>Ga0208547_1000230_pt1 | contig 31390 bp, 51 predicted proteins | sample DEB08_DNA_5_FD_185501 | JGI IMG/M metagenome (GOLD analysis project Ga0208547, IMG submission 185501) | Aqueous microbial communities from the Delaware River and Bay under freshwater to marine salinity gradient to study organic matter... | ecosystem: Environmental > Aquatic > Marine > Coastal ...
AGTCACATCAGTATCAATAGCACCAACTTTATTTACGTTGGTAATGTTTTGCGCCACTGTGTCAATTTCAGATACAGCCTCATTTAAATCATCTGCGGCTGTTTCAATCTCAGAAATGGCTTCGTTGAGGTCATTAGCTACTGTAATAACATCTGCAATGTTTGTAGCCACTGTATTTACAGATGCAATGTTTGTGGCAACAGTTCCAATATCAGCACCATCTGCGGCAACAGTAGTAACATCTGCTGATATTCCAGCAACAGTAGTCACGTTGCTTGATATACCAGCAACAGCAGTTACATCAGAAGCAATAGCGGCTGTGTCGCTAATAGCGTCTGTAGCTACAGTGCCGTCTTCAATGTCTGCCAGCGTTGCCACATCAGCCGCTATACTTGCCAGTGTGTTTACACCGCTTGTAGTTGGGCCAGCTACTACCGCGCCTGTGCTTGAATCAAATGCCAGTACAGTACCTTTTCTAGTATTAACATCTGGCAAAACCAATGATACCGCTACATCATAATCTGTTAGTCGCAGAGAGCGACTAATCTCATCTTCTAAGTCTGCTGAGATTGCTGTAAATCTATCTAATTCCGTGTTGAGCGAATCTATCTGAAACGCCCCAGAAGCAGGGAAATCAGTTGTGCGTTCTAATGCTATTGAGCGAGTAATAACTACTGTAGAGCCGCCTGTTGCGCCAGTAACAGATATAGAAACAGAACCAGTAGAACCGCTTCCACCAGTAACAGTGTAATCTGTGGTAAGAGTTTTGAGTGTGCCATCAACATATACGTTAAGGTCTTCGTCATCGAAGAACTCAAACGTAACTGTAAAGCTAGTTTGCGTAACGCCTTGCGCTACGCTATAGCTTACTCTTGGGGTGTTGTCTGCAATATTAATAGTCATGGCGAAACCTTACCTTGTAATTAAAAAACCATCAACGCACAATTAGAACCGCTTTGCTGTAAAGGCATTACTTGCCTCATTCATGTAGTCTTTCCATAACCACAATCTTGCTAATGGCATTGAACGCATAATTTGTTTAGCACCCTCGCCATAATTACCAGTAACCAAGTCACTAACACCCCTGCCAATATCTAAGCCAATACTAGGGCCAGCACCAAGTACGCCTACAGCCGCATCAGCATAGTTTTCTTTCTGGGGAAACTTAGGTTGCAACAAGCCCATAGATATATCAGGCCCACCAAGAGCAAGAGATGTGTGCATAGCTGTGTAAGTAATGTCTGAGTACAATGCCGCCATACCAGACATATCAAATGACCTAGCTATCTTGTCTTCAATAGCCATTTCATCCATCACAAAATCTGGGTTCTTTAACTCAAGACCCATATAAGCCAAGCCCATAGATGCCGCTAATGCAACGGCACGATTTCTTGCCTGACCAGTAGCATAAGATGCTGTAATCTTGTTTACTGCCGCCAATGTGTATGAGTAGAACTGGAATGGCAAACCAAGCAATCCATTCTCAATGCGAGAATACCCACGAAACTTGGGGTCTTCTTTCATGCCAAAGTTTCTAGCAATACGATAAGGCACATAGGCAACGCCATCATTAATAATTGGTTTATCTGCTGGCGTACCCATAAGGATTGTATTCATAATCCCACTGTTCATTGATGAACGAAACTCTTTACGCAATGCTTGAGCATCAGTAGGCCACTTATCTGTGTTAGGCAAATACAAACCATTATCAGTTTGCTCGATAATCCCATCATCAACTAACTGTTTGATTTGTTTGGCTTTTGCTTTATCTATGCCATAACGAGCAAGATACTCAACTTCAAATTTAGTAGGCTTCTTGCCGCCACCAGCTACACGAACAGACATTTGAATTAAAGAATGGCCACGAACAATAGCATCCATCTTTTTCATAATGTTAGTCATTGGGGCTAGTAAGTTAGCTTGATAAAAGCCCCACTTAATTTTACCCATGTATTTCTGGTATGTTCCTTCTGCAAATGGATTGTTAGTAACATCATCCACAAGTCTCATGTGAGATTCGCCAGATATAACCTCAAGTATTTCCCCAGCTAATTTACCCTCAAACGAAGACATACGAACACGGCTATCTGATATTGTAGAGAACAATGCTTTGAACACGTCTTTTAGTTCATGTTCCATCATAATTTTGGCAAAGTCTGGTAGCGTAGAAAAACCAGCAGAACCTAAGTAATTAAGTTGTGCTAAGTCTCTTAATACTGTTGCGGCTCTTTGGTCTAATGCGTCTGGCTCTCTAAGAACAGTCCCTACAATTCTGTCGTGCAGATGCAAGAAATCACGCCTTACAGCGTTTATCTCGTTCATTGAGTTGCCAGCCGCCAGCATATCATCATCAATATCATCAAGAACATCATCAATGCTTTTGCCACCAAACATCTTGGCAAACTCATACTGTGGCGCAACTCTTTGTGTGTATGCCTTCATTACAGCAAGAGGGTCGTTCTGAATAAACTCATAGACCAAAGCATTAGGTATATCTAACTTTCTGTGTCTAAAGTGCTTAGATTTACCAGCACCATAATATGCGTTCATATCATTTGCTGGGTCAGACAAACCAATAATTTCGTCTATTGTTTCGTCAACACGCTTTTGAATTGCCTCTGGGTCTGTAGATAAATCTCTTTTAACTACGGCTGGCTGACGACTACGAATGTCTGGCAACTCTCTATCTAAGAAATCCATTGCCGCTTTGTTTACACGCATTTCCAAAGACACAATATCTTCTTTGTACTTTTGCTTTATCTTGCCATGATGCAATTCGTGAGCAATTACAAAGTCTTGGAAATCATTAAAGGTCTTAAACTTTTCTGAGTTATCCAGCATAAATTTAAGGTGATGCCATTGTACTGTAGCAGGGTCTAGCTGTGCTAAACGCTGTCTTGCGGCTACAGGGTCAGCCGCATCCTTCTTAATTTGCTCGTATCTTTTGAAGGCTCTCTGCTTGTTTATATAAACAATGCCTTTGTCATTATCAAAATAAACGTGCTTGCCCAAAATGGGTGAGCCACCTTGAGCGTCTAATACCTCTTCGGTGCTAGTTACAATTTGTTTTACATTAAATTGATTGCCGTAACGAGCCGCTATTTCTGTGTCTGATAGTTCAGATATGTTGCGAATCTGCCTACCTTCAAAAGCTAATGGGTTCTGCTCATATACAGTTGGATTTTTTTCGTACCAATCATACAAGATACGAGCAAACTCTTCTCTGCGTTCTCGTATAGCATCTCTATTCCAGTATCTAGGGAACATAAATTCTTCGTTTGTTGGCAAGCCAGCTTGTTCTTTTGCAACAGCTATTGCCATTTCATCATCAATGATAGCCGCTTCTATTCTAGCTTTTCTTGTGCGGAGTTGATTTAATCTATCTTGTTCTTTTGTTGACAAGCCTTGCTTTGACCTATCAGAAGCTAGTTCTCTTGACGTAATATCTAAGTCTAACTTTTCTAGCTGACGTTCTCTTTCGATAATCTTAGACTGTATTTTCTTTACATCACCAAGCAGACCCACTTCTTTTAGTTTGTCTTCCCAGTTTTTATAAAAATCTTGCAGTAACTTAATTGCTTCTGACTCAGCGTTACTATCGCCAGCTATATTGTTTACATACTTACGATTAGTTTCCGCTAAGAAACGAGTAAATGAACCATCAATATTAGAAAGATTTACATCGCCTTTTACATTGTAGCCTTTCTTTGTATGCTCACCATACTTTTCAAGCATCTTGCTATAAACTTGAAGCCATTCACCGTTAGCTGTTTGTGCATATTGATACACAGACTTAGGTGTAGCGATACCAAACTCATTCATCTTAAACAATGTGCCAGCATCGCCAGCCAGCTTAACCATAGTGGCTTTTACTGATTGAGGTACTTTACCCTGTATGACACGCTTGAAGGGCGTTGTAACGCCTTTATAGAGCCAAGAATCGGTATATTGGTTATCGACCATATCCCAAAAACCAACATCTTTTTTGCCAGAGTTGATATCTTCTGCTCTGCGTAAGCCCTGCTCAATGCGAACATTCTTTAATTCTATCTCTGCATCATTGAGGCTTATCTCTAGTGCGTTCTTTTTATTTAGAAACTCTTCTGTGGTTATTTTCTTTAACGCAATATCTTTGTCAGCTTGCTCTAACCCTCTTTGCAAACCTTCTATAGTCTTGGGCAATGATGTGCGTAATGAGTCAAGTTCTTCTGCTGACTTTGAACCTAGAGTTCTTGCCCCTCTTTGATTGAGCAGGGCTACATCTTCTGCTGTTGCATCACCTAATGCTCTGGTAAACTCATCTACTTCGTTCTGTGTTTTGGTTATTACAGAAGACCTGCGCCTAGCTGGTATAGAAACCAAACTGCCAATAGTGCCGCCAATAACAAAGGCAGAGCCAATGTTCATAGCCACTTCGCCTTTGGTTGCTAGAGGGTCAAATGGCGCACGAGCAACTTCTAGCCCTGCTTGCGTTAAACCAACACCAGCACCACTACGCATAAACTGTCGCCCAGCAGTAGCGGCCGCACCACCAAAAGGAAGTGCCACAAGATTAATAGGGTCAAAGATACCAGCACCCATACCCCACCAAAAGCCAGAATCAGCCATAACTTGTCTGCGTTTTTGGCCTTCTTTAATTTGCATCTTAAGGTCGGCCATGTGTTCTGGATTTAACGCATCCATTAAAACGTGCTGATACTCTTCATATCCTTTAATGTTATCTAAAGGATTGTAACCTTCTTGACGTTCTGAGCCGTATTTAAGTTGGTTGCCTATTGCATCAAAGATAGGTGCGTATTGATAACCCAATGTGGCTGGCACAGTATCACGCCAAAACTCAACAGGACGCTCTTGTTCAACGCCTTGACGAGCAAAAACATTTGAAGGAATGTATGAGCCAGCAGTTGTTTGCCACGGATTAATTGCCATTAAAAAGCATCCTCATAAAACGCACGAGATTCTTCTGCCGCAGTAATGTTAGCCGCTTTTTCTTTTGACTCAGTTACTTGAGTTTGCAGTGCCATTTGTCTGCTCAAAACAACCTCATCTTTTGCATCGTGTGTGCTTACAATTAATGGGCCTTTTTCTTTGTCATGCAAGAAGTCCAATGTACCGTCTTCTTTTACAACAGCAACCATGTATCTATAACTTTCAATAACTGTGTCCCTTGTTGTCCCGTCTTTTAGATTAAGGGTTACAGGTATTTGGTCGGGTTCAAATGAGTTCTGTGTAATAGGCACTAACTTAACCATTTGCGCTTTTACATAATCAGGCTTGTCTTCTTTTGAAAACAAATACTTACCTTCGCCAAAGTGTTCTTTAAGCTGTTGATTAACAACACGCATAAATATTCTTTGTTCTTTTTCATCTAATATTTTAGACAGCGCAAACATAGAGCGGTCTTGGTCAGGATTATGCCTATCAATAACAAGACCATCTGTTTCAAGATAATTTACTTCAAATGATGAGTTTACTTGGTCGTTAATTTCATCAAATGAAACTCTGCTACTAGCTAAATACTGCACAAGAGGCTTGGCTATTGCCCTCATATTGTAATCATTAGGAAACTTAGTCATAAGATATTCATCAACTAACTTATTACCGTCAGTTTCTTTTTCGTTTATTGAGCCAAAAACACGCCGAAGATTTGCGTTATTTCTATCAGGGTCATCTCTGTTTTCTTTTAGGCTAATAGCAAAATCAACAATACCTTGTGGGCCTCTTGTTTTTGTTAGATATGATATGGTTTGAAAAAAAGCATTTTGTTCTTGTGTTATGCCGCCTTGAACAAGCAATGCGTTTTTGTTCTTACCGTTTACATTTATAGAAGAAAGATTTTCCCAATGTTGCACCATTACTTTTAGTTGCTCATCTTTCATAGCATCTAAGTTAAATGCTTTTGTAAAACCATCTAATAAACTTTGTGGTATAAGCCCGTCTTTTTGAACTAATTTCAAAACGGTTGGATGGGTTTTGTTATCTTTTGTTAAAGATTGCTCAGACATCATAAAACCAGTCATGTCTGGATTTTCTAATCCTCTTAAACTTGGAACATCATTAGCAACAACTACATCAGCCGCATTTCTATTTACTTTATCTGTATTAGTTTTTGCGTGGCCTTTGTTGATTCCATCAACAGATAATTCTAGCTGAGTTTTTTTTCTGGTTGTTTCTACATCATTCGCCAAGTCAACCCTTAACTCAGTTGCTTTTCTAATAATAGGGTCAGGGTTTTCTTTGTAAGAATCTGAGTCTAAAATTTCTTGAACATAAGGACGTAAAGACTCTGGTACATCACTAAGAACTCTACCAGCAGATAAAGAACTTTCTATATCAGATGCAACATCAACATTCATAGCAATGTTTTTGCTATCCTGAGATTCGTCTTCTGATGCAATCTCAAAAGAAGCGTCAGCATTTACCACGCTTTGTAAGATGCTAATTGGAAGTGCCGCCTGTATATCTCTTATTCTTGAGCGTCTTTGTTCATCTGTAAAAATGTTAGCATCTACAGCCGTATTGAGGGCATTGATTTGTTCATCAATAACAGCCTGTATATGTTTTCTTGGTATTGAGTTTGCATCCATTAAATCAGAGCCAGCACCTTTGGCTATTGATTGAATGGTTTCAACAACAAATTGATTGTCTCTAGTTAAAGCACCTTGCTCTTGCTCTACTATAGTTTGTTGCCTTTTGGTCAAAAGATTTAATTTGGTGCTTGCAATGTATGCCGCACCAGTATCACGCACCATATTCTGAAAGCGTGAGTTAGCGTTCTTAGTCATTTGCCCAACGTAGTCTTCCATATCGACTGCGTATTTTTCTGGGCCTTGTGGGTCGTTTACATATTTAAGGTATGTTTCGTTTGCCTTGTCGCGTATCTCTTGTTCAATCGAGCGTATATATCTGCGGTCAAGTGTTTCTTCAAAAGCGGCTTGCGCTACTGTACCAAAACCAGCAGGTGCTTGGTACGCTATAGGCTGTCCTGTTGCTGGGTCAATGGTGCGTAAACGCTTGTCGCTCATATTCTCAGCGACTTCTTTACCAGCTTTTCTGGCTTGAATTTCTGCGCTTTGAAATGCTCTTGCAGTAAGTGTGTCTGCGGCTTGAGAGACAGTATTCCATAGCTGTTCTTGACCAGTGCTAACTCTAGTAACACCAATCTTTTGATTTCTAAATTGAATCTTCTCTCTAATTACGGCCATAATTGAATACTCTTTACGTTGTCTTTACTGAGCCATAGTCATGCAAACCAGAAGCTAAAGTTGTGATTGCTTGTATTTGGTAGCCTTTTCTTCTAGTTTCGCCTTCAAACTTAGCCATACGTCCTTGAAAAGCCAACTGTTGCCCCTCAACAAAACCCTGTGCATCTGAACGTGCTACGTCTGTGTAAGCTACTTCACGCTGTTTATTTAGAAATGCTTTTACTGACCTGTCACTTGGGTCGCGTCCAGAGAAGGCAAACCAAGCTAAGTTGCTTGCTCTTGCTGAATCGTATGCCGCCATCCTGTCATTATGGCGTTGCATTGTTTCAATCTCATTCTGCCTACGCTCTTGCTCATACATTGCTTGCTGTAAGCGACCTTGTTGTGCGGCCGCCTTACCAGCTTGCGTTTGACCATAAGCACTAAAGGCCGCCCCTGCTAAAGCTACGAATTGCCACATTAAAAAGATACCTCCGCAATAATTCCGTTAATTTGCAATGGTAACGGTGCTGTTTGAGTTATTGTAATTGTTGGGTCTTTGCTGTAACCAAGCAATCTAAACTCTTGCTTGCCTGTTACTGGCGTTCTGCCTAGAGCAAAGTTACTTGTTACAGTGCGTATAATTAATGGTTTTGAATTAACAGATACTGATAGAGTAGACAACAAATCAAGTGTCACTCTATTAATTGAGCGAGGCTCACCAGTTAAAGGGCCATTAGAAACAGTGGCATCAAGTGGCAATGTTTCTGCTTCTACATCAAACTTATATCCAATTTCAGCAGTGGTAATAGACTGCACAGCAGACACATCTACGTTGCCACTAGCTACTGTAAACTGTCCTAAGTAGTCAGTCCCATTAACCACATCCACAACTGCTCCGTCAGCAAAGTGACTAGATACATTAAAAACGCCAGCAGTTCCAGTAAAGTCATCTGAAAAGTCCAAGTTCAAATTAGAGTCAAACTCCATCAATACAAACTTGTCAGTACCAGCCCCTAAGTCATATTGACCAATAACAAACACTCTGTCATCTACTGTACAAAGTGAATGGAACTTTCCATTAGTAGTCCATTGCGACCAACCTGCTCGTTGTTCGCCTCTGTTAGAAGTGAATACTGCGAGAGTACCATCATTGTTTAGGAGGAACGCATAAGATTCTGGGCGATTGATAGCCCCTCGCAGTATAGTCATTTGCACTGGTTCATTAATCAAATGGCTTGATAAACCAGATACAGCAGTCGTTACATAAGCGGCCTCTGCATCAGAGTAGATATATTCTCTAAGAACAGAGCCTGTCTTTTGTACAAACAGAGTAGCACCATCTAATGATTGCGGCCTAACAAAACTAGACCCGTAAGGCGTTTGCCTTTTAATCTGTGCATTGGTTGGGGTAATAGGTTTTTCAGTAAATGCTGGAATATACAACTCAGATGTACTGGTAAATATCTGCAAGTCACGATTAGATACAATATGACGAACAGTATTAATTTCACCAATACTAGCCGTAAGGTCTAGCGCATCATTGTCTTCTGCATCGCCTGTATCAAAATTAAAATATGCGGCAGACTTACTCGCCCATATTCCATCTGGTTGTGCAATCGTGCCGCCAAACCACAATCTATTTTCATGGAAGGCTACTGCGGCTGGATACCCACGCAATGCGCTGTACGATTGCTCTGCCCATTCTGTAGTTGGTGCGTGTGTGGTTATCTTGGGTGAGCCACCGCCAATCGCGGAGGAGTTAGCGTTCTGACCAGCGGTGACTACTATTACGTTTTGATTGCGTACTTCTTGTACAGTTCTTGTGCCATTGATTTGATTTGCGGCTATTCCGCCTACGCCACCTGCATGAGCAATAGTAATTGAATCGCCTACCACCAGACCATGCAAAGGAAAAGTAATTTCAATGTCTGAAATACTGTCTGTAGTTTCAATAGCATCTACATCCAAATGTACAGTAAGTTCGTCTGTAATATCACCAGTTGCTTGTGTTGCAGATTGCACAGAAGTAATTGTTATTTCGTTGTCGTGATAACGTAATACAGTCCCAACGTGTTTAGAATCTGGATAATTACCGCCAGATTGCGTTCCAGTTGTGTCAAAGTAATTTGCGCTTGTTGTTAATGTAACGCCAGTACCGCTAGTCGCAGATGGGTCAAGCGTTACATTCAATCCCTGAAATGAGTAATATGGCTGGTTAATTCTGTACCCATCAGCACTTTCTTCAAACTCAAATGTCTGCACCTCAAAGTCTGTCAGGCTGGTACGCACCAACTTACGCACCATAAAGGTTTGATGCGCTATAAACATAATATCCCCTGATTGGGCGTATGTGACCTCAGGAATGATATCATCAGTAATTGGCAGGGTAGCACTATTAACATCAGCAGTGATGGTGCTGACGAGGCTTACAGCCCCTGTAGTAGGGCTAATTTGAAACACCCTAATCTTTTCATGCTCAAGCGATACAATATAACGCTCATCATCAGAAAAAATAAAAGGTATAATTCTATGCTGTTGAGTCTTGCTTGTGTCTACAGTTGTATCAAACTCATAGATTTTTCTAGTGCCATAGCGTCTAAGCAAACCACCTTCGTTACGCAGAAAGAAGTTTTCTACCTTCTTCGCGGCATTTTGATACACCTTAGTATCAGTCCTAGAAACAAGCGATGGACTAATTTCACCAAACTGAAAGTTGCTAATAGGTATTTTAATACTTGGCATTAGCTACGCCTTTCAGCAATAAACCTCGATGTAACCAGCTTTCTAGCTGTCTGCTGTTGTGAGTCTAGGCTTCTAGCTTTTGCCATAGCTTCTGTTGCTTGTGTCTTCATAAGACTGGCAAGTTTAGAGTCTCTAGCAATAGATGTTGCAAATACAACAGCCAAAGCATACTCAACAGCTAATGTAAAATAAGAAGGCCAATCTTCTTCTTCTGCTCTATAAGTGTAATCTGCAATGACCACATCATTTGGGTCTGTATCTGCAAATACCTTAGAGCCATAAATCTGATATTCTATTGGTAAGTCTTGTACTGTAACAGCGTGTAACATCAACAAATCATTGGGTAGCTGATAAGCTCTGTCATAGCGGCCAGTAGGTGCGGCACTTAATAAATTTAATACAGCTTGGTTTGTAGAAAAACGCCAGCGTGAGTTTACCAAAGCGGCTCTAGCTACGTCCTCATACATATTGACCGAGACTAATGCCTCGGTTGTTCCATCGTTAAAAGATGTAATCGGGTCTGCGCCTATGAGTATTAAGGCTCTGGCGCAAATGTCGATTGGTGAATCTGCTGTAGTGCTTGCCATACGGTGATGGGGGGCTTACACCCCCCACTCCCTTATTAGTCAGAGTCAGTTGCTGTAACAGCAACACCATTAACGATGTCGATATTAGTGCCATCGCTCTGGTTGCAGTATGCGGTTGACACCACAGGAGTTGTTCCTGTTGATGACACAATAAACATTACATCATTTTTGTTAATCATTCCGATTGCATCAATGAAGTAATCTTCTGTGTTAATATCAGCAATAGGGTCAGCGCTTGTGTAAATCCACATACGCTGTGCTGATGAACCGCCAACTAGGGTTAGACCATCTGCTGAAAATGCCATAATCTTAACTCCTCTTAGTTGTTGTCCAGAACTTCGTAAACGCCATTGTCGTCAATAACGACAGAACCCATTGACATCATTGATGTGGCAAGGTGCGATACTTTTTCTGCGACATAGTTTAACTCTGTTGTTACGTCTGAGCCAATGCCAAGACCAACAGCAGTTGTATGATAAGCGATGTTCTTACCAGCAGTTACGGCTGATGTTGAGAAAATCTTGAAACCAAGAAATTCTTTCATTGTCATACCGCCAGCGAAAGGCAAGTTCTGTTCGCCAACAAAATCGCTTGAAGCGAACTCGTTGATTGCAAACAAATCAGCATAACCCTTCGGGTGCATAGCAAGATAACGTCCACCATCTTCGGGAATATCGGCAGAACCGAATGTCTCGAACAGTGTAAGCAGGTCAGCCTTATCAACTGCGGCCGCAGTGCTATTAATCTGCGTTGCATTAGCACCAGCATCCATAGCTGTAATAAGGATTTCGTCAGTCTTACGCCCCAATGCGGCGGCGGCAGACTTAGCAACTGCCTGACGTTCATCAATGTTGGTCTTCAATTCGTCCAACTTATCAATGTATTCTGCGGCATAGTAGTCAGCCATTGTTGCTTCCACATTAGTATGTGCAAGTTCCATAGGTGCTACGTTGCCGTTGCGTGATTTAGTTGAAGCAGAGCCTGTGCCAATCTTTTGGAAACGCACAGTGTTACCCCGTACACTTGATACAGTACGCACAGTGTTCCGCAATTTAGAACCCATGCGCTGATAAGCCATGTGTACCTCTGATTCAAACTGTTTAATAAAAGCGGTATCAATAGTATTCGCCATTTTACAGTCCTTTTCATTAGGTTAAGTTTCAGGTTTTTTGCGGTTGTCTGTGCTATCACCTCAACGCGATTGTCCTTTCGGGTCGCTCAGTGCATTACAGGCCGTTGATTTAAGTAATAAACATTATTTTGTCGCTCTCTGCAACGCACAAAACGCATCATTATGTGTCCATTCATTTCATAGGTTTCCTCGTCAAAGGTAAACCCACACCAACTTAACCACATAATTGTTTCGTGATGGTCAACAGGAACAAAGTTTTCTATAGAATCTAAATCGCCTTGCAGTATTTCAATAACCTTTTTGCATCCCCTCAAGAATGGACGAAAGTTATTGTTCACAGCACCAGTGCCAAGCATCCATACACGCCCCTGATTATCTTCAAGAGGCACAACACCGCACATAGCTATAGGTCTGTCATCTAATTTAATGGTGTATATACGAGAGCCACGAATAGCAAAAGGCTCTGTCAACGCCTCAATAGGCGGCAATCCCCATATCATGCACTCTCGTTTATCGTGAAACCGAAGGCTGTCAGCTATTTCTTCGGCATGATGAGGGCGACCGTCTATAAGAGATAGTCGCCCTACTCGCGCTAGTTCTTTAACCATACAGCTTCTTAAAGCCTTGCTCTACTTGCGCTACAAAGTTTTTATCGCGTCTAGCTGGGTCGTGATAACGTGGGTCATTCATCATCTGCTGTAGCTGTTGCTCATTGATAGCACCAAGCGGTGTGCCATCTGCGGATGGCCCAGCTTGTTTCATGGCCTCCATAATAGTTTCCAAAGCCATTACGCCCTCTGCTGTTTCGCACATACGCTCAATAGCAGGTAGCTGTTCCTCTGGAAAGAATTGGTTGGCAAACAAACTAGCCGCTTCTGTTCTTGCGTTAGCGTTATCACCTAGCTTACCTATTTCTGCATCATAGTCTGGAACATCTGCATTAAGAGCATTAAGGTACATATTAATACCTTCGCTAAACTCTTCTTGGCTGTAGCCATTTTCAAACGCAGTTTTAGACCACCAATCTAACAACTCATTATCTGCCGCTAGTTCTTCGTCAATACCTTCTGGCAGTTGATAATCACCAGCAGATTCAGGGCGATTAGCATAGGCTTCTGCTTCCATTTCTTTTAAGAAAGCATCACGGTACTCTTGTTCTTTTTGCCCCAGCTTTCCCTCAAGAGAAGAATATGCAGATGCCATATCCTCTGCTGACTTAAATTTTTCAGGCAACCACTCAGGACGCTCAGAAGAAACCTCTGTTGGTTCTGGTTGCAGTTGTGGGTCGCCACCTTCGGTTACTATTTCCTGTGCTTCTTCACTCATTTTCTTTCACCTTATGTGCGTGTCTTATTCTAGTTTCAATGAGGCCAACAATATATCGCTGGCCTTCGGCATGGCGTAACTCATCGTTGCCGACTGCCGCACCATGCACTGATTCGATTGTTATAGAACGCAAGTATTTTAAGACAGCCGCACCTGCTTCTGTCTGAAATACACTTGCAACATTTAGGCTTATTTTTGCGTCTTCACTCTTATTTCGATGAAAACCGTCAATACTTATATAGGCATTACCCTTGACCAAACATTTGCTCCATTGGCTGTTGCTGTTGCATCTGTTGTTGCTGTGCATACTGCTGTGCCATTTGGATTAGCTGTTTTCTTTCTTCTACATCCCTAATTAATAAATCAGGAACGCCAAATTTCTTAGCCAAGAAAGCGGCAGTTTCCTCAGAATTAATAAGGATATTCATTACCTCAGGCCCAAATACACCTTGCACCAACTCTAACCAACGTGAGACAGATGTAATATCTTGATTAGCTTGGGCTTGGGCTAAAGGCGATACCGACTTTACCTTGACCTCTCTGCCATTTAACGTTGGCAAATCAATCCTACCTTGTTTTTTCAAAATGTAAACAACCCTTGCAAGGACAGGCTGTACTAACTCTGCTTGCAGTCTGCCAAAAGCAGACCCAATACGCCTTGATAGGTCAGCCATTCTTTCCGCAACTTCTGTTGCAGATGCTGGTGTTCTGTCTGGATTGCCTAACATATCATTGTACAATGCACGTTTAATATTCAAACGCATATCTGAAAGCACAAGATTAGCTACGTCAAAAGAACCAGCCGCCTGAACGGGCTGTAACCCTAGAGAACCTGCGGCTTTTGGAATAACAGTTCCGGGGACAAGATTGATGGTATCTGGATTGATTACACCATCATCATCCATTTGATAGATGCCAGATATAGCCATCTGTGCATTTTCTAAGATAAGCTCGATTGTTAGGTTGGTTGTTTTAATCGCGCTTAATGCGTTGATTAATGGGCCACGCCCATATATCTCACCAGCACATTTAGACCAGCGAAAGCAAACAAATGGATTAGAGCCTACACCGCTATAGTTTTCTTGCTTAACTACGCTCTTTGTTTCTGTTTCAATAGCATAAAAGAAATATGCCTCTTGATTTTTCTTAGTGTAATCCTTGCAAACTACCTCAAGAACCTTAGTTCTTTCGTCTGGGTAGTTATTTATTTTGGCTTGTAACTTGTCGTTTATAATCGCCTTTGGATACATAACAGGAATATCAGAGTTGCGGCACTGACGCTCTCTGTAAACGTGGTCAATCCTGTCGTCAGGGCCAGTATCCAGCACAACATGAGGCAACGGAATTGCTGAAAAAACTACTGGGTTTACAGCATCACCTTCGCTTACAGCTAGAACGCCAGTGCCTACCGCTAGGTCTAGGAACGATTCATGTACTTCCTGACCAAAGTTTGAATTTTGTATAACCTCAAAGACGTAATCAGTAACCTCGTCCAGTTCGTTATTGATTGCATCGCGGTCTTCTGGCGGTACTTCACTGCCAGCATTAAAGTCTGCCCAACGAGCGAAATTCGGAACAAGTCCCGATTGTAAGCGCGAAGCAAATTCCTGCACACCAACAACCGCAGTCTCGTCAAATATTTTATCATCTCTGCGCTGTCCAATTGTTTCAGCATAGAAAGATTCTCTTTGAGGTAGCGCATATTCATAACATTCCTCAAACAATGGCACAAAATTCTCACGCAGAGATTTTGCCTTTTCATATTTCTTAAGAAACTGAGAGGCTACGTTGTCTGCAACGTAAACACCGCTATCGGCTGTAGGTTGTACAATCATTATACATACTCGTTATAGAAGCCCATACCACCACTTGAACCAGTAATTAAAGACCTGCGGCCTCTGCCGCCACGCCTACGGCTTACTGTTTCAGCTAAAGCTGTTTGCCTTCTCTCTGATTTTACAGCTTGCTCTTGCTGTCTTTGCTCTGTTTGTTGAGCTTCTACAGCAGGGTCTGTCTGTGGTGCTTTAGGTGTTCTGCCTACACACATGATAAACTCCTTTGGTTTTACTATTCCTAATCATATTTAGTCGCACTATGCAACGCACAAATTACATTCTCGCCCATAAACCTTGTCGTTTGGCTTGTCTTGGCTTGCGAGTAAACACATCAAAGTCTTTTCTAGCGTTGAAAGCATTAACTGGTTTATGTCCAGATATAAGTTGTCTGCCTTCACCAGCACCCAGCATTAGGTATTGCAATGCGTCATGGATGTGGGAATACATATTTTTGTCTGGCTTATCAGCATATCTTTCGCCAGATACTTCCATACGTTTATATTGATACCCACCTTCAAAACCTTTGATAAGTGATGGGCATCTTCTGTCCACCAAGAACGCTGGTTTGCCATCAACCATCTTGTTTAATGACGCTGAAACGCTTTCTAAGCGCAGGTCAACCGAATTGGATGGGGCTGGCAAGGCTCTAAGGCCAGCCCCCCTTAATATCTGGAATGGCGTAGACTCATCTGTTTGTGCGCGGAAGTCACCAGCAGGGTCGCCAAAGATATGCACTTCTTGATTGCCAAAACGTGTAGCTATCTCTTGCCGCAGTAATTCAGCAAAGCGCACGATACCCATGTCAATGGCTACAATCTCGGACTGAATAAGCCAGCGTCCGCGCACCTTCTGACCAAAGACAGCCGCAGGGGTAAGCCCAAAGTCAATGCCGATATACACAGGAACACCATCGGCAATCGGTATTTCTTCTTTGGCTATATGTGTTTCCGCAACAAATGAAGGATACACTGGCTTGCCCTCCTGTATAGAGCCAAGACGATTCATTACATAAACATCAATCCAACTCTTAGTCTTTCCTCGTATAAGGTTTGGATAATATGTTTTAAGCATATTCTTTGAGTTCTCTGCGTCCTTGTTAGGCTCGTAATCCTTAACAGAACCATCCTCATCAAATATTTCCTTCATACCCTCTGGCTGAATATAGAAAGACCAGTTGTCTGGCTTGACCAGCATCCTTGCTTGTTCTCTTGGTATATGGTCTGGGATAGGTACTTCGCCAGACATGATGGGCCACCAGTGGTCTTCTTCAGGAGCATTGGTGTCCGCAATGACACCTGACCATGATGGCCCACCATCGCGCATGGAAGGAAAGCGACCCACACGCATTGTACAAGCATCTATAATACTTTTTGGCACTTCTCTGGCTTCGTTAATCCAGATGCCTGTAAGTTCAAGCGACAGCAGTTTCTTAACATCTTCTGGTCTATCCAGCGCAAGAAAGATAACCTCAAGTTCGAGGTCGCCTTGTTTGATAAAATGCGTATATGGCACTGACCACATAAACTTTCCCCACTGGTCTTCGGGAAACCAGTCGAGCCATGTTTTGATTGTTGTTGTTCGTAGCTGGGGGTTTGTGTTTCTAATAATCGCCCAACGAGAACGCCGTACACCATCTTTGTTTGGTTTCTGCTCTAAGGCTCTGCGGAACACCTCAACGCAACATCCAACAGATTTACCAGAACCTACTGGCCCTCTAATGCCACGAAAGAAGGTATTGTCCTTCATAAATGCTTTTAATACTTTACCGTCTGGCTTGTAACTAAAGCTGGTCAACTTTTTTGTCTTTCCCAAACCGAATCATGCGTTCTACAACCTCAGGGCCAATAGAGGCTATAACCTTATCTGCTTCTCGGTCTGTACAAAATTCTTTGGGATGGTGGGCAAGGTGGACTTTCTTTACCACTCTGCGAAGTATTTCACGCTCTTGTACATTAAGGGTATGCAAGAAACTCATTAGTTTGTATTTTTTCTATTTGTGCTATCTTGTAAATCTTTGACTACTTCGCGTATTGCATCGCTACGAGTCATTCCGTATTTCTTGCCCAGCTTTGCAAGTTCGTCAACAAGCGGTTTAGCAAGGTGTCTAAATTGATTGTCAATTCTAACGCCAGCTTTAATTAAAGATTTTTTCTTTGGCTTAGTAGGTGCTTGTTTCATTATCTGTACCTCGCTGATTTTTTAGCAATATCTTTAGGCTGTTTGCTAAATTGTTTGCCTTTGCGCAAAGCCGCCCTCTTTGCTTTGGTTGTTCTAGCGTATTCTTCACTAGACATAGCCTTAATAGCCGCCTCTGGCAAGTAACGCTCACCAGTAGCCTTAGAGCCTTGAGTGCTAGGCTTGCCTGACTTAGTGCGCCACTTCTGGCGAGTCCAAGCGCGTAATGATTGCTGTGGAGGTTTCATTTATTCAAAAATGCCCAGCTTAAAAACAGCACTGCTAAAATCACCGCCTTTACGCTTCATATAATTACGAACCATTCTCATTTCTTGTTTTGTCATTAGTCTGGCCATTACCATATCATTGTCACTCAAATTGCCTAAATCGACCTCGTTCTTTGCAGAAGTTTTCTTTAGAAGTGATTTTGCTTTTGGTTTAATTGGTGCTTTTTTCATGATGTATAACCTCCGCCAGCTTTCTTATAAAGTAGAGCTAGTCTTTGCGCTTTTCTTGCTGACCACTGACCGCTTCTTCCGCCCTTTGACTCCGCCTTTACTTTGTTGAATAGGCGTTTCCTCAATGCTGGTTTGGTGTAATTCCCTGCTTCGTTCACCGCCATCTTCTATCTCCACTAGACGTTTGGACTCTGCTGTATAGGTTGAGCCAGAAAGGATGCGACCATCTGGGGTCTTAATAGTCGGCCCATCATAAGGTGTGCCATCCCTAAATTGATACTTAGGCATTACTTACTGCCCCCAAACTTTTTATCAATATCTTTAAGTCTTTTGCGAATATATGCCAACCCAGCAGTAGCACCACCAACTGCAACAGGTGCGCCATATTCACCAATACCTTTAACGATATCTTGAGCCATAGGACCATACTGCATCAAAAGGTCAGCCGCACCGCTTGTTTTTTTAATGAGCGACTTGCCCTTTGGCTTTTTAATTCCTTTACGCATTATCCTTACCCTTCATCTTTTTAAGAAGTGTTTTAGCTTTCTTTGCGGCCTTCTTGCCAGCAGGGGTGTATGGATATTTCTTTCCAGCTACGTTAGGCATTATGCTTTGTCCTTCTTTGCTTTGTTACGCTTTGATATTGCTCTGGCCTTTGCCCTAGCATCAGCCTTAGATGAAGCACCCCACACTTGTAGAGACTTCAGTAAACGAGTAGGTCTACCCTTCTCGTCACGCTCTGGCCCTTTCATGTTGCCCATACGAGCTAAGAAAGATGCCCTGCGAGGATTGTCACCAGACTTAACTGGGGGCTTTAATGTGCCACCCTTATACGAAGCCCTGCCAGCCGCATTAAGCCCACCTTTAGGGTTCTTCCCTGCTTTCCTAGTCCATGCTGGTGTCGTTGCCATTATAAGTCCATCCCAAAACCAGTTGCTTGCTCGGTGCTAAAACCTCTGCTCGAAGGCACAGAGCCGCTAAATGAAACGCCAGTGCCTGTATTCCCGTTATCGCTAAAAGATACTAACGACTTACTTTTCTTTGCCGCCTTGCGCCTCTTGTTCTCAGCCTTCTGAGCGTCACTCAGCGCATAGTTGCTAACAATGGGGTCTTGACTCGTATCCCTGTAACTCGTCTTAGCTACTGGCGCACTAGGCGTACTTGAAACACACATTAGACATACCTCTGACTAAAAAAAATATTTCTCAGGTTCATCGAGCCTTTTTTAACTATCATGTGAGTGAGGCATCCCTCGCGACATACTATGCCAACTTTTTGACCCCACCCCCGTCAGCTTAAGTCTATACTAACCTTAATCTCGCCAGCAACTAAATGCTGTGATTTATCTACTGGCTTGAACCCTGCTCTGTCCAGTATGTCCTTGCTCGCTTCTAGCTGAACATACTCACTCTTAGCACCACGAGCTAGATTCAACAGCTTAGATGCGGCGAAGGTAGCGTTCAATCCTAACGTCTCACTCACCCTCTGCATCATGTACGACTGCACATGAGGGAGTCGCAAAGTCTTTGTAGCTGTCACTCTGCCACTCTCACCTTTGGCATACCCAGCTTCTTGAGCCGCTTCTCTGATGCTACAGCCTGTTGCTACAAGCGTATCCACAAGAGCCATCTGTTTATCAGTTAATTTCACTACATCTGTCATGTCTCAACCTCAATAACCCCCCCTTGTGTTCCCCCCCTTTATCCACTCTCAGCGAGTACCTTGTCAACGCACAAAACAATAACACAAGGGTCAGAGATTGCACGAACACGCACCATGTCTTCTCTCCACCGTCAGTTGCGTTTTTCTGGTAGTCAGTCTCCTTTGTTGAGGAGAGGCTCTGCTTTCCTCACCAAGCCCCCTCATCTGAATCACAGTCCGCTGTGACCATCAAACTGCTTCCGTCTGGTAGAGACATCCTCGCAGATAGATACCTAGCTCCGTTCTTGTCTGTTCTTCGGTGCGAGTATGGCTATTTGATTGAGCCTCGCTTTGCGAGGCATAGCCACGTTCGTGAAGCTGTTTGACAGTCCCATCGGCCGGTGATTTCAGTGGAGGGCATAAGGTGAGGGCAGTTCCTCACCGTCAACAAAGGAGAACTAACATGACTACCAAGAAAAACACAACTAACGGCTTCGTTCAGGACATGATGCGTATTCATACAATCACTGACAGAACACACAAATCATCAATACAATATTATCTTTCAAAGTTTGTGAAAGATATTAACTGGAATTCGAATCAGAAAGAACTTCGGATTGCAGAGATTGTTGCTATGCAAGAAGAACTTGTTGAGAAAGCTCGCAACGGTGAGATGATTGACAATGATGCACTGTTGAAGAACGAGAATGATATCGAATGGCTTCGGAAACAGGTAGATTTCAATGACGAGATGGTGACATACTTTACACAAGCGTCACAGCAGTTGTTTCCTGATGAGCATAACAAGTCACAGCAAATAGCTGATAAGACAGCAGACATCCTCAAAAGATACGCATAACCTCCCAACAACGAGCCTCGATGCTTCGGCATCGGGGCTTTTTTCTTGTCCTTTTCACCCGTCCCAACGGGGCGGCACATCACGGTTGAGTATTTGCCAGCCGCCAACAATTCAACAACAGGCTAAGAAAAAAAGTCTAAGGTTGCACTCTGCAACTAAACATTATATACTGCAAGTATGCAGTACAGGAGAACACAATGAAACTAGTAGCTAAAACATTTATATATGGTGGCATATCAGCAGTCTTACTGGCATCAATGGCAGTAGACGAAACCTATGCACCAATGACTAACGAAGAGTTTATGTTGCAGATAATGCTCATTGTATTTGGCATGGGTGCAACATTCATCGGCTTTATTATGCACAGCATGGCGGAGTAATCACATGGCAAAGAAGAAAAAGAAACTCAACATCAACATACCTGATGATTGGCCTAGACCTTGGAAAGAACTAGGCGAAGGTAATGTTACAGCTTTCGGTTATACTTTAATAGTATGGAAGAAGTATAAACGTCCATCCAACTTTAAGATATACGGATTTTCTCAAGGAAAATATATGCGTATTTGGTACGGCCGAAAGGTTGTGCATTTTATACTATGCTTTTGCAAAACAGACAGCATAGCAAGCTAACCGTTCAAGAAAGGAGAACTACAATGAACGACATGACAACAATCCAAGAACTAGAAACTGTAAACGACTGGGCGTTTCCTGTAGACACATTTGATTTACACACCGTCACAAAGTTTGCATCAATAAATGTACCACCATCAATGGCACGTTGCATTGTACGCACTGATACCAACGAGGTGCTTGGTGTTCACGGTTCTAAATACAAAGCAATACACCATGACGATGTAGTCAACTCAGTCTTTGATGCAGTCAAACAATCTGGCATATCAAAAGACTATGATTACAAAGTAGAACTGTTTGACAATGGCGCAAAACTACGAGGCACAATCGACTTCAATGACCTAGTGGTAGAGCCACAGGTCGGAGATACAATACGCTTCCAAGTCCTGTTCTATAATTCTTATGACGGTTCATGGGCGTTTCAACAGCAAGCCAGAGGCTTGCGCCTATGGTGTCTCAACGGATGCACACACTCAGATACACTGGCTAACACATGGGCAAAGCATACTACCAACGTCAACATCGAAGGCTCTGCCGCCAAGATACAAGCTGGTCTTGATGCTTTCTTCAACACCAAAGACCAGTACAAAGCATGGATGAGTACGCACGTTAGCGATGATATGGCAGAGCAGTTCTTCAAACACGCAATGTGCCGCATCCAAAACAAAACATCCACATTCAAGTGGAACGAGCGTCAGCTTGACCAACTCATGTCATGCTGGAACTCAGACTCGCAGTCTTTAGGTAAAAACAAATGGGCATTGTACAATGCTTGTACTTACTGGGCTACACACACCAGCGAGTCACGTTCACCTGCTAACACACGCAGGTTGCGCGAGAACCAGCTTTCCAAAGTATTCAAGAAATCAAACTGGGAAGTTGTATAACTCAGTCTGGAACTGCCACCCCTGCCGTGGGTGAGGGTGGCAGATTCCATCCTGTCAATCACAACACAAGGAGAACACTTTGTCTTACTCATTTATCACACACCTTTCATCTATCAATCGTAGTCTAACTATTATGTGCGGCAATTTAGATGCCAGCAAATCAGAGTTCAGACACAAAGCAAACATGGCTCGTGACTACCTCAAGAGCATTGAGGATACCTATCACGAGGTACTTGAAACCGATGCTAGTGACAAACAGCCATACACCAAGCCAACAATAGTGGAGAGTAAGTAATGTCACTCATGCAACAAAGACACTTTGAATATCTAGCTGATGAGGTTGCCCCACTTATGGGGTGGCCGTCACAGATAGTAGAAATGGCTGACCGATTAGCTAAAACAAACCCCAGATTTAACAGAGAAAAGTTTCTCAAGCGTGCTGTTGATGCTTGGGAAGAGGCTCACCCTGTGGAGGATTTAAATGACTATATATCGTATCTCAAAGAATGTGAATAAGTGCTATGAAGAATACCACACTTGCCAAGACTGCAATAAAATCCACAGTTCTTACAATGACTTACGCCATGACAACACTGATGATGGTGGCTTTTGCGTGGTATGCGGTAGCGATAATATAGAAATGCTAATCAAGCACACTGTCTATGCAGAAGTTCTTGCAACTAGCAAAGAAGATGCACTGCAAACTGCTATGGAAATGGAAGAGTGGATTGTACTCGAACACTATTATGAGGATGGAAACAATGAATGATTTATTTGACACCCCAGCATACAAGCTGGTCAGAGCGAGTGACCCCTCAACAAGTCACGAAGCGGCAGAACAGCTAGATGCTACCGCAATGGAACGCATCGTTCTATCTGCAATTAAAACTTTTGGCAATGATGGTTGCATATCAGATGATGTTCTAAATATTTTACCTCATCATGGCTACAGCACCATCACCGCAAGGTATAAACAACTGAAAGAAAAAGGTTTTGTAATTGTAGATGAACGCAAACGCAAAGGAAAAAGTGGGCGTAATCAATTAGTTATGTGGGCTAAAGAATTTTATAGACCAGAGGAGGCTTGACAATGACTGCGTGTTTGCAGATGATGTGTTCATGCTTACATACATGGACACACTTATTAAAAAATCTACAGATGCAAACGTAAATCTCAAGAGAGCTTTCGTTTATGCTGGCGTACCTGATTCAACTTTCTATAGAGCAAAGCTGGGTTCAGAACTAAGGCATAGCACAGCTAATAGAGTAGAGCAGGCTATTGAAAAACTTTCAGCACTACAAAAACGAAACGCCAGTGACTGATACATATCAGGCAATCATTAATGAACTGGTGTCTCACAGAGAGAGGCAGAAAATATCACAAGAAGAACTGGCGCATCGTATCGGGTGCGCCAAATCTTTAATTCACAAATGGGAACAGTACAAACGAGTGCCTTCGGGTTTCTTATTTAGCTGTTGGTTAGACGCTCTTGGCTTACAAATCAAAATCCATAAGAAAAAAACTTAACGATAAAGTAGGCAAGCCAGCCCTTTGTGATTCATGTGACCAAACGAAACTCTGGTTTACTTGTATTCTTGCATCTATAGAACCAGCAACTTACCACATAATATGCCTTGATTGCATGGAAAGAGGGAGGGATTGGTGGCTTCAAAGAGTCGCAACAAAGGAAACTATCACGAGCGAAAAATCACCCAGTGGTTACAAGCAATGGGGTTCAAAGCCAAGAGGCAACCACTCTCAGGGTCGCTGGGAGGAGAGTATTCAGGGGATATCGTCTGGCAAATCGGAGGACATAGACTGGTAACGGAAGTAAAGTACCGTGATAAGTCTGGCTTTCCTAACCCATTCACTGTAATGCGTGACGCTTTAATCTACAAACGTAGGACAGGCGAACCAAAAACTATTATAATGTTTGATGCAGATGTGTTTGAAAAACATATTGCACCATTACTCAAGGAGAACTGCAATGTCATTCATACTAATGGCGAGGGCAATCAAAGCTGATATACCTGATTGCTATGCCAAGTGGCTACTAGTTGTACTAGCAGACCACGCCAACGAAGAGACAGGCCAATGCTGGCCTAGCCTCGAACGTCTTGCTGACCGCACACAAATGAACAAAGCAACTGTAGCTAGAAAACTAAACTGGCTAGAGGAGCATGGCCTTGTAATTAGAGAACGTGGTAACAGCAGACGGTCAACGCTTTATACTATATTCCCAACTGTCGCAGAGTGCGACACCACTGTTGCAGAGAGCGACACTAACCTATCAGTAACCAGTAATAACAATAAAGTTGTTAGGCGCAAACAAGTTCCAGATGAGTGGATGCCATCTGATGACCTGCGCTTTTCTATAGATACAATTATGAAAGAGGAATTTGACCATGACTTTGAAGCCAATCAGTTCCGTGACCACCATCAATCAAAAGGCACAACGTTCATCGACATCGACAAAGCCTACCGAAACTGGATACGAAATTCAGTTAAGTTCGGAACAGCGAAAACAATCGGTGGCCAGATTACTAGAGATAGGCGACCCAATGCAGGTGGACAAAAGGCTAGTTACTTCGGTCGAATCAATACTAGGCTACACAGTCAATGAGATATCACGCACTAGGTTTACAGACCACGGCACTGATATACTTGTTTCTGGTTTCAAGATAGAAGCAGATTCAGTTGAACAAGTAGAGCAAGCAATCAAAGCTGTGCTGGCTTCGATGACCCCGTTGTCGGTGGAGGCCATCGAGAGCCAGCTGGCTTTGTTAGCTACGCTGGTGGTCAAACCCTCAGGCGAGACACCAGAAGACCACTCACTACGCATGAGAAGCCTAGCAATGCAGTTATCAGATTATCCAGCAGACATTGTGCAACGTGCAATCAAGAGAGTATCTGAATCTGCAAAGTTCTGGCCATCATACGCAGAGTTTTACGAACACATTGGCTGGCGTGTACGCAAGCGTCAGCTACTGTTAGATGCGCTTCACAAAAAGCGTGTTGACATTACTGCATAGTTGCAGTACAACAAAAGAACAGGTGGCGGTTCGTTCAGGACTGTTGTAAACCGCAGTGTTTACATTAGTGGATACCTTCTCGTCACCTGTGCAACATAAGGAGAACTACACATGAATAGACAAGGCTTTATTGGCGGCTCAGATATGAGGCGCATCATGGATGGTGATTGGGTATCACTATGGGAAGAAAAGACTGGCCGCACCCAGCCAGAAGATTTATCAAATCATCTTGCGGTACAACTCGGCACACACACAGAAGATTTCAATCTACAATGGTTTGCAGATAATGAACTCAATGCAACAGAGCAAGGGCTAGACCTGCTCAGTAAGCAAAGAACATTTGAGATGAACTGGGAAGGCGTACCATGTAAGGGTACTGTTGATGCTTGCATACACAACACACATGAAATTGTAGAGGCAAAGCATACATACGAACGCAACACTATGGAAGGTTGCCTTACTATGTATATGCCGCAGATACAATTCTACTTATGGATTGGCGTTAAGGATGGATGCTATCTATCTGTAATCTTTGGCAATCGCAGATGGGAATCTGTTTATATCAAAAAGGATTGGGATTACATCCACAAGATGCAGGTACATCTCAAAGAGTTTTGGGGTCATGTTAAAGCAGACACTCGCCCTTTCGGTGATGACCAAGTAGCACCAATATCTATAGATAAGATTCCTGTAGATGGCATGACACGCAGGGATGCCTCAAGTGACAACGAGTTTATCTCTCGTTGCCATGATTACATTGAGCAAGAACAATCAGCAAAGTCTTTTGAGTCTGCAAAGTCAGACCTAAAAGCTATGGTATCTGATGATGAGCGAGAAGTATATTGCGACTTGCTTACAATCAAGCGTGACAAGCGTGGCTCGTTACGCATAACAACAAAGGAGAACTAGATGTCAGACAATATGAAACTTTGGAACGCTGTATCCAAATCAGACAAACAATATCTAAAGAAGGTATCGTTTGGTCAACGTTCGTTCACAGCAATTGACCCACAATATCAGGTGCGCTGTGCAACAGAACAGTTCGGCCCTGTTGGTCAGGGCTGGGGATGGAGAAACGAAACACGGTTTATCAATCTGTCAGGTGGTGACACTGCTGTAATTGCAGACGTTTCTATCTGGACTGTTTCACGTGAAAATGAATTTGGCCCATTCTCAGGCTGTCGTACATTCTACAATGCAAGTAAGGGACGCATTGCAGAAGACGCACCTAAGATGGCTATCACTGATGGCCTAACCAAAGCCCTATCACATCTAGGCTTTAACGCTGATGTATTCTTGGGCGAAATGGATGGCAACAAATATGCCGCAGACAGTGGCAAAAAAGATAAGGGAGGCTGGTAATGTTTGGAGCAATCAAACAAATCAAAAAAGACATAGAAGAAATCAAACACAAGCAAGAGCGTATCATTTGGATAATGAATGAGGTAATGAAATATGGCAAGAAGATGCAAAGCCATAATCAATCAGCCAGAATTTATAATCCTGCAATTAAAACGCCAAGACAAAAGCATGAGTATTATCATGCACTGTTACCCCTAATTAAAAACAAATTCAAAAGAATTGACCAACTTGCAAAGTCTTTGAAAATAACTGAGGGGTCAGTAATTACATACATCAAACTAGCTAGAAAAGCTGGCTATACAATCGAAACAAAAAGAAGAAGAAACGGAAGAGCATCTTATAAACTACACACGGAGAATTTCTAATGACTGAATATGATAACACAAACAGAGGCGCGGCCTTCCAGCCATTCCCTGAACAAAAGTTTATCTTACAAGGTAAATTAAATATGTATGGCGATGACCATAACGTTGCACTCATATTAGCCGAATCAAAGTCTGGTGAAAAACGTATTGAGATTTACCAAAAGATTGGTGTAATGTTTGACAACGATAAAAATGGTAACGACAAAGCACCTGATTATTCAGGGCCGCTTGATGGCATACATTCAAATTGGCGCATTGCTGGATGGAAAGGTATGAAAGATAGTAAGCCTTACATGACAATGCAAATGTCAGAAAGATTAAACAAAGACACTGTTATAGAACCAGAAACTAAAGCAGAACCAATTGATGAAATACCATTCTAACATAGGCTTGGTTTCGAAGTAGTTCTCCTTTCCAAGCCGAGGCGCATCAGTTTAAGTCGTTCCCACTGATGCGCCTTTTTCTATAGGTGATGCTATGAAAAACACAGTAACAAAATACAAATACAAAGCTGTAAGATACACTGTCTATGTAGAAACAACTATCGAAAGAGAGGTTTCTGTTTTAGCTGTAGATGCAGAAGAAGCAAAGCAACTAGCAATTAACAGAATGGACAAAAACAAAAGTGTTATCCGCAAGTATAAAATAATTGAACATGAGGCAGTAGATGTTGAGCCAGAAAAAAACCCTAGCGTCTCAAATGACACCCTATGAATTTAGTTTGTATCTAAAGAACGCAAGAGACAGAGTGTTTTACTTTGACAAATACAGGACAGACCAAAGAAGAAATGGCCCAACCTTTATTGACAAAGCAGTACGCCACTCAATGAAACGAAGAAAATCTAAGTAACCAAACCTTTGCGATACTTGTTTATTCTATCGTAAGTAAGAACCTCTTTACGATTGCCTTCTGCTTTGTAGCTACAATGTATCCAGCCAGTATTGCCACCCTCATAATGCTCAAGAATTAGCTGGTCAAAATCTAAATTACCAACTATCCAGCCAGCAACTTCTAAGTTAGAAATACTTGGCACTTCAAAGTCAACCGCCTCACCCTTTGTGTGTTGTGAATTGACACCACTGCCTATGGATATGCACAACTCTGCGCTACGATACCCACTGCTGGGGCTAAAAGGTATGCCGTATTGCGTTCTTACTGGTTCTAGTATGTTAGTACACAAAAGAGCTAATGCTTCTATATGAGCCTCTGAGGGCTTATTAGGTATGCCTTTACGCAAAGCCGTTTGGCTCTTAACCATTTCTTCTAAACTAAAATGTGGTGATAGTTTCATTATCGTTTCCTAAATCTATCCAAGCCTTTTAATCCAAGACCAGCCAGAATAGTAACATACAATATATTCTGATACCAATCAGGCAACTCAGCAATAACATCAAAGCCACGCTTGGCAAGGTCAGGGTCTATCCAAGCCATAACACACGGAGCAAGAACAACTATAGTTATAATCTCATCTTTCCAGCTATTCTTTGTAGACTCAGCCATGATAAGCTCCCACTTGCTATCATGCTGTGCCGCAGTCTTCATAATCTCTGACTTGGCTTTTTCTTTCTCTACCTTTCCCTCAAGAAATGTTTGAGCAAGATTACCTACAACGCCTAGTAACTGTATCATTTTTCATGTCCTAACCAGACCGCAAATGCACCTGTCATTGCACCTGTAACTGTAGCTGTAAGGGCTGTAGCCTGTGATGTCATAGCATCAACAGACAAGTTCATAAACCAGAACAACACCTCGATATACATCCATGTCATCACTGCCATCATAGCTCTAGGCAGTAGCTTCCATGCTAATATTTTTTCCATAGTGTATGTCATTTTAAATTCCTTAAATACAAAACCCACCAGACCATTAATCCAAAAGCAATGCCAACAAGTATAATAGATATAACGATTGCTGTTATCTCAATGTTTCTTTTAATAACCCTGCGTCTCTCAGCTTCCTCTTCCTGACGTTGCTTTCTTATCTGACCTTCTATCCGAACAAAGTCACTCCAAGCATTAGGGTTAATACTAAGCATATAAAGCCTAAGCTCTTCTCGCTGTTGACGAATCTTACGAACAGCAACCCAAGTTTCCATTGCCTCTTCTGCAACAGACTGACCCTTCTTACGTTTAACTTTATTGTGCTTAGACTCGATATCCTGACACGCTGACATCCAGCGAGAGATATCTTTATACATTGACTCAATGTCTTTACCAAAGGATATGCCCTTTTTAACTGCCGCAAAAGCACTGGCCGCCAACGCTATGGTGGCAGGGTCTATCACAGCCTAGTCTTTCCGTGACTTCCAAAGATTGCGAAGAAGCAATGCTATGGTAAGAATGACAGCTATTAATGAAAGCCAATCGTTCATTGCATTTACCCACCACGGAGCAGTTAAACCACCAGCTACTAAAGGAATGTTGCTCTGGTTCATTTTATCACCTTTAAATCTGATGTCTGGTATGCTTTTAACAATGCTTGATTGTCTTTAACCATTTCGTTTCTAAAACTTTCAACAGCCGCACCAGTATGTCTAGTGTGCATAGCATTTTCAATTAACAGCTTTGGCATCCACGCCATAGAACAACCCCAGTCATCTACAGATTCACCAGTCTGAGGGTCTTGCCCTCTTATCTGAATAAACCACGCACAATCTAACTTCTTGCAAGGCTCAAAGTTATTTAACGGGCAGTTGTCCTTAACCTCTAGCTTCATTATGCTGGCTCTTCTGGTGGTGGAGAATCTTTCGGACTTGCATCGTATGCCGCTTGCCATGTAGTCTCAACATTAGGCCACCATGACAGTGTGCTTGTCGCAACGTTAATTTCATTTTGTGTACGATAGCCTGTGGCTGGGTCGCCTTTTTCAATTTCGCAAGTTACACCATCTGGCGATTGAACAGCACAAACATCTGATGGCAACCATGACAAATCCAATTGGTCAAAAAAATTACCATCTTTACCAATTTGGTCTGCATCACCAGACCCACCATTTATAATTACCCATCTTGCCATGACAAACTCCTTATACTAAATAATACCAACCAGTAGCTATGTATTTATCACAACTATAAACAGGGTTTCCCCTGTGTGTATGTGTCCAAGCGGAAGGAAAAAAACACAAGAGACCTTTTCTAGGTTGTAGCTTTATACCATACTCAATAAATTCTGTTTCACCTTCCCCATCTGGAATGTCATTTAAGTAAAGTGTCCATGTAAGATTACGCCAGCTTGATGACTCACGCCTACCATGCTCACAATGCCAAGTATGAAATCCGCCTTTTGGTGGTGTTTTTTGAACCTTCATTGCTTCTGACATACAGCCTTGCATACCAAAACCATTATAGGTATTTGCATATTTTGGAATGTATTGCCTTAATATCTCGTGCATTTCAGCAACAAGAGGGTCTTTCATTGCGGTAAAGTTAAATGAATAATCTCTTCTGTTAGCTTCTCCACGATTTGTAGTCGAGCCATTCATAAAGTGCATCGCAACATTTGGGTCATCTTGCCCAGAAATATATTCATTTAATCTTGCAATAACCCTATCGCAAAAATCGTATTGTTCTGTTTGATAGCTTTCAATAAAGGTTGGTGTGTTCATTAATCTTTTGCCGCAATAATCACATCTACATATTGAACATTAATAGATGCTGTTGATGAAGATAATGTACCTGTTAGATTGCCGAGTCCAGGCGCACCAGTCATTGTTCCAGAAAGGGTATGTGCGTGATTGTGTGAACCACCTCCACCGCCGCCACCAGCACTACCCATACCTGAATTAACGGCGTTTTGTAGATTTTGTCCATCATTAGCATATTGTGCGCCATAGTACCCACTATAATTACCATCTGAGCCATATATTCTTCTTTCTGTGTGTGAATGAGAAGAAATCTGGTTGTTAGATAATGTTGTGTTTGAAATATTTCCAGACACTGAAACAGCCAAGTTACCAGAATCAGGAGTGCCGTTAATTCCAACACTACCAGACACAGACGGTGTTGCCATTGCTGTAGAAAAAGCTGTAGTGCCACCAGAAGAACAAGAACCGCTAACACAACGAAATGCTTTATCATTGTGTGTAGTTTGTTTTGTCCAGCCAGTAGGGGCTGATGTTTGCTGAAACACCATTAACGTGCCAACAGGAAATGCCTCTGCATTATCCAAGGCAGATGCTTTTACATCGCCATTGGCATCAACAAGGTTTGCTAAGTCTCTTGCTCTGGACATTCAAAACTCCTTATGCGTAAGGGCTATCACCAAGAACACTTGTATCCCAAGCGGCTTTCAAGCTGGCAATGTCAGTAGCGGCATCAATAGCAGATGCGGCAGGGGCATCACGCAGAGCATCCTTTGCGGCGGCAATGGCAGTTGTATCTGCGCCAGCTTCCAGAGCTTTCATCAGTTCAACGTCCTTTGCTTCCAACAGGGGCTTGCGTACTTCACGGATTTTATCCTTAAAGATTTCCTTTGCCTTGTCCATGTCCTCAGAAATCACTGAGCCTGACAGTGACCAAGCACCACGAAAGTCTCTGTTTGCTGGAACGGTAGCAGTTGAGGCATCAATCTGATTACCGTCCTTATCCACGATATAAGTTGTTACAGCCATTAGTATCTCCTATGCGGCTAGTTCATCAGATATGCGCCAAGCGTTGCGCCATTCTCTTGTTTGCGGTAACTGCTCTTTCTTGCAGATAACCATTTTAGGGCGGTTGCCCTCATCCCAAGTCTGCCATACAGACTGCGGAACATCTTTCATAATCAGGTATTCAATAGCTTCTTCTTCTGTCATAGCACCGACAGGCTCAGTCTCATGCAACAGGTAGCCACGAGTATGCTTCTTAAAGTCTGGCTGGGCTTCATCCTTTGCCAGTTCGTGATACACCCATACAGGCGGTAAGATGCCGCCCTGCAATGCACAAGCCATCCAGTTAGGGTCAGGCACAAGTATCTTAGCACACTCATCAATGCTGTCCTCATAGACAACACGGTAGTCTGACTGATGCGGCTCAAGGTTTTCTTTAGCCCAGCACAGACGTTCAAATAGCTTTGTGCCTTTGAATGATGGTGTCTGCATTACGCCAGTTCCCCATGTATCAACACACACATCCTTACCATATCAACTCCGCTATTACTTGTGCCAGCAGAGGTTGCTCTCATGGATGTTGTGG
>Ga0208547_1000234_pt1 | contig 31317 bp, 26 predicted proteins | sample DEB08_DNA_5_FD_185501 | JGI IMG/M metagenome (GOLD analysis project Ga0208547, IMG submission 185501) | Aqueous microbial communities from the Delaware River and Bay under freshwater to marine salinity gradient to study organic matter... | ecosystem: Environmental > Aquatic > Marine > Coastal ...
GCGGGCCTCCGAAGCGGACCTTGAAGTAATAGGTCGTGCCAGGCTGCAGACCTCCGAGATCGTAGGTTGTGGGAAGTGGGTCGTCTCCGCTCGCGAAGGATCCGGACACACCATTGACCGAGCTGGCGCACACTGTGGTCGGATTCGACATGTCGGATGCGGTGGAATACACGAAACGCACCGGTGCGCGCCGGCGCCCGCGTGGTTGCACCTCTCCGTTCAGAATGGCGGTCGTGGCGGTCAGCTCAGTAGCTGCTCCGGTGTCGACATCGACACGCGAGAACTGCGTCACCGTCGACGGTGATGAACCAACAGTTGAGCAATTACCCGCTATGCGCACCCCGGCTTCGGTGCTGACGCTTGCACCGATCTGGATATCACCGACGCGCGCAACAGCGGTCTGCTCCTCAGAAAACTCGTTGCCCGGGTACCCGGTGGCGGAAGTTGCTCCACACGGGATTGAGGTTGTGTAGGTCAACTGCTTGGACGAAGGCGAAGACGAGCCGTCAGGCAGTTCGAACGGCCCGGGGAAGACCCAGTCATTGCTTCCGGTCACATTTGCCGAATCAGGAGTTACCCCGCCGTCAAACTGCGCGCCGGTCTCAAAAGTATGGGTATCGGGAACAGTCACCACGATCTCATCCACCGTGACTGCGGGGCCATTGTTCGTCAGGGTGACCGTATAGTCGATGGTGGTCGCCGTAGAGTCCGTAGAGACGGTCGTGGACGCGTTGATATCGGTCGTCATGTCAAGAGTTGGCTGACTGAGATCAATCGTCGCGTCTCCCGTGAACCCAGCGGCGAGGTCGGTGTGCTTGTACTGCGTGCCACTGGAGATCTGCGCGATGGGGACAGCGGTCACGCTTTGGTCTGCCTGACCGACGATTCTGAACGTGTACGTCGCGGTGTAACACGAAGAACTCATGCCGGTTGCATCGATCAGCAGTACGTCTTTATACGACTCGCGAACGGTTGAATTGCAACCATTCCCTTGTGTGTTAGAGAGTTCAATCAGGGTTGACTCGAGACGCAGGGCTTCGGTAGGCCAAGTTGACCTCGCGGCCGGCGACAGCCAAATTACCGAGTCATCCGGTGAGGAGCCAGCGCCGATCGTACCCGTCTCGCCGTTTACGGTAATGACGTAGGTGCTTCCGATATCTGTCCCCGCATTCACAGCGACCGAACTCACCTTGTTCGCTGACGCCTTGATGGTGTCTGCGACTTCCAAGAACGTGAAGGTGCAACTCGCAACGAGCGTTGATCCATCAAGTGACGGTTTCCCGTTGAAAACCTCCACGAGATGGGTTTGGGCTGACTCGGTGACCTGTGCGGCTTTCACGAAGAAGAAGGCCGTAGCGGCCGCCCCACTCGCGAGATCCCCGATCGGTCGAAGGTCATCGTTTGTATCGGCCAGCGATACCGAGCCCCCGGCGAATGACCCGACCTGCACCCACAGGTCGTCGACGGCAGTCGATGCTGCAATCTTGTAACCGAGGTAGGAAGCGTCTGCATCTTGGCCGTCCCTCAGATCCACGTAAAAGTTCTGGCCGTGCGTTGGGGTCACCGTCAGGTTGTTTTCCGAGTGCGACCCATCCGTCCTGGTGCACGCATCGGATTCGGCTGCCAAACCCACCGAGACCGGAGATGCCGCGACTGCCAACGCGGCGAGCAACCCACCCACGAGACCCAGCGTTCCAACGCGCTTAAACATTTTCACGCGCGGCAGGCTATCAATCGGGCACGATCTGACACATCATCTGGCCACCACAACGTGACGGCTGATGACGCCGAGCCATTGATGCCGGATCACGTCAGTCATCAACGACGATGCAGCCAAGAAGCCGCTCAAACACCTCGTCGGCAAGAGCCACCATCTCATCATCGGTGCGGTCCTGAATGGGGTGCGCGACGAAAACACGCTGCATCGACGGGAACCCGAGCGCCAACGACTGCGATTCGGCCGCGCTGACAAACTCGCTTGAGGCGACAAACACCCCAGGAAGTCCCCGTGATTCAAGATCGGCGATGTCGTGCACACTGCACGACGTGCAACTGCCTCAATCGGCGAGTGCTTCGATAACCAGCGTGCACTGTGTGGCGATCTCGTGCCGCAGGTCTACCGGCGCCGGCTTTGTGAACGTTGGCTTGCGGTAGCGCTTCACCGCCCCGCCGGCGGCCACGATGCGCTCTTCCACACGGTTCAAGAACACGTCGCCGCGTGGCTTGGATATATCGAGCAGGGCGACGACGTGCCCATCGAGCGAACGGGGGCGCTGCAACAGGGCTCGTTCGGCGGGGCGTACCTCGCTGGTCGGATCGAGCACTGTCGTCATGGTGTGAGTATGGCAGGTTGCGCGGTTAGTGGGTGACCACGACGGTGACCGGGTCGCTGCCGGTGCCACCGTTCACCCATCCACTGATCAACGTGGAAAACAATCCGGCTCCTCCACCGGCATACGTCACCAGTAACCCGCCGGATCGGTATTTCGCCAACGGTCCCGCATCGGCGAAACCCGCGGGCAACCCTTCGGCGATACCGCCGTGTCCGCGCACCAGTTCCGCTGCGTCTCGTTCTAATCGTGACGACAACTCCATGAGGAGTCGATCACGGTCCCACCCTGCCTCACGGAACAAGCGCCCATGATCGGGGCTGATCACCAGGATCGCATCGAAGCCGAGCACCAGCTTCGGGTGCGGTTGCGACACCATCATCGCGGCGAGCGAGGTCACCAATTCCTCTGGCGTGCGGGCCAACTGGTCCACCATGCATCGCGGCCCCTCCCCTGCGAAGACGGTGACCGCATCACGGCCATCGGGCACCCCGCGCGACTGCGCCAAAGGACCGAAGGGAGATCCGGCTTCATCCTCGGCAAAACAGAACGACAATTTGCCCGGGTTGCCGTGCGTTGCACGGTCGACCTCGCCCGGCCGCCCACCGCCCACGTTGCGCACCGTGAGCTGCACCGCACGACCGATGGTCGAGTTCGCCCGGTTGCCCTGCCCCAACGCGTTGATTCCAGCGTTCATCCCAATGGCGCGGGTGCCCGGGCCGTTGCACACGATGACGGGGCCCACCGGCATCGTTGTTGCCAACACTCCGTGCATATTGAACTCGTCGGTACACAGCGCCTCGAGAGCGGCGATGACCCACGGCAGATATTCCGGACGGCATCCCGCCATCACCGCATTGATTGCCACCTTCTCCACGCTCACCTCAACGAGATCGGGCGGTACCACACACACGACATCGGTCGCAGCACGTGACGTGCCGGCCAACATCTGATGCACTCGCTCCGGTGTCGGTGGCACCACCGGCAGACCGTCGGTCCATCCCCGTTCGAACATCGCCTCGAAGGGGTCCTCCGCCGTGGCGAACTCGACACGGCGTGCAGCAAGACCATCGCTGGCGAACCGGGCACGCAACACATGTTCCAGGTCAGGATCGACGCTCATCGACCCGCATCCCGGCCGCATCTCAGGGAGGTCTGCACCGAGATCGTCAATGCCGGTGATGCGCTGCCATTCGGCCCGATGCCACCCAACGGTGCGCTCCACTTCCACACCATCCACCACGCGTATGAGCGTTGGGACGGTCTCGATGTCGTGGTGCCAGCTCACTGCAAGGTCGGCGTCGTGAACCGCCTGAACCGAGGCGGGAAAGGTCGGGTCGTCTTGGGTGTAGACGACCAACGCACCGGTGGCTGCAAGATCGGCGAACAGCGGTGCGACAAGCTCGCACGTCGCGCACTCCCGCTTCACGACGGCCACTAACCCGTCGGGAAGCACCGGCATCTCGGCCACCTCGCTCATCGGGCCATCGTCGCAGGTACTGTGCATACTGGAGGTGTCAGAGCGCCTGGTGGGCTCCGCCGTCTTCAACACGGTTGGGACGGATGACCTCCGTCCGGCGGGTTCGATTCCCGTCCACCTCCGCCATGACCGTCGTCGTCATCGTTGGCGCGGCAGTCGCACATCACCCACGCGTCGCGTCAGACCGACCGCGTCAAGACATGCCGCGAGCGGCATGGCGTGTTTGCGTGTGATGCCCAGTGCCGTGCGAAGGTCCGCAATGGTGAAGCCATTCGGAGCCGACGCCCACAGCGCATCGAGTACCGGTTCGAGCGCAGTCAGGGTGTCGATGTGGAACACCACACCGTCATGTTCCACAAACACCCCGAGACGTACGAGTCGCGCAATGACCGCTCGGTCGACATCGACAAGGTCGGGCGGCGTGACCCAACCATGGGCAACCGCGTCGACGACCGGATGGGACAGCACCGGATCATCCCCGCGTATCGCCGCCCCCGCCACGATGCGCACATCTGGCATGTGGGCGAGCAGCGCGCGTTCCCACTCGACCAGCGGCGCCACATCCACTGGCCCCGCATCGAGTCGACGATTGAGATCTGATCGAGCGGCGTCGACCACACTGCGATCGGCATAGAACCCGCCAATCACCGGCGCGACCGTCACACCCGTCAATTGTTCGGCGAGTTCGACGCCGATCCATCCATGCTGGCTCAATTGCGCCACCGGGTCTGCGCTGAGCAGAACCTGCGATGGGCGGCGTCGTGGCGCCACATCACGCACCACTCCCCCGCCCAGTGTCCTGCCAGCACCGGGGTCGCGAAGGATGAACCGGTCGCCGGGAGCCATTGGAAGTGGACGCTGAAACCGCACACGAACCTGCCGCAACGACCCACCGTCATCGGTGGCGTTGCCTGCACCAACTGGCCGCATCGATGCAAGCCGACGGGCGGTCCCGACATGCACCATCACACCGCGAAGCGACGCCGGTGTCGACACGGAAAGGGCCACCTCAGCATCGATGACCTCGGTGTGATGCCAGCGGTCGACTTCAACCAACACATCACCGCGGCCTACCGAGTCGACTCCCACGTCGGCGAGGTTCACTGCCACGCGTTCTCCTGGTTGCACAGCGCGCACATCCACACCGTGATGCTGCAGTGCGCGCACCCTCGACGTGGCGGTGCCGGTGGTGAGGCGCGCCCCCACCTCGAGCGCTCCGTCGACCAACGTACCGGTCACCACCGTGCCCGCACCCCGAATGGTGAACACCCGATCAGCGAACAATCGGGGCCGGCCACGATCGGGAATCGCGAGGCCGTCAACCAGATCATCAAGTGCAACGAGCAACTCAGGCAATCCCCTACCAGAAACCGCCGACGTAGCGATCACCGGCCGTGATGCACCCGTGGCATCTCCCACGAGAGCCTCTAGCTCGGCGCAGACATCGTGAACTCGCGGCGCATCGACCAGGTCGGCCCGCGTCACCACACCCAGTACCTGACGAACACCGAGGTGGCTGATGATGTCGAGGTGTTCATAGGTCTGCGCCCGCGGACCCTCCACAGCATCGACGATCAGCATCACCGCTGTCGCGCCGCCCACACCAGAAATCATCGTGTTGATGAAATCGATATGACCCGGCACGTCGACGAACCCAATGCGGCGGCCTGAGGGGGCGACACAGTCGGCGAAGCCGAGTTCGATCGTGAGTCCACGTTGCTGTTCCGCCCCGAGACGATCAGGTTCGGTGCCGGTGAGGGCGCGGACAAGCGCCGACTTTCCATGATCGACATGCCCCGCAGTGGCAACGACCGGCATGTCTAGTCCTTGCCCATGGGTGTCATTGCGTCGCGCACGGCGTCGACCACAACGGCGTCGTCGTCTGGATGCACACTTCGCAGGTCAATCAATGTCTGCGCATCGCGCACCCGGGTGATCACCGGTGTGGCATGTCGACGTAACGCCGATGAGTGGTCACCGTCGAGAACAACCGCCCAGGAGTCGATGGTGGTGCCCGGCGCGCTACCGGCACCGATTGCCGCGTCGCTGCGCGCGACATCAACTCCACACTGCTCGGCAACAGCACGTGCGCGGCGCTCGAGATCGTCTATGGGTGTGCACACCATTGCCCAGAACGGCACGGTGTCGGCCGCGTCACGGCGCAGATGGGCAAGCAGGACTGACTGCAGCGACATCAGGGTGTGTGACCCGGGACGCAGCGCTCTCATCAGCGGATGACGTGCACATGCGGCCACCAGATCGGCTCGCCCAGCGATGATGCCGCACTGTGGCCCACCGAGCAGTTTGTCGCCGCTGAAAGTGACGAGGCCAGCGCCGTCGGACAGCGCATCGCGCACCGCAGGCTCGTCAGCAATCCATGCCGGTACCGGCTGCAACCGTCCACCGAGGAACGATGCCGAACTGTCGAGGAGTCCCGACCCAACGTCACACACCACCGGCACGCCGAGCGCGGCGAGATCAGCCACATCGACATCAGCGGTGAACCCAGACACCGTGAAATTTGACGGGTGGATCCGCATGATGAGCGCGATGTCCTCATCGCTGACCGCCCGCGCATAGTCGTCGCGGTGTGTGCGATTCGTCGTGCCCACATCCACGAGGCGCGCGCCAGCACGTTCCATCACCTCGGGAATTCTGAAACCGCCACCGATCTCCACACATTCGCCGCGCGACACCGCTACACCACGCCCCTCAGCCAGAGCGGCAACGACCAACAACACAGCAGCCGCATTGTTGTTGACGGCCAGAGCGGATTCGGACCCGACGAGACCCGCAAGCAGCGCGGAAATTGGCTCGTGTCGCGACCCGCGCTCACCGCTGCTGAGGTCGTACTCAAGATTGAGCGGTCGGTCACCCGCTGCGCTGAGCGGCGCTCGGCCGAGGTTGGTGTGCAATAACACACCCGTGCCATTCACCACACGACGTAACAACGAGGCCTCAAGATCATGCGCACGTTCGTGGGCCACATCGCCGGCACGGGTCGGCGCATCAGCGACGGCCGAGCGCGCCACCTCGACGAGCACACCATGCGGTAGATCAATCGTGATGGCCAACTCACGTGCCAGACGATCAATAGAGGGTGGTCGCTCAGCCATGGCGAGCCACACGCAGCGCATTCACGACAGTTCGAAACCCTCGTAGCCGGCCCCAGCCACCGCCTCGAGTCGCTGACGGAACCGCGGCGCTCCGCCGTTGTACATCATGTGGCGCATGCGATCACGACCCTCAAGATTCGAGTTGTACCCGGTGAACCAACTGCGTGCCTGCCGCAGCAACAGCATCTGGTAGAGGCTCGCGACCTCGTCTTGCCATTGTTGCTCGGCGTCTGCGGTGCACTCCACCGTGGCGGCTCCCACCTCGCGCATGTGAACCAACAACTCGCGCACAAAATCCACACCAGTTTCGATGATGCGAGGGAAGTTCGTGGTCGGGGCCGCTCCCTGTGGGCCCTCGGGCAGCAACATGTTTGGGAAACCAGCTACCTGCACACCTAAGTAGGTACGGGGGTCATCGACCCAGACATCGCGCAACCGCCGCCCATCACGGCCGACGATGTTCATATGGTCGAACGCACCGGTGATGGCATCAAACCCCGTCGCGTAGATGATCACGTCCACGTCGTGCAGGTCATCACCCACGCGAATGCCTGTCGGGGTGATCTCACTGATTGATGACTCGGAGATGTCGACGAGATGAACATGTTCGTGGTTGTAGGCCTCGAAGTAGTTCGTCTCCATCGGCACCCGTTGCACACCAAATCCGTGGTCGGTGGGGATCAGCTTCTCTGCGGTTTCCGGATCATGCACCCGTTCACGAATCTTGTCGGCGATGAACGCCGAGAACTCGGCATTCGCAACAGGGTCCATGAGTACTTCGCGATAATTCGCCAACCAGATCGCGAATCCGGGTTGCCCGTAGAGCTCTTCCCAGAAGGCACGACGTTCTTCGGCGGTGGTGTCGGCGTAGCGGGTGGCGACCGGGCCGTGGATGAACCCACCAGGTGTTTGCGCACACCGCTCGAAAATGTCGTCGTATGACTGCTTGATGGCCGCCATCTCGTCGGGGGTGATGGGCGAGTTGTGCAGCGGAGCGCACCAGTTCGGGCGGCGCTGGAACACTTTGAGCTCGCCCACATCAGCGGCGATGGCGGCGATGAGTTGCACCGCCGTTGCGCCAGTACCGATGACCGCAACACGTTGGCCGGTCAAATCGATGCCGTCGCGCGGCCAGTCAAATGTATGGAATGACGGCCCGGCGAAGGTGTCCATGCCCGGGTAGGTCGGTCGTGTCGGCACCGACAGAAGACCGACCGCAGGGATGAGGAAGCGGCAGGTGCGCAACGTGCCGTCGCCGGTGGTCACCTCCCACCGGTTCGCGTCCTCGTCGTAGATGGCATCGGTGACCGGAGAGTTGAAGGCCATGTGCTGGCGAAGGTCGAACCGATCGACAACGTGCTGGAGGTACCGGTAGGTCTCCGGTTGGGGCGAGAATCGCTCGGTCCAGTCCCAGTCGGCAAGCAACTCACTCGAGAACGAATATGAGTAGCTGAAGCTCTCGGAGTCGAACCGACATCCCGGATAGCGATTCCAGTACCACGTGCCACCGGCGTCGGAACCAGCTTCGACGACGATGACGTCCATCTCCATCTCGCGGAGCCGGAACAGCGAGTAGATGCCGCACACACCAGCTCCGATGATGATCGCCTCATGGTCAACGCTGTCGGTCCATGTGCCACGGGTGGCGGTTCTGGTCACCGTGGATGTCGACATGTGGCCTCCTCCATCACCGTCGGGATACGCATGAACCTAGACAGCAACTCGTCAGTCGACGAAGTCGCGCGATGCAGCCCACGCCACGCCGATATCAATTCCCGGCGACGCGACGGTCATATCCCGCCCAGTAGGGCTCTCGTAATGCTTTGCGTTGCACCTTGCCCACCGGGCTCTTCGGCAACGGTTCGGTACGCACTACGACCTCCGACGGTTTCTTGTACGAACCGAGTCGCTCCGCGCAGAGCGCCACCAGTTCATCTGAGGTGACGGCAGCCCCGTCGGCCACAACGCACACGGCGACCGGGGTTTCGCCCCAGCGTTCGTGTGGCGCCGCGAACACCGCAGCCTCGATCACATCGGCATGGTCGCACAGCACATTTTCCAATTCGGCTGGCCACACGTTGAAACCACCGGTGATGATCATGTCGTCTTTCCGGTCGAGCACGTAGAGATACCCGTTGTCGTCGATGCGTCCAATATCGCCGGTGAGCACAAATCCATCAGCGGTCATCCGTTCGGCGGTGGCGTCTGGGTTCTCCCAGAAACCGGTCATCTGGCCGTCACACCGGATAGCAATCTCGCCTTCATCGCCGATCGGCAACCGCACCGAGGGGTCCTCGGTATCGCGGATCTCAAGACGGGCAAAGGGCAGACACCGGCCCGCCGACCGCAGCGGTTCCGACCCCGGCACTTCGGAGAACCATTCCAATGGCCCCATCATCGACACCGGTACCGCCTCGGTCTGCCCATACCCCTGGTACAGCACATCGCCGAACACGTCACGGGCCAGCAACGCCGTTTCGTCCATGATCGGCGAACCGCCGATCTGGATGACTTTCAACCGTGACCAGTCCCGTCCTCGTGCCGACTCATGCCGGGCCAGGGCATTCAACATCGTTGGCACCGCAAACATGTACTGGATGGGATGTTGCTCCATCACCTCGATGGTCTCGGCCACATCGAAGCGCTCGAGCAACACATTCGTGCCGCCCGACAACCACGTGGGGGTGTACAGGTATCCCGAACCGTGCGAGATGGGGCCGACGTGCAAACAGGCATCGCCTGGGTCCATCGGCGGGAAGTTGTAGAACCAGTCGCGACCGGCGTCGAGCCACGATTTATGGGAGTAGGCCACGCCCTTCGATTTGCCCGTGGTGCCGCCGGTGTGGCGGATCACGCACCAGTCATCCGGAGCGATCGCCACATCGGGGTCGGTGCTGTCTTGGGCAGCCAGCCACTCCTCGTACCCATCATCACGAATCAGGACCACATCGAGATCTGGGCAACGCTCCAACACATCAGCGACCTCACCGTGATGTTCTGCGGTCACAACAAGCCCGCGACATCCGGTGTGCGACAGCATGTGGTGATGGCTCTCGGGTGAATTGCGGGCATAGAGCGGCACCCGCACAAGACCGGCAGCCGCAGAGCCCGCGAAGAAGTCCTGCGCCCCGATCGAGTTGTCTTCTAGGACCCCGACCCGGTCGCCGGGTCGCAACCCTGCGGCCAGGAGGCCGTTTGCCAGTCGGACGGCGCGCTCCCACGCTTCAGCAAAGGTCAGTGCACGGTCGCGATGCACGATCGCTGTGCGGTTCGCGTTGTACTCAGCTGCTTGACGCATGAGGGTGCGAAGGTCCATGAACGGCTCCTCGGTCGTCTGTTTGGGGACACAGTGAAACTACTTGGCGGCCGTGGTGGTGTTCCCCTCGAGCCCGCCCGCCTCGGCCGCGCCGGTGCAGTTCAGAACATCGTGTTCAGCAAGTCGATCACCGCATCGGTCCACCGTGTCAGATCCGCAGGAGCGGTGGCGATCATGAGATCTGCCCCGTCGATCGTGTCGCGCAGCGACGTGGCTGTCTCCACGGGATGTGATGCATCCCCGGTCCACGCGCAGATTGTGACCGCCACATCGACATCGGCAAGGAGATGCAGGGCCGGCAGATCGCACATGGCCGCGCCACGCAACGCGGCCGCTGTCCGCATCGGATCGGCAGCACGAAGACGCTCGGCGCCTCGTGCATGCCAGACGTCAGCGAGTGGATCAGGGGGCGCGATGAGGGCACTCGCTGCGATCACCTCGTCGATACGTCCCGCGCCGATCGCCGCAGCCGACGCGAGGTATCGATCGACCTGCTCCGCTCTCGTTGCCCACGCCGTTGGCGGGATGACCAACGCGAGGCCGGCCACACGATCGGGCGCGATCAGCGCAGCATTCAGCGCTGTCGCAGCACCCATTGAGGCGCCTGCGGCCACGAACCGGTCAATGCCAAGAGCGTCGGCGATCGCGACCATGTCGCGGGCAAGTTCCGACCATTCGTACCGACCAGTATCGACAGGGTCGGCGGACTGTCCGTGGCCGACAGCGTCATACCGCACGACGTCAGCAATGGACACAACCCGGTTGTGATCGATGAGCGGTAGGCGGTCCTCGTCGTCCATCGACGAGGTCAAACCGTGAGCCCAGATGATGGCTGGGCCGGCACCGGCACGGCGGCATGACAGTTCCAGCCCGCGCGCGTTCACCTGGCTGCGATCAACCGACTCCATGTCCGTGTCACCCACCCGGGGTGAATTCCCCAGCTGGGCCAGCGAATGTTGCGCGGCAGCCGGCGTCGCCATTTGCGACGTCAACATCAAGCCCGATCGCCTCAAACAAATTAGTAATCGAGCGATTATCAGGGTGGCAAATCTGTAGGCGCTCAAGACGGAGGCCGCCCGTCACGGTCTGCGACGGATGCGGGGTGTCACCCCAGTCGATGAGAAAAGGGATTGCCCCGCCGCCGTCATCCGACGGGAAACTCAGGCGCCATGTCAGCAATCCCGCTGGTGACTGCCGCGACGTTGCCTGCGGGGCGCCATATGTGATGCCGACCCGTGCAGCAGCATCGATCGCGACCTCGAGTGACACTGGCCGGACGCACATCGTTGCCACCCGGGCCGAGCTTGTCGAGCGGATGGTGTCGATGCCGAACGGTCGCGGCGATGCGGGAGTTGGCTGGGTGGGGTCAGGACCGATGATTTCGAGGTACCGACCGTCATCAAACGAGACCAGCCGGTTCCATGTGCCGAGGCCCACGTGGTGTCCCCCGATTTCCGTCGCGATACCAGTCGCCTGCTCCAACTCTGTGGCCGTGATATCGACCTCGCTCGTCGCGAGCACAACGTGATCGACGACAGCGGTCACGAGATATCCCTGAATCGGGGAGCGACACCATCTGGCAAGGGCACGGCGAATGCGTTCAAGGTGAACGACACGCACGAGTAGTAGCCCGCGAGGGCCACCACTTCAACAGCGACAGCATCTCCGGCCAGGCCCTGCAGGGCGGCCATCAGCGTCTCCTCCACATGCCCGGTTGCGGCTAGGGCGCGCACCACGTCGTATGCCGCTGTGCCGAATGCGTCACTGTGCGCCACCACAGCATCGCGGTTACCGACCGCGATCGCTTCGATCAGTTCGTCTGCCATGCCCTCGCGACGGCCAATGCCCGAGTGAGCCCAGAATTCGAACTCGCTACGCCAGTGAGCACCCACCGTGAGAATGACCAGTTCACGCACGACCGCCGGCAGACCTGACGAGAACCGCAAGACTTCGCCCGCCGCAGCCAGAGCACGACCAACCTCGGGGATGTGCAGCCAGGCGTTGAACGGGCCTGCAAGAACACCATCGTTCACTATCCACGGCGCAGCTCCGCGAGGACCATCCATCACCGAGTCCCACAATGCGGCTTGTTCGGCGTCGAGATCACCGACGCGCAGCGCACCAAGCCGCCCAACTCGTTGGCCCTCGGTCATTGCACTTTGGGCAACACATCACTCGCGAGGCGATGCAGTTGCTCGTCAACCTTGTCGTAGGGGTCTCCGGGCATCCCCGGGAACAAGATCAGATTCTCGACACCGAGTTCATCTCGGTAGAACCCGATGGTCTCGGCTACATCTTCCGCGGTGCCCACCGCCCATGTGCGCTGCCGATCCATTGAATCCTCGAGGGTGGGAATGAGGCCGGGAGGCGAGGGGCGGCCGTCATCGCCCATGTAGCCCTTCGACCATCCGTAGGGTCCGAGGAACTTCCAGAACTCATCGTGCCCGTCACGCACCGAGGCCACCGCTGCTTCACGGCTGTCGTCCACGCATGTGCATAACACGAGCGTTCGCTTTTCTCCCGGAGCCAATGCTGTGCCGTGGGTCTGCTCGTACACCTCCGCAAAGTGTTCCCAACGCATCTTGGTAAACGAATGGTGGTTGTTCCAGAACACCCCACCCCACCCGCTGCGAGCGACCTGGTCCAAAGTCGGCGGGGAGGTAATTGCCTGCCAGATCTCGTACGGATAGAGCGGTCGCGGCAACAAACTGAGTTCTTCGACGAAGCCTCCACGGTCCGGGATGCCCGGCACCGGGAAGTCGTACACGTCGCCATGGAACGAGAACGACTCGTTGTCGAGCGCAAGACGAATGACCTGCATCGCCTCATCGAACATCGCCCGGTTGAGGTCATCGGCATCCTTGCGATCGGGGTTGTCGAAACTGCCAATCTTGGTGCCTAGATTTTCTGCTTCGCGTGGCACGGTCCCCCGGCCAACACCAAGGATGCCGCGGCCGCCAGAGATGTTGTGAAGGGTGGCGAAGTCCTCTGCCAATTTCAGCGGATGCCATTGCGGCACGATGTTGAACGCCATACCTATGCGGATCCGCTCAGTGCGTTCGGCGAGGATCGACCCGATGAGAATGCCGTTCGGCACGACCTCGTAGCCCTCATATTGAAAATGGTGTTCGGTCAGCCAGAACGAGTCGAACCCGAGTCGATCGGCCACCACCCCCATATCCAGAATTCGTTCGGTTGCATGCCAGACGGTTGCAGCGTCGTAGCGGCGTTCTGTCGGCGCAGGCACGCCCGCGCCTGCATCGTCCATCTCCACGCCGCCAAAGAGGAAGATTCCGGTACGCATTTGCCAATGCTGACACAGAACATGCGCGCGCTACGTGGTCGCGATGTGCAACCGCGCGTGCCGCATTTAGTTGACGGCTCAGCGGAGGACCGCATCGATAATCGATGCTGCCGATGCGACAGCAGTCGTCGAGTGCGCGGAGTGGCCCATTGTCCAAAATGAGTCACCGACGACAACACCATTTGAGTCGAGTCCGTTGTCCATGGTCCGCAACACCACATCGTCAATTGCGCTCGATGCCACCGCTGAACGCCACTCCCCCGCGGCCAGACTCTCCGTCGCGGCGATCAGCGGTGATCCGAGATATGCGGCGTCACAGCCAAGCACCAGCGCCGCCTCCAGGCTTGCACGATCGCTGATGCCACCGGCAAGCACGAGTGGTGCATCGGTCATACCTCGAACCGCCCGAACAAATGCGAATGGGTTCATCCATCCGGTGAATCCACCGGCACCAGCCGATAGCAGCACTAATGCATCCGCCCCGGCATCAAGGGCGCGACGGGCATGATGCGCGGTGGCAACAACAGCGATGACTGCGCGCCCCGCCGCATGGACGGGTGCCACGATGCCCGATGGTGAACCGACGCTGACGATGACCGCGGCGCAGCGCGACGACAGTGCTGCGTCGAGATGATCATCGCGACGTTTACCTGCAAGCCGCAAGGGGATATTCACTGCATATGCCCGGTCGCCCACCACGGCTTCGTCGATGTGCGCGAACCACTCGCGCAACTGCACCCCATCACGAGCATTTGTTGTGGGGAACGAACCGATGATGCCCGCCGACATACACGTCACCACCAGATCGGGGCCGGACACATCGGTCATCGGTGCTGCAATCAATGGCGCGCGTTGGGCGCCCACGATCTCGCGGATGTCGCTCATGACCCGAACCTAGTGGTCGCGTTCACGCGATACCGTAGGCCCATGTCCGCTATTCGGCGGTTTCTTCTTGTAGCCATGGCCGCTGCGGCCCTGGTTGGCCTCGCGGCTTCAGGCGCGTCAGCCGATGACACCCGGGTCCACATCATCGAGATCTCGGGAACGATTGATCTTGGGCTATCAGCCTTTCTCGATCGTGAACTCGGCGACGCCGCCGACAACGTGGCTGCCGTCATCATCGACATGGATACCCCTGGAGGTCGGCTCGACGCCGCGGTCACGATGCGTGACGCATTGCTGCGCGCGGAGGTTCCGGTGCACACCCTGGTCGATTCCACGGCGCTCAGCGCTGGCGCTCTGCTTGCACTTGCGACCGACACGATTGCAATGACTCCAGGGGCAGTGATCGGCGCCGCCACGCCAATTGTGGGCGGCACTGGGGAAACCGCTGACGCCAAGACGATCTCGGCGGTCCGCGGGTTGTTTGAATCAACAGCCGAGGCCACCGGACGCGACCCGCTCGTCGCAGCCGCCATGGTGGACACCGATGTCGAGGTGGAGGGGGTCATCGCCGCGGGCCAACTCCTCACCTTGACGACTGCCGCCGCACTCGATGCCGGTATCGCCGATATCGCCGTCAATGACCTCGACGGACTCATGGCGTACCTCGGGCTCGAGTCGGCCACCATCGAACGCATCACTCCAGGCGTCAGCGAGTCGTTGGTGCGGTTCCTCACATCGCCGGCAATTGCCGGTCTGTTGCTTCTCGCCGCGGTGGGGTTGTTCATCGCCGAGTTCTCGACCGGTGCCGGTGGCCTGCTCGCACTCGGCGGCGCCGGTGCGCTGGCGCTGTTCTTGTGGGGGCACCTTCTCGCGGGTCTCGCCGGATGGGAGGACCTCGCCCTCCTCGGACTCGGAATCGCACTCATCCTCGTGGAGATATTCGTTATCCCGGGCTTTGGTATCGCCGGTATCGCTGGCACTCTGGCTGCGGGTGCCGGCCTCGTCCTCGCGCTTCTCGGCCGCGATCTGACCTACGCCCCCGATGGAACGGTGACCACCGCAATCATGACGGTCGCTGCGGTGGCGGCCGGAGCATTGGTCCTCGTGGTCGCGATGATCACGATCATGGGCACCCGGGCACGGCTCATACGTGCCGACCGGGGATTGATGTTGCGCAGCACGGTCACCGGGGGTGTCGCTCCGCGTGACCGACAGCGCCGGTGGCTCGATGTCTTTGGCGGCAACGACCGACTTCCTCGCAACGCCCCGGGCGACAGCGACAGCGACGACAACTAGGGTGACCTGATAGGAGGTCCAATGGACACTAGTCAGATCCTCGCCATCGTGATCGCAGCCGTTGCCGTACTGCTGCTGTCACTGATTCTCTACTTCATCCCCGTCGGGCTATGGATCACGGCGGTCTTTTCTGGCGTACGCGTACGTATCGCAACCCTTATCGGCATGCGGTTGCGCAAGGTTCCGCCGGGGCAGATCATTCGCCCACTCATTAGCGCCACAAAAGCGGAAATCGAACTGCAGATCGGACAGATGGAAGCGCACTTTCTTGCCGGCGGCGACGTTGGCCGCGTGGTCGACGCGCTGATTTCGGCCGACCGAGCAAATATCGAACTGCCGTGGAAACGCGCCACCGCCATCGACCTCGCTGGCCGAGATGTGCTCCAGGCAGTGCAGATGAGCGTGAACCCGAAAGTGATCGACACCCCGCGCGTGGCCGCGGTGGCTAAAGACGGCATTCAGGTTGTTGCGGTGGCCCGAGTGACCGTGCGCGCCAACATCGACCGGCTGGTCGGCGGTGCTGGCGAAGAAACCGTGATCGCCCGCGTTGGCGAAGGCACCGTGTCGGGTATCGGTTCAGCCGAGACCCATAAATGGGTGCTCGAAAACCCCGAGGCAATTTCGAAGCGAGTACTCGAGCGCGGCCTCGACGAGGGTACGGCATTCGAAATTCTGTCCATCGACATTGCCGACGTTGACATCGGCCGCAACATCGGGGCTGAGCTACAGACCGACCAGGCTGAAGCCGACAAGAAAATTGCCCAAGCACAAGCAGAGCAACGGCGGGCAATGGCAGTTGCCGAAGAGCAGGAGATGCGCGCCCAGGTCGTTGCAGCCGAAGCTCAAGTTCCTTTGGCTCTCGCCGAGGCATTGCGATCCGGAAACCTCGGTGTCATGGATCTGTACCGCATGCAGAACGTGCAGGCAGACACCGATATGCGGCGCAGCATCGCGGGCGAGGAAGGCACGATCGAGCAGTGACCGCCGTTCCTGCAGGCTGGTACCCCGACCCATCAGGCCAGTTCGAAGCCCGTTATTGGGACGGCACAGCGTGGACCCACCACACCGCCCGGCCGGTCAACTCGCCGGCCGCAGAAGCGGCCTCCTCGGCCCCCAATCAGCGCATTGACCACGCGAGCGCTGGCGCCACACACAATGCAACGACGGCCGACCGAGGGGCACGATCGGCTCCCGTTGATCGTGTCACCGCGCCGAGCCGAGCACGTCCTCGTCGCCCCGCGTCCGCCACGGTCGCTTCTGGTAGCGATCACACTGCAAATCGGCAGGCATCAGCAGTAGCGGCGCGAGCGGTTCAACAGGGCCACATCGATGCGAACGACGCCGCGCGCATCGCCCGTGCGGCGACACGACCCCGGCAGGCACGCATCACCCACCTCGACCGTGACGCGCTGCGCGATGCCATCGTCCTCAACGAAGTTCTCGGCCCGCCTGTGGCACTGCGGCCGCCAGAACGCTGACCGCTCAGCGCGACATGCCCAACACGATGGGCACCCCATCGACGTCGCGCACTCGTAGCGGAGCACCATAGGCTGCCGACAGCACATCGTCGCGCAGCACGTCGGCGGGACTCCCCGAGGCAACGACAACACCGTCGGCGACCAGCACAAGGCGATCGGCGTACACCGCTGCTGATGTCAGGTCGTGCATGGCCGCGACCACCGCGAGATGGTCATTTCGGCGCAATTCATCGATCAGGGTCAACACGGCCTCACGGTGCCCCAGATCAAGCGCGCTGGTGGGTTCGTCGAGCAGCAGTACACCGGTTTGCTGTGCCAGAGCCCGCGCAATGACCACACGTTGGGCCTCACCTCCCGACAGCGAAGTGACATACCGATCGGCGAAGGCCAGCAGTCCAAGACATTCGAGCACCGACGCCACCACCTCATGGTCGCGGTGTATCTCTCGTCCAGCACGACCGACATGTGCCGTTCGACCGAGGAGCGCATACTCGGCGACGGTCATCCGGTCCGGAAGAATCGGAGTTTGCACGACCATTGCCACATTGCGCGCGTTACTCGGTTGGCCGTCGATCAGCACCTGACCGCTGTGGGGGCTGAGGTCTGCAATGGCGCGCAGAAGGGTCGTCTTTCCCGCGCCGTTCGGACCGATGAGCGCCACCCATTCACCGGCCTGCACGGCGACATCAACGTCGCGGAGGACCTCACGGTGGCCAATCCGTACCCCAACGCCATGTGCTGCGAGTCGGGCCATCACGGGTTCACCGCCTGGCGCCGCCACAGAATCAACGCAAAGAACGGTGCACCGACGAACGCGGTGATCACGCCAACGGGCATCTCAACCGGTGCCACAAGTGTGCGCGCGCCCACATCGACACCGGCAAGAAAGGCCGCGCCGACGAGGGCGGACACGGGAATCACGATCCGGTAGCTCGAACCGACCAGAATCCGCACCACATGCGGCACGACGAGACCGACGAACGCGATCAGTCCACTGACGGACACCGCCGCGGCGGTCATCAACGATGCCACCACCACGACACGCAGCCGGACCCGCACCGGGTCGAGCCCAACCGATCGGGCTTCGTCATCACCGAGGCGCAGCACATCGAGGTGACGTCGTTGGGTCATGAGAACGGCCGCGCAGATACCTACGTACGGTGCAAGGATCCCGATTTCTTCCCAGCCGCTGGTGTTTAACTGGCCGAACAGCCATGACAGCACTTCGCGTGCGCGCGACGCGCTGAGGCGTTGCAATGCATAGGTCTGCACTGCAGAGAACAGCGCGGCCATCGCCACACCGGCGAGCAACAACGTGGCCGGCGAGTTCCATGACCCCCGCGAGACCGCAGTGGCGGCCCCCACGGCAACGACAGCACCGATGAATGCAGCGGCCGGCACCGCGCCGACTGGGCCCCATCCAAGGTCGAGTCCGAAGCCAATGGCGAGCACGGCCCCGCACCCTGCACCCGCAGACACACCGAGCAGATAGGGATCCGCGAGCGGGTTTCGGAACACACCCTGATACGCGGCGCCCGACATCGACAGCGAACCGCCGACGAGCATGCCGAGAACCAAGCGGGGCAGACGGATCTGCGTGAGGATCGCCTCCTCACGAGTTGAGAGCGACGTGTCGATATCGATAAGGGGCAAGCGATCGACCAAGGTGAGCACCACACCGCGAACATCAAGACCCGCTGCCCCGGTGGTCACGCTGATGATTGCCACCAGGACAACGGCGGTGACCGCAGCCACGACGGCGCCGCGCCGCGCGCGGAATGCACGCGCGACGACGGCTACCGATTCAGCAGGAACCGTGGGCTCCGCGTGGCTGAGATCACCGTCGCTCACAGGGTCTCAGTTCGCCACATCGGCCATGGCGGCCGCAACCGCATCGACGAAATCGGGGAGCCGCGGACCCCACCGCGATGACACATCGGCATCGACCTGCGCGACATCACCGGCGGCAATCGCCGTGATATCGGACCATCCGGGACGGCTGAGCACATCCTCGATTGTGTAGCCGACTTGATCGGTGATGACGATGAGCTCGGGATCTGCGTCCACGATGTATTCCTCGGTGAGTTGCGGATAGCCGTAGCCGTCGGTGTCGGCAGGGTCGGCAATGTTCACCGCGCCAAGTGCTGCGTACACATCACCAACAAACCCAGCCGAACTCACCGAGAAATACATGTCGTCGAGTTCGTGGTAGACGCGCACTGGGGCCTTGGGCGCGGCGGCCAATGCCTCATCCATCTCGACTTGCATCGTGGCGATAACCGCAGCCGTCTCGGATGAACGGCCAACGATCTGGCCGAGTTCGGCCATCACCGCGTATCCCGACTCGATATCGGTCGGCGCAAACGACATCAGGACCGGGATCCCCAGTTGGGTCAATCCGGCCACCAAATCATTAGCGTCGTAGGCGATAACGACGAGGTCCGGGTCGTAGGCGGCGACAGACTCCACGTTCGGGTCGAAGCCTGACAGTTCGGTGACCGGCGCGTCGACGGGGTAGGTGGAGTATTCGTCGACGGCGACGACCTGATCCCCGGCACCAACAGCGAACAGCATCTCGGTGGCGGTTGGCGAGAGCGACACGATGCGTTCGGGTTGGGCATCGAGGGTCCATTCCCCCGCTGACGAGGTGAACGTCAGCGGATAACCGAGGGATTCCTCGGTCGGCGCAGCTTCGCCGGCCGGGGCGGGGGCTGGAGCAGGTGCCGCGCTGGTTGTGACCGATGTTGATGCAGCCGCGCCATCGGTCGGCGACGCATCATTACCGTCGTCGCCGCATGCGGCAGTGGTCAACAGACCGGCAATCGCCAGTGCGAGAAATCGTGTGGATGTGCGGTTCATATGTACCTCCTGTCGGTCGAGGACTGCATGCTCGAACGACAGGGGCTGCCGCACGAACCGACCCCATGTCCTCGAGGGTCGTGTGGTTCGTCACGACACGGAGATCGACCGGACTCGCCCACTCGCCAGAGGCGGTGAGACCACCGTTGCGGGACAGTGCCGGGCTCTCACCGGACTTCGTCTCCGTGCCGCGCCGTCACCATAGCCGCGCCATCAGCCGCGAGAGGTCATCGCCGCTGCCGACCTCACACACCCCGCGGGCGCGACGTCACATTGTCAGCAACGTGGCGTATACCTCGCGGGCGCGAACCAACTCGGAGATCTCGACCCATTCCACCGCCTGATGGGCTTGGTCGATCGATCCTGGCCCGAACACCACCTTGGTCACGTCGATCCCGTCGTAGGCCAAACAATTCGATCCGTAGGTCACCGTCGCCGGTTGTTCACCGGTGATATCGGCGAGCACCCCGATGAACGCATTGTCTGAATCCGTGAAAAACGCCGGGAATGCCACACCGTTCGCCAGTGCCACATCGACGGTTGCTGGCCCGGCGGCGCGCGTGACCGTTGCCGTCAACTCGGCCTGAACCACAGTCGGATCCTCGCCCGGAGATAAACGACGACCGATGTACAGGCGACAACTGTCGGGAATGATGTTGCGTGCGGTTCCTCCGCTGATCTCCGTGACCGAGATCGTGCCGGGACCAACCGCCGTTGTTGTGGGCAGTGCGGCCAAACGCTCGTTCTCCGCGTCGACGGCAGCGATAATCCTCGCGGCAGCAGTGATGGCGTTGACGCCGAGTTCAGGCTGTGAAGAATGGGCCGCGTGGCCGTGGACACAGACCTCAACACCGAGCCCACCTTTATGGCCGTGCACCGGTGCGCATGAGGTGGGCTCGGCCACGATCATGCGTGCACGATGCGCCACCGCATCGTCGAGGCCGCCATCACCAAGGCGGTCTGCCAACCGCCGGGCCCCGAGCAGCCCACCCATCTCTTCAGACACCGTGCCCACCAGGTGAACCGTGGGCCCCGGTCGCGTCCCGTTGCGATGCAACTCGGCGAGCACGTCCATGACCACCGCAAATGTGGCTTTGGTGTCGACCGAACCGCGGCCAAACAGTCTCCCGTCATCAATACGACCATCAAAGGGATCGCCTGACATGTGGTGCACGGCCACCGTGTCGAGATGGGCATCGACGATCATGACATCGTCGTGACGTTGACCGAGAAAAGTGGCTTCAAGGTTTGGCCGTCCATCGAGGACATTGTCGAGGGTGACTTTGGCACCGATCGCTGCAGCATGCTCAGCCAGGTGTTCAGCCAATCGACGTTCACCGGTGATGGCAGAGTCGTCGGACTGCAGTGGGTTCACGCTGGGGATGCGCACGAGGTCTGCAACCGCATCGGCCACCCGTTGGCCAACGTCGCGATGTGCTGCCATGGGTTGACGCTAGCAAGCCCGGGGCCAGCGCTCGAACGGTCAAGGCGTTGGTTCGTCCACCACCGTGTTCGCGAGCACACCCACGCCGCTGATGTCCACTTCGACCCGACTCCCTGGAACAAGCCAGACCTGTGGGTCGCGTGCATAGCCGACTCCCCCAGGGGTACCGGTCGCGATGACGTCGCCGGGTTCAAGAGTTGTGAATGTGGAGCAGTACACGATGATTGCTGTGAGATCGTGAATGAGCTGCGAGGTACTGGCGTGCTGCATGACCTCTCCGTCAACACGAGTAGTGAGGGTCAGTGCATGTGGGTCCGCAATCTCATCGGCGGTCACCACCCACGGACCCATTGCGCCGGAGCGCTCGAACGACTTACCCGGAAGAAACTGGGAGGTATGTCGCTGCCAATCGCGCAACGTGCCGTCCATGAAGCACGTAAACCCTCCGATCACACTCAGCGCATCAGCCTGGGTTGCGTGCCGAGTAGTCCGTCCGATCACGATGCCGAGTTCGCCTTCATAGTCGAAATTGGTGCTGGCCGATGGACGAAGCAGTTCCTCACCGTGTCCGACGAGCGATGAGGGGAAACGGGTGAAGATCACCGGATGGTCGGGAGCCGCACTGATGCGGTCTGATTCGGCCACATGGTCGGCGTAATTCGTACCGACGCACATGATGCGCCGTGGATTCGGCATCGGCGGCAGCCACGTGAGTTCGTCAAGTGGTGCACGCGCCGCGGCCTCAACTGCCGCATCGATTGCACGACGCGTGGCCGAGTCATGCACCATCGAGATCAGTTCTGACTGATCGGTCACCGCCCCAGACAGGTCGACGAGGCCGTCGTCAACGACGGCACCGAAGAGAATGCGACCGGAAGGGGTGTGGCGGGCCGTGGCAAGGCGCATTCCCCGAGTATGTCGGCGTTCGTGCCCACGCCCATCATTCACCGCGGACATGTGTCCGCTGAACGGCCCCGCTACGGTCCTGTGCCGAGGAGGTCGTGATGATCGAAACAACCGTGATGGGCAGCTACCCACAACCGGGTTGGCTGGTGGATCATGAACGACTTCTCGGCGATGGCGTGCCCCGGGTACGCAATGCCGAGTTGTGGAACGTTGCCGCCGACCATCTCGCATCGGCGATCGAGGCAGCGACGCTGCTCGCGATCAGCGATCAGAGCGAGGCCGGCGTGGAGCTCATCACCGATGGAGAGGTCGGCCGTGAGTCGTACTTCAATCACTTTGCAAATGCACTCGGTGGCGTGTCCAAAGACGAGATCGGCGCCGGGGTGAACCGTCGGGGCGGCACCGCCGATGTACCCCTGGTCACCGGCGACATCCATCGTGAGCACCCCATCGAGCTCTCCGCCGCCAAGTACCTGAGATCGCACACGACACGTCGCACCAAGGTGACGGTGCCCGGCCCGTTCACGCTGAGCCAACTCGCCGACAATCGCCACTACGCCGATCAGCGGGCCTTGGCTCTGGCCTATGCCGCAGCCATCAATGACGAGATCCGCGATCTTGCCGCTGCTGGTATCGATGTGGTGCAACTGGACGAGCCGTACCTGCAGGCAAACCCTGAGGCCGCGGCCAGCTTCGCGCTCGACGCGCTCGCGGTGGCGGTGGCTGGAGTGGACGTGGAGACGTGCCTCCACACCTGTTACGGATATGCCGCCTACGTCAACGACAAATCGGCCGGGTACCCATTCCTCGACCCGCTGGCAGAGTCGCCCACCACCTGGGTGGCCATTGAATCCGCTCAGCCAGATCTACCGCCCTCGACTGTTGCGCGCCTCGCACCGAAAAAGGTTGTGCTCGGCGTCATCGACCTTGGCCGGGACACCGTTGAGACCCCCGTTGAGGTGGCGACACGCATCCGCGGGGCTCTCGACCACATCGCACCGGAGAACCTGGCCGTGTCACCTGACTGCGGCATGAAGTACCTGCGGCGCGAACGTGCACGCGCCAAACTGGCCGCCATGGTGGCTGGCGCAGCAATGGTGCGCGACAGCATCGGCTGATCCGCTCGCCGCAATGGCGTGACAGCACCCCAGGCGCCCTCACGAATCAGGCACCGTCGCGAATTTTGCGGTCCATATTCTCGTGGTAGTGGGCAATCTTGCACTCACGCCCCTGCAACACATGGCGGGTATAGCCACTTGACCGCTTGGTGCGTTCGAGTTGTTCGTAGATCTCGATGTCTTCTCCGACAACCCGCTTGAGGCCTTCCCAGTGCTTCATCGTGCGCCCCCAGTAGGCCGAGTACTCGGGGTCGTCACCGGTGTCGCGATAGACGAGTTCCCAGCACAGGAAACGAGTGCGATCAACGTCGATCGGAATCGGGTTGAACACCTGCACATGTTCGGGATTGCAGTTGAACACGGTGTTGGGAAACACCACGTAGTGACAGATCGCGTAACGATGGTGATCGGGATCGTGGGCGAGGTCATCGACATGTTCCGCTCGGGGAACGAAACACATGTAGTTATCGCCGGTGATGTGGAACGAGGTACCGCGGGCTGCCTTCACCCATTCCGCGCTGACGCCGTGCAATTCTTTCGTGTGATAGATCTCGTTGAAGCCGTCAACGATCGCCTTGTAGCTCACAGGTACATCCCACTCGACCACATCGTGGAGCACCATGTTCTCCATGCGGTATCGACCGAGATCAGCGGCGATGTCCGGCCCCAACGCATCGAGTAGAGGTTGGGCTGTATCGGGACCCGCCAGGTTGATCCAGATCCAGCCACCCCATTCATCGACGGCAACAGCGGGCGCGCGAAGACCTTCGAGGTGAGCCGGATCGAAATCGTCACGCTCCGGAACACCAACGAGATCGCCAGTGGTGTTGTACACCCACCCGTGGTACGGGCAAGTGAAACGTCGAGCACCGCAGCCCTGGCGCTCGGCCACAAACGACGGACCGCGATGCTGACACACGTTGTGGAAGGCCGAGAGCGAACCGTCGGCTTGCCGTACGATGACAATGACTTCGCCGTGCCCTTCAAAGGTGATCCAGTCACCGGGTGCTGCCACCTGCTCGGAGCGACCACCGAGTATCCAATGGCGTCCCAGCACCCGCTCACGCTCGAGTTCAAAGCGCACCGGGTCGGTGTAGACGTCGCGTGACATGGTGCTCGGTCCGATCGGTGGGATCAGTTGACCCACACTTGGCCCAAGGCGGACCGGGACATCTCCTCGTGTCGGGATATGAACCATGGTGACGTGCCCCCTCTGACGAATCGATTGTACATCTGTGCGATTACAGAACGATCGTTATATATCACTCGGGCTACGCTGCCGTCAATGCCTCGCACCGTTGATGCCGTTGCCCGAAGAGAAGAACTCGCTGCCGCTGCCGCGCGCGTCATCGCCCGGTCTGGTGTCGCTGGCGCATCGATGCGGGAAGTTGCATCTGAGGCGGGATGGACCACCGGCACTCTTGTGCACTACTTCCGCAACCGTCGGGAGCTGCTGCGGTTCACTCTCGAGGCGTCTCTGGAAGGTCGCCGGCGACGACGCGGATACCGCGATACCCACAAGCCCATCGACGCCCTTCGCGCCACGCTGCACGATGCCCTCCCCATCGATGATGCCGGACGCTTGCACTGGAATGTAACGATTGCTTTTTGCGCTCAAGCCGGCGGCGACCCCGAGTTCGCTGCCTTGCAGCGTGACGCGTACCGAGACTTTCGCGCCAACGTCGCCGACCGGGTGCGCGCAGCATGGCCCAACGCGTCCGATCCACTCACCGAAGCTGAACGTCTCATCGCCGTCGTTGATGGCATTGCCCTCCAGGCCCTCTTCGATCCCGATTCGTGGCCGGCCGACCACCAGATAGCCGCTCTCGACACCGCGCTCGCCGCGCGGTAGCTATCAGGCGGAGCCGCCGAGCATGCTCGCAATCGTGCGGTGCAGATGCTGATTCGCGGGTTCGTTCCGACCGAAGATGAAGTGCCGGTCACCCATAGCGGGTAATGCATCCCCCACCTGGAAGATCGTGGCGCAGTCCTCATCAGCCACCACCTGCTCGTACAACTGACGCTTCTGCTCCGCAACATCGACCATCTCGTCAACGATCGGTTCCCGGTAGAACTGGAATTGAAGTGTGGTGGAGCGAGCGGGCGTGGGCCCGGGCAACAGGCGGCTCATCATCAACGTATCGCCGTGCCCGCCCGACAGCGAGACATTCGGAAACACGTAGTGCACCAGGCTCAAGTAGTCCTTGTAGTCGATGTCCGCAGCCGCGGGGTCGAATTCAGGGGTGAGTTTCGATGCGAATCCGATGCGCACATGCGGGCCGAAGAAGTCGTAGGTGTTGCGGTTCGTGATGGCACGGGCGCCGATCGTGTTCCGATGCAGGTAGCCGATGTGATAGCCGTCGAGGTAGCCATCGGCGGCGAGTTTCCAGTTCGGGCTGTCGATGAAGGTCGGCACTCGGTACGGGTAGTACTCATCGAGCCGCAACTCGGACAGTGACTCATCCATGCCGGCGAGCCAGCCTCCGGCATCGAGGTCCCCATCGGGGTCGAGAACCGCAAAGACCGCGCCGGCAACCACCGCGCTCGGCAGCTCGATCAGCCCCGTCACGTCAATCTCTCCGAACGTCTCCCTGCCGGGGACCCCCACGAGGCTGCCGGTCGTGTCATATGACCAGGAGTGGTATGGGCAGGTAAACCGACGGGCGCTGCCACACACGGCATCGGTGACCTTTGGCCCACGGTGGCGGCAGATATTCAAGAACGAGCGGATCACACCATCGTCACCACGCACGATCAGCAGCGGTCGCCCGGCTAGGTCATACGCGACATAATCGCCGGCGTCGCGCAATTCAGCGACCAGCGCCACCATCACCGGCGAATTCAAGAAAATCCGATCGATTTCCCGGCGGTACTGATCGGAGTCGGCGTATGCCGATGCGGGGACACGCATCGGTTGTTCATCGCGGTCAGGTTGGCCTTCTTCAACATTGCGCTGCAGGCGCGCGACCAGATCATTCAGCATCGTGCTCATCGGCACCTCTCCCCCGCCACTGCTCGTGACTTCGGCACTGCAAACATGACATATGTTATACAACGATGCATACGCGAGGTAGAGGGCGGCAATCCATGACAGACACGACCACATTTGATGTTGTCGTACTCGGCTCAGGCGCGGCAGCACTGGCGGCTGCTGCCACCGCAGCTGGACACGGGGCTGCGCGCGTTGGTCTATTCGAAAAAGCCGATGTGGTTGGTGGCACCTCGGCGATGTCGGGTGGCATGATCTGGATCCCGTTGAACCATCACATGGAGGCGACCGGGCAACCCGACGACCGTGGCGCCGTCCTCACCTATCTCGAATCGCTCTCGCATGGGATGATCCTCTCGGAATTGGCGGAGGCGTATGTCGACACCGGGCCCGAAATGTTGCGCTGGTTCGAGGACAACACACCCGTGGTCTTCGACATCGTCGAAAGCTTCCCCGATTACCACCCGGAGCACCCCGGTGGCAGCACGACCGGTGGACGCTCACTTGAATGCCCCCTGTTCGACTTCAACGAACTCGGCGAATGGCGCGACCGCGTCTCCCGCAGCCGCCAGATGCCCGCCCACGTACTGATGAACGAAACCAGCCTTGGTCGTGGTGGCACCACGACGATCTCCACCGACCTCATGGCCGAACGCGCTGCGGCAAACCTTCGCGGATGTGGCCAAGCTCTCGTCGGACGACTACTGCGCGCCTGTTTGGACCTTGGCGTGGAGATCCACACCGGGCACCGAGCGGTGCGCCTTGAGACGAACGCACATGCGGTCACCGGCGTGCGCTTCGACAGCGCGGACGGCGAGGTGACCGTCAACGCATCTGCAGTGATTCTCGCGACCGGCGGCTTCGAATGGAACCGTGAGATGGTGCGCGACTTCATTCGCGGCCCACTTGAACGTACCGTTGCCATCGAGACCAACACCGGTGATGGCCTGAAGATGGCGATGCGCGCGGGCGCATCTATCGGCAACATGCAAGAGGCCTGGTGGGTGCCCATCATGGACGTTCCCGATGAGTCCGGCGACACGTTCTCGTGGCTGGTCAACCGTGAACGGGTCCGACCGCACAGCATCATGGTGAACCGCGCTGGTCGTCGATTTGCCAACGAGGCCGCCAACTACAACGCCTTCGGCGCCGCATTCCACGAACTCGATCCCACATCGTTCACGTACAAGAATCTTCCGGCCTTCTTGATCATGGACCGCCAATACATGTCCAAAGGCGGCATCTACACGTATCGAGGCGAGGGGCCAACACCCGACTGGCTCCACAGCGCCGACACCCTGGGTGAGCTGGCCGAGAAGATCGGTGTAGACGCCCGCGGCCTCGTGGAGTCCGTCAACCGGTGGAACGCTCAGGTTGCCGACCTAGACGACCCTGACTTCGGTCGCGGCCGCAGCATCAACGACACCCACTGGGGCGATGGAAGCCGCACACGTTCAGCCACCCTCGGCACCCTAGAGGAAGGCCCGTACTACGCCGTGCAGGTTCGACCAGGTGCTCTCGGCACCAAAGGCGGTCCCCGCACCGACGGACATGCGCGCGTTCTCGACCTCGATGGCGACGTGATTCCCGGGCTCTACGCCGCCGGCAACGTCATGGCGTCGGCGATGGGCATGACCTATGGCGGTGCGGGCGGCACGCTCGGCCCGGGCATGGTCTTTGGCTATGCCGCAGGTCGCCATGCTGCCGCAGTCCTCACCGACTAGGAAACGGCCCGAGCGAAGTCGCTTATCCGCGCACAATCGGCGAGCGCAACGAGAAGAGACGGCGTTATTTCGCAGTCGCCGGCGTTATGTCTCGGTCGCTGCAGGCGCGTTGACTTCTGGAGGCGACACATCAGTGACCGTATTGCCCTTTCGTTTTCGCACCTTGATGATGGCCTGGCGGCTGGCGATGCCCACCGCGATGATCAGTGTCAAACCTTCAAACAACGGTTGCATCCAATCGATCTCGCGCGGGTAGCGCAGCCCGATCCCCTTGATGCCGAACGCAAGGGTGTACACCGCGATCACTGTTCCCCAGACATTCGGGCGGCCGCGCAACTGGCTGGCACCGAAGAACACCGCGGCAACGGCGGGGAACAGCAACGGCGGGCCCACTGATGACGTGTAGGCGTTGAACTTCCAGGAGTAGATGATTCCCGCAAATCCGGCAAGGGCTGACGATGCAACCAGCGAGCCCCAGGTGAGGCGATCGACCGCCACACCGGACAGGCGGGCCGCTTCCCGGTTACCGCCCGTGGCGAACATGCGCCGCCCCAGCGGCGTGTGCTCCAACACGTACCACAGGATGACGACAACGATCAGGCCATAGAAGAAGTAGTACGGAAGGGAGATCTCGCTTCCAGTGCCCGGCCACGAGAAGGAAAACACATCCTTCTTGCCGAAGTTAACGTAGGTGTCGCTCAGGGCGCCAGCGATCTGGCCGCCGTCGTGGATCAACCGACTTAACGCGGCGATCACTTGGCTCATACCGAGCGTCGCGATGAACGAGTTCACACCGAATTTGACCACCACCAACCCATTGAGCAGACCGATCACCATGCATGCGGCCATGCCGATCAGCGCACCAACACCGTTGGGCAAGTCCGTCTCGAGGCCCAGTTTGGTCACGATCACCAGCGACAACGCCATATTGGCGCCGATCGACAGGTCGAACGTCTGGGTGGTGAGCGGCACCAAGAAGGCGAATGCCAACATCGTCACGATCACCTTCTCGGTGAGAACGAACTCGATGCTGCCGTTCCAACGCAAGAAGTTGTCCTCGGTGATACCGAAGAACACGAAGAACAGTGCCAACACATACAGCGCGCTGAAACGATCAAACCCGAGTCGGTTCACGATGCCGCGCGATGCTGCGGGGGCAACCTGGTCTGGGGTGGTGGTGTCATTGCTCACTTGGTACCGGCCTTGCTGTCGTTACGGAGTTGGGCTCGTTCAATATTGCCGACGTCCATGTCGGCTCCTGTTAACTCGTCGACCATCTGGCCGCCACGCATCACCACGACACGGTGCGCCACACGCACGATCTCGTCAGTGTCGGTCGAGGCAACCAGAACTGCAGCACCGTTGCGCGCAGCCTCATCGATCAGTTGGTGGATTTCCTCCTTGGCCCCGACATCGATCCCGCTGGTGGGTTCGTCGAGCACGAGGACACTCGGCATCAGCCGCAGGCTCCGTCCAAACAGGACCTTTTGCTGGTTGCCACCGCTCAGCGCACCGATCGGTATCTCGGTGCCCGCGGTCTTGATCGACAGACGGTCAACCCATTCGTGCGTTTCGACGACCTCGAGATCATGGCGCAATCGCCAACGACGCCAGTGCCGGCGAAGGTCGGCAAGGGTGAGGTTATGGCGCACTGAGTCCGTAGCGATAACGCCCAAGGTCTTGCGGTCGGCGGCAAGGAATGCCATTCCCGAGGCCAACGCGTGATCCGGTGCGTAATTGTCGATCGCGGTGTTGCCGACCACAACCGATCCGTCATCACTGGGGATTTGCCCTGTGATGAGAGGTACGAGCATTTCGCGCCCTGAGCCCATGATGCCGGCAACGCCGACGATCTCGCCCGGTTCCACATGAAGGTCAACCCCCGCGACCGTGCCGCCATACAGACCGGTCACCGTCAAGCCACCGGTAGCACCGGTGCGTTCCCTCGTCGACTGCACCACGCGTTCCAACCGATGGCCGATCATCAACTCGATCAGCCGTTCATGATCAAGATCGCCGATCGAGGTCGTGGTCACCCGCACCCCATCACGCAAGATCGTGACTTCATCGGCAATCTCGAAGACCTCATCGAGGTGATGCGATACGTACAGAATCGAGACGCCACGCTCCTTCAATCGCCGCACGGCCGCAAAGAGTCGTTGCACATCGTCGCCTGGCAGCGACGCGGTCGGTTCGTCCAGGACAAGGAGATGGGCCCCGTCTTCCCAGCCGACCAAGGCACGCGCGATCGCGACGGCGGTGCGCTGTGACGGCGCCAACATGGCCACTGGCATATCGACGTTGATGTCGGTGAACCCAAGGCCCGCCAAACCCTCACGGGCGCGATCGCTGTTCTTACGCCAATCGATTCGCCGGCCACGCATCACGTAGCCAACCCCCAGGGCAATGTTCTCCGCCGCACTCAGCATTTCGACAAGCCCAAGATCCTGATGCACGAAGCGGATTCCGGCTGCGTCCGCAGTCGCTGCATCTCCCAGCACGAGCGGTCGACCCTCCGGATGTGCTGGATCGGCAAAGAAGGTCGCCGATGACTCTCCCGTTGGCTGGTGATAGCCACACAGAACCTTGATGAGCGTGCTCTTACCTGAGCCGTTCTGACCAACAAGGGCATGCGTGGAACCTGCCCAGATCGTGAGGTTTACATCATCGAGGGCAACCTGGCCCGGGAACGCTTTGGTGAGATGATCAATTCTGATCAATGTGTCCACTCGACTCGGTGCCCTCCCCGGCTATTCGCACTGCCGCTGCGCACCCACACAGATCTGCGAGGGCGACGTAACAAATGTGATGCCCGCGAATATACTCACCCCGCCCAGTCGACCCCCCAAACCGCGGTCGGTCGACACAACACAACGCGTTCTCTAGGGGGAGGCGCAAGGAGGGAGTACCCGTATGAAGAGGACACAGAGGGCAATTGCAGCCCTAATCAGTGTGTCGCTTGTTGCTGCTGCGTGTGGTGGCGATGATGATGACACGGCTGACGCGCCGGCTGGTGAGCCTGCTGCTGAAGCGCCGGCGGAAGAGCCTGCTGGTGAGGGTAAGACCGAGATT
>Ga0208547_1000243_pt1 | contig 30875 bp, 46 predicted proteins | sample DEB08_DNA_5_FD_185501 | JGI IMG/M metagenome (GOLD analysis project Ga0208547, IMG submission 185501) | Aqueous microbial communities from the Delaware River and Bay under freshwater to marine salinity gradient to study organic matter... | ecosystem: Environmental > Aquatic > Marine > Coastal ...
ACAGCAAGTAACGGAAGATGCTATGAAAGGTTTAGAAGCTCGTTATTCAAAAGGTGATAATAGTCAAAACACAACTCGAACTTTACCTGATGGTATGGGTAAAGACGGAAAAGCTGCATTAAAAGAGTGGCTAAAATCGAAGGAGTAAATTATGGGTGGTATAAGAAAAGCAAGAGGAGCATATAACAAATCAGAAGGGATCAAAGGAATAGATGATATAGAAAGATTAAAAAATCTTTATCCAGTATCCGATGCTGATGTTAAGCGTTTAGTGGATAATAGTAAAAATACTACAAAAGTAAATCCTGACGGTATGGGTAAAGATTCTTCAGCAGCGATTAAAGAATTTTTAAAAAATAATAAGGAGTAAATTATGGGTGGAACTAGATATGAACAGCTAAGAGATTTATTAAAAGATGCTCAAGATAATGATGATCAAGACGAGATTAAAATTATCGAAGATGAATTAATGGACCTTGAGCCACCTGAAGATGACGATTAATGGCTGAATACAAAGGCAGAAAAATTCCTCTTAACAAACCGATGAAAGGTGATGTTAAGAAATTTAAAGTTTTTGTAAAAGATCCCTCAACAGGGAGAGTCAAAAAAATTAATTTCGGCGATAAGAACATGACAATAAAGAAAAATATTCCTGCAAGAAAAAAATCTTATTGTGCACGTTCCGGTGGAATTAAAGGAACTAATAATAAATTATCAGCTAACTACTGGTCACGTAAGGCTTGGAACTGCTAAATGGCTATTGGTGCTGGAGGTAGCAGTGGAGTAAAAGCTTACGAGGCTGCAGTTCGTAAATCATTTAGTTCACCAACTAACACTAGTAATGTTCGTTCCGTTCCTTCAAGTTTTAAAGAAGGTAATAGAGGTGGTCGAACACAAACTTTAAGTAAAGACGCTTATAACACTGTAAGGGACGCTTTTAATTACGCTCAAAGTATCGGAAGTCCAATGACTATGCAGGACTTATCTAATCAATATAAACAGTATAACGTTAAGTACGATAGACCCGCTGTCTTTCGTGAAAATTATGGAGATGTAGTAAACGCTGTAGGAACTCCACTAGCTTCAACTTATTACAAAGATCCATCGGGTGCTGAAAGATTTTTTACTGCAGCTCCACCTACAATGGGACAGTTATTCGGAGATATAGGAAGAGGATTATTTTCTGGTTATAATACTTACGTTCCACCAGATCAATCTACAACATATGGAATTCCTCAAGGTGCCACGCCTGTTACTACAGGTGGCTATATTCAAAGACAACCAGGTTTATTTCAAAATTTAGCTAACGCAGGAATGGATTATTTAGGAAGTGGCGGAATGTTAGGTTCTATTTTAGGAATGTTCAAATCTACTAAAGAAAAATAGTAGTGAATAGGTCTTTATTTTCTAAACAGATTAGTGTACCATCTCGAAAAAGGAAAATTAAAATGAAAAAGAAAAAGGGATTATATGATAATATAAATGCTAGAAAGAAAAAAGGCATTAGTCGTTCTAAGAAAAAATCAACAATTAGTAAAGAAGCGTATGAAAATATGAAAAAAGGTTTTCCTAGTAAAAAGAAAGGTAAATAATAATGGCAACTAAACATGAAGCTGAAATGGAAGAGTTAAGAAAAGAAAATAAAAAATTATCTAGAGAGAATAATAGATTAAAAGCATCTGAGTCAACTAAAGATGAACAGCTTAGAGAAAAAGATTTACATATAAAATTTTTAACAGATCGTCTATCACAATGGGCAGATAGATTTTTTGAATTAAGAACTACATTTATAAATTTACCAATAAGTGAAAAAGTAAATATGCAGGAGCGTATGCAAAATGGGAAAACCTGAAAAGAAAATTGAAAAAGTAATGAGGGAGTTTAAAAAAGGAAAACTACACTCCGGTTCTAAAAAAGGACCAAAAGTAAAATCTCGTAAACAAGCAATTGCTATCGCTTTAAGTGAAGCAGGGAAAAGTAAAAAAAGTGGAAGAAGAAAAAAATAACATAGAAGATATTTTAGAAATATCTGAAGATGGTTCTGTTGAAATCAACATCGCTGAAGATGATGAGGAAGAGGAAGAAGAATATGTTAATCCTTATGAAACAGATCACTATGCAAACTTAGCTGAAGATTTAGATAAAGATAAACTTTCAGAAATTTCTTCTGATTTAATTAATAAATTTGAAAACGATAAGTCATCTAGAAAAGATTGGGAAGATCAATATTCAAAAGGTTTAAAAATGTTAGGAGTAATCTCTGAAGAAAGAGATGATCCATTCCCTGGTGCTTCTGGAGTTCATAATCCTTTAATGGCAGAAGCTGCAACTCAGTTTCAAGCAAGAGCAATCGCTGAAATGTTTCCACCTGGCGGTCCTGTTAAAACACAAATTATTGGAAAAGTAACAGAAGAAAGAGAGCAACAAGCGCAACGAGTTCAAGAATTTATGAACTATCAGATTACTCAATTAATGCCTGATTACTTTAGTGAGTTAGATCAGATGTTATTTAACTTATCTCTAGCAGGATCAGCGTTTAAAAAAGTTTATTATGATACTACAACTAATCAAGTATGCGCTAAATTCATTCCTGCAGAAGATTTAGTCGTTTCATATAGTACTACAGAGTTAGATACTTCACCTAGATATACTCAAATTATGAAATTAACAACTAATGATGTTAAAAAATACATGAAAACTGGTTTTTATCGTGATATTAAATTAACTAATGCTTCTGACGATAATCCAGAAAGTCAAATTCAACAAACTTTAGATGAAATAGACGGAATTAGTCCTGGTAATAATGATCAAACTAGACAAGTTTTAGAATTTCATATTGATTATAACATCGGAAATGATGAAGATGACTTAGAATTACCTTACATTATTACAATAGATCGCTCTTCACAGCAAGTTTTAGCGATTAGACGTAATTGGAAAGAAGATGATGAGTTACAAAAGAAGAGAGTTTACTTTATTCACTATAAATATTTACCTGGTTTAGGTTTTTATGGCTTCGGTTTAATACATATGATCGGAGGTTTACAACATGCGAGCACTGGTGCACTAAGAGCGTTACTAGATAGTGCTGCATTTGCAAATTTAAATGGTGGATTTAAAGCTAAAGGTGCTAGAATTGAAGGTGGAGATATAACAGTATCACCTGGTGAATGGGTTGAAGTAGAAGCTTACGGAGATGACTTAAGAAAATCATTTATTCCACTTCCATTTAAAGAACCATCACCAACTTTAATGCAGTTATTAGGAATTTTAACTGAAGCTGGTCGTAGATTTTCTTCAATCGCTGATGCTATGGTCGGAGATGCAGCTTCTTCTGCTCCTGTAGGAAGTATTGTAGCACAAATTGAACAAGGTTCTAAAGTATTTAGTGCGATTCATAAAAGATTACACATGGCGCAAGGAAAAGAACTTAAATTAATCGGAGAATTAAACGGAGAATTCTTAGATAATGAATATCCTTACGAAATTATCGGAGATGAAAAGAATGTTAGACGAAAAGATTTCGATGGACGTGTAGATATTATCCCTGTATCTGATCCAAATATCTTTTCAGCTGCACAAAGAATCGCTATGGCTCAAACTGAACTTCAATTAGCACAATCTGCGCCTAATATTATCGATGTTAAGAAAGCATATCAAAGATTAATTCGTGCTTTGAATATTCCAGAGCCAGAAGAGTTAATGATTGCTGATATGAAGCCAAAAAGAATGGATCCTGTCTCAGAAAATATGTCAGTATTAAATGGAAAACCGATTGAAGCGTTTTCTGATCAAAATCATACGGCGCATATTGCAGTTCATCAACAATTTTTATCTGATCCACGATTTGGTGGAAACAAACAAGCACAACAAGCGATCTTAGGTCCTATGTTAGCGCACTTAGGAGAGCATTTAGCTTTCCAATATCGTCAAACAATGCAAAGTTTAGGACAACAAGCTGGTATGGGTATGGAACTTCCATTAATTGACTTTGATGAAGAGGAAGAAGGACTATCTCCTGATATTGAAAACGCTTTATCTCAGTTTGAAGCACAAACTGCTCAAATGTTGGCTCAAACACAACCTCCAAGTGAAGATCAGGTAAAAGCACAACAGCAGAACGCTAAAGATCAAGCTGAAATTCAATTAAAAGCTGAAGAATTAAATATTAGAAAAGCTAGATTCCAACAAGGTGTTCAAAAAGATAAAGTAGTTCAAGATAGACTTGAGAAAGAGTTTAAATTGAAGGCAGCTAAAGAAGCAATTCAGTTAGCGAGGGAGAATGGAAAGAAAAAGTCTTAGACCTACGGGTGAAGAAATCAGAAAGGCGAAGAAGTTTTTACAAAATAATAAAATGCCAACGAATGTGATTAAACCACATTTATTTGCGATGGCTTCAAAAGAAATAAAAAAGAATTTTGAAGAAACTTTAGACACATTAAAAACGTTGTATAGGAGCAAGTATGCTGAACCTGACGGAAGCGATACTAGAGGAAATAAAAAAACTTAGAAGAGATTTATCTGAACGAACTGTTAATCCAGGATTTGATACTCACGAACAATATATTAAAACTATTGGAACTGTTTATGGTTTAGATAGAGCCAGAGATATTATTAAAGATATTTCTGAACGATACATGAAAGGAGACATACTCGAAGATGAGTAATATAGTCATGAACAATGATTGGCACACCGATAACGATGTTGCTGATCCAAAAGAACTACCAATCCCTTGTGGATATCGAATACTAATTCGACCAATGGCACCGATTACTAAAACTAAAGGTGGAATTATCTTAACTGATAAAGCTGTTGAAGATCAAGCTTATCTAAATAGCAAAGGAAGAGTTATTGCTATGGGAGAAGAGTGCTATGATAAAAGCAAAAAACCATGGTGCAAAATTGGTGATTATGTAGTATATGGTAGATACGCAGGAAGTAAAATTGACATAGGTGGTGTTAAGATGCTCCTGTTAAACGATGATGAAATATTAGCAGTTTTACCAAACCCTGATATTTTAACAACTAAAGTATAAACACGTGGCTCACATCCACGCAATACATGGGAGGTTAAACCATGATAGACGAAGAACTAAAAGATGTCGAGGTAACTCTTGACGAAGAAAAAGAAGAACAAGCGTATCAGAATCCAATTGAAAAAGCAATCAATGAAGAACAGTTGGATAGTGAAAGAGATTCTTTATCGAATGCAGAATCAGAAAAGCCTGCATTAGAAGATGAACTATCTTCGCTTCGTTCTGAACTAGATGAAATCAAAAAAGAGCCTTACTCTGAAAGAGTAAAAAAACGTATCGCAAAAGAAGTTGCTAAAACTAGAGCGGCCTCTGAAAAAGCAAGAATGCTTGAAGAACGTTTAGCTCGTATTGAATCTTCAATGGCAGAAAAAGAACAGCAGGAAGAAGAAAATCAATATAAGTCAGTTGCTCAACAATTAAGAGAAGCGATTGAATCTGGTGAAACTGAAAAACAAGTTGAATTAATGGAAGTAATGTCTGATTTAAGAAACAGAAAAGTTTCTAAAATTCAACAACCGCAACCACAACAAGCATCCGAAACTTCTAGAACTGAAGTACCAGAATTAGCTAGAAATTGGATTAACAAACACAATAGTTGGTGGAATAAACCTGGGTTTTCAGTTCAAACACAAGTTGCTTTTGGAATTGATAAAGACTTAACGGAAGAAGGCTATGACATTAATGATTCAGAGTACTATGAGGAAATGGATAAAAGACTGTCAAAGTACTTTCCTGACTTGATAAGTCCGCAAGAAACAGCAAATAAAAACACTTCACAAGATGATAAAAAGGTTGTATCTTCAGAACAGAAGAGAGTGCAATCGCCAGTTGCAGGTGTTTCTCGATCAACATCGGGTTCTGCTAAGAGCGTTAAGCTGTCTGCTGATGATCTAGCAAATGCTAGAAAATTTGGCATAGATATTAGCGATCCAGCGGCACTGAAAAGATATGCAAGGGAACTTGCAAGTCTTTCAATACAGGACAAATAGAAAAGGAGCCTGATAATGACAACTAAAGAAACACGAGATGAGCTTTCTCGTAAAAAAGCTTGGAGACCGCCATCATTGTTAGAGGCGCCACCAGCGAGGCCAGGATATAAGCAACGTTGGATAGCGACTAGCATTTTAGGTCAAGATAACCCAACTAATTGGGCGAAACGAATGAGAGAAGGTTGGCAACCGAGAGATGCAAAGACAGTGTCTAAGGATTTTCCGGTAGCAACTATTGAACATGGAAAGTTCGCTGGTTATATTGGCGTTGAAGGAATGGTTCTCTGCGAAATGCCAGAGGAAATGGTTGCGCAGCGTAATGAATATTATGCAAATAAAACACGCAATCAGGAACTTGCAGTCAGTAATGACTTACATAGAGTAGAACAACCAGGTAATCCGATTCAACGAGAACATCGATCTAAGACGACATATGATGGTGAGTAGGCAAATGGCAATTTTAAGGAGGTAAAATAAAATGGCTAATGCAGACCAACCAAATGGTTTTGTGCCTAAAAGACACTTAACCGGCGGCATAATTAGAGCCAACGAATACCTAATCGAAAATGGGCATAGCACTAGTTTCTTCTCTGGAGATATTGTTGATCTCGGATCAGATGGATATTTAGATGCTTTCGCTAATTCAGATAAAGCGATTGGTGTATTTTACGGTTGTGAATATGTCGATGAAGCAACAGGAGATGTTAGGTTCTTAAAAGTATGGACAGCTAACACTACTGTAAAAGCTAACACTTCAATTAAAGCTTATGTATATGATGATCCAATGATTACTTATACAGTACAGGCCGGTAACGGTTCTATTGCTCAAGCTAACGTTGGAGAAACAGCAAACGTTCTATTAACAGCAGGTAATTCTACTTATGGCTACTCACAACATGAGTTAGACAACGCAACTTTAGGAACAGGTTCACTTGTTCTTAGAGTTCTAAGAAAAGTAGATGAGCCAGATAACGCTTGGGCTGAAAATGCAAAAGTTGAGGTAACAATCAACCAGCATAGATTATCAACTCAAGGCGCAGGAGTATAAGGAGTAAGTTATGGCATTAAATAGATCGTTATTTACGAAACAACTTAACTTAGGCCTCAACACTATCTTTGGTATGGAATATGACCGTTATCCAGAGCAGTGGAGAGAATTATTCTCTGTTGAGCAATCACAAAAAGCTTTTGAAGAAGATGTACAAATGATTGGTTTCGGTGCAGCTCCTACTAAAGCAGAAGGCGCAGCCATCTCTTACGAATCAGGAAGAGAAGGTATTGTAGCAAGATACACACACGAGACAATCGCATTAGCTTTTGCAATTACTGAAGAAGCTGAAGAAGATGGTCTTTACGGTTCTCTTGGTGCAAAATACGCTAGAGCTTTAGCAAGATCAATGCAGCACACAAAAGAAATCAAAGGTGCGAACATCTTAAACAACGGCTTTACATCAGTAACAGGTGGTGACGGAGTGGCTATGCTTAGTGCTTCTCACCCATTAGGTGGTGGCGGAACTGCATCCAACATTCTTGGAACTGCAGCTGACTTATCCGAAACATCTCTAGAAACTATGTTAATTCAGATTTCTGAAATGACAGATGACAGAGGTATTCCGGTTGCAGCTACAGGTCAGAAATTGGTTGTTCCACCAGAACTAATGTTTGTTGCTGAAAGAATCGTTAACAGTAACTTAAGACCAGGTACAGCTGACAACGACATTAACGCTATGAAATCTATGGGTATGATCCCTGGTGGCGTAGCAGTTAATCAGCGTTTAACTGACCCTGATGCTTTCTTCTTACTAACAGATGTAAACGATGGTTTAAAACACTTCGTAAGAAGATCACTTAAGAAAGCTGTTGAAGGTGATTTTGAGACAGGCAATTTACGCTATAAAGTATCTGAGAGATATTCATTCGGTTTCACCGATTGGAGAGGTATCTTCGGTACTACAGGCGCAGCCTAATAATTAAAACTAAGAGGGGGCGTTATTCGCCCTCTCTTTCCCTAAAGACTTAAACGACTACAAGGAGGTAGACATTATGGGAACAACTACATTTTCCGGCCCTATTAAAGCTGGTACAATTAAAGAAACTACAGGAACTACTGTAGGATCAGACGTTAAAAACGTTGGATTTGTTAAAATGATACAGTCATCATCTGGTGTTTTAACAGGTAATTCAACAACTTGGACAATCGGAACTATTCCTGCATATTCACAAGTTATTGATGTTAAGCTAGATATTACTGAAGTTTCTGATGCGACTAACGCTTCAACAGTTTCTGTTGGTACTTCTGCGAATGCTACACTATTTACAGTGGCAGCAAACGCTCAAGCTGCAGCTAGAACTACAATGAATATTGCAGCTATCGCAAATTCTACCAACATTGGTAATACTGATGTTACTGTTATTGCAACTGCAACTAATGGTGATGGCGATGCGACTACTGGTGCTTTTACAGCTACTGTAGAATACGTTCAAAACAATAACTTATAATAGTTAATATAGGGCCTGTTAAAGGCCCTATTAATTGTATATAGTTGCGATTATGAGTTGGTTTGATGATTTCATAAGTCAGTTTAAATCTTCAGATGATTTAAAAGCTGAAAAAGATGCTTTTGAAAAAATAAAAGTTGAAGATACTAAAGATGAAGTTAAAGTAGATTTAGAAAAAGAAGAAACTGAAACACCTACTTTAGAAGAAATAAAATCTGTTATTGAATCATCTCAAGAAGATAGCGAAACAAAAGCTAAGTTAGATAAAGCTTTAAAAGCATTATCAGCTGCAGCTAGTGAACCATCTGCTAAAGTTTATAGTGGTCAAAATTTAATGGGAACACCTAGTTCAATGTCTCCCTATGGTCCTATGGCTAATGTAGGAGGTAGTCCTAGTCCTGCGTTTGCAGGGTTAGATACATACTTTGGTGGAAAATTAAAATCCATTGAAGGACAATTAGAAGCATTGAGAAATGCACTTAAAAAAGGAGCAAATGTATAATGTCAAGTTCAGATATTTTTGCCAATAGTACTACTACAACAGGAAGTGATGTAACTTTATTTGCAGGTCCTACAAGATTAAAAGGATTTATTGTAACACCTACTGCAAATGCAGGGACAGTAACTTTTAAAGATGGTAGTTCTACTTTGTTTGCGTTAACAACTGCAGCTAGTGCAGCATCAGGACCTGTTCAGATTTCTTTACCATCTGAAGGTTTAAAATGTTCTACTAACTTAGTTGCTAACTTATCAGCAAACGTGGCAGCAGTTACAGTATTTTACGCATAATGGCCACATCAGGAACAGCAACATTTAACTTAACGGTTAATGATGCGATTCAAGAAGCTATGGATCGTATCGGTGGAGAACCGATTTTAGGTTATGATATACGTTCAGCGAAACGTAGTCTTAATGTTATGTTCGCTGATTGGGCTAATCGTGGTGTCAATCAATGGACACTTGAAAAGAAAACTGTAACAGTAGTAGAAAACACACCTAGTTATGCTCTTGATTACGATACTGTAGATATTGTAGATACTTATGTAACAAGAGATGGTACAGATTATAGCGTAGAACGTATTAGTTTAACTGATTATAATGCTTATCCTAATAAATTAACGACAGGAAGAGCAACTCAATTTTATTTACAAAAAGATAGAACACCAGAATTATATATCTATCCAGCACCCGATAATAGTACTGACGTTATTACTTATTGGAGAATAAGAAAAATAGAAGATATTACTGCTCTTAGTTCTGGTGGTAGTGAGCAAGATATCGATATTCCTTTTAGATTTTATGAATGTATGGTTGCTGGTTTAGCTTATTATATGGGAATGAAAAGAGCAGGAGTAGATTTAAATAAATTATCATATTTAAAAGCTGAATATGAAACTGCATTTACTAGAGCGAAAGACGCAGATTTAAACGAAACATTTAGAATAGTACCAGGTTATCGCAGTGGCTTTTAATAAACGTGGACCAACTAAAGCACCTTCCTTTCCATATGCTAAAGGAAAATACGCTAGAGCAATTTCAGATCGTTCAGGATTAGAATATCCTTATTTAGAAATGGTTCGTGAATGGAACGGACTATTAGTTCACATTAGCGAATATGAACCAAAACAACCACAACTAGATCCAATAGTTTTTAGTGATCCAGAAGCACTAAAAAATGCCAGACCGCAGGCTCCTCTTTCAGCTACAGGAGGCGTGCCTGATCAATTATCAGTAATATATCCGGGTACCTTTGGAGACACAGGGCAAGAGGTAGGTGTAGCTACCGGAAACCAAATAGGATTGGAGTTAGGAAATGTCTCAGTCGTCATCAGTTAATTTACAAGACGCATATGTTATGATTGGAACACCATGTTATGGTGGTTTAATGCACGAAGCATATTTTCATAGTGTAATTAAATTATTACAAGAAGCAAAAGAAAATGGTTATAAGATTCATTTAAATACTATGGGAAATGAAAGTTTAATTACTAGAGCAAGAAATACTATCGTTTCTCAATTTATGGATACAGAACACTGTACTCATTTATTATTTATAGATTCAGATATCGCTTTTAACCCAGAATTAGTTACTAAGTTATTGAAACACGATAAAGATGTCGTTTCAGCTATCTATCCAAGAAAATCAATTGAATGGCAAAACTTAGAATATTATTTGAAAAAGGGAGATACACAAGCATTAGAACAGAAGTTATTAGGATATAATATGAACTTCGCTGATCCTATGAATATTCAAGTAGAAAACGGATTTGTAGAAGTATTGGATGCAGCTACTGGTTTTATGCTTATTAAAAAAGATGTATTTGTTAAAATGAAAGAACATTTTCCTCAATTAAAATATACTTCAGATCAGATTATTAATAATGGGAGATACTCTAGCGATTGGTGTTATTCATTTTTCGATTGTATTATTGATCCTGAAAGTAATAGATATTTAAGTGAAGATTACACATTCTGTCGTAGATGGCAGCAAATAGGTGGAAAAATATACGCTGAAATTCAAAGTTCTTTAACTCATTTTGGAACTTATGGATTTAGAGGAAATGTATCGCATAAATTTGCAAAAAAAGATAGTATAGCAACATAATGGCAACAACTTATTCAGATTTAAAAACAGATATCCAAACTTGGATGCAAAATACAGGAACTGATTTTACTAATCAATTAGACGTATTTATTAATAATACGGAACAGCGATTATTAAGAGAAATTGATCCTGAAGCGTTTACTTTTAATTCATATACTACTTTAGACGCTAATAATCAATATATGAGTAATCCAAGTGATTTATTAATTATTAAAAATTTAATGGTTTTTAATGGAAACGATAAGATATTCTTAGAAATAAAAACTGATGAATATTTATATGAATATTGGCCAGATGCAACTCAAACTGGACTTCCTAAATATTTTGCTAATTTTGATGATAATACTACAATCTTAGCACCTACACCAGATCAAGCTTACACAGTGCATATGCAATACATTGCACGTATTCAAAATCTTTCAAATACAAATACAACTAATTGGCTAACTGAATTTGCTGATGACGCATTACTTTATGGTTGTTTAGCCGAAGCTTCTATTTTTACAAAAAATGAAGTAGATTATCCGTTGTATAATAAAAGATATCAGGAGATCGTAGCTGGTCTTAATAATCAAGCAAGAAGGCGCAGACGAACTGATTACAAATTCCCTGCTAGCGTAGCTGGCACGGACACCCTAACGGGTAGCCAATAAGGAGGTAGAACCATGGCAATAACACAAGCACTCTGCGTGGCATTTAAAGAAGATTTAATGGCACCCGGAGCAAACTTAGAAGCTAGCACATTAAAGTTAGCTCTCTACACCAATGCGGCTACACTAAACGAGAACACAGCATCTTATGCAGCAACTAACGAAGTTGCAGGTACTGGTTACTCCGCAGGTGGAGCAACATTAGCAAACGTAACAGTTAGCACAGATGGCAACGTTGCAATTTTTGATTGTGATAACGTAGCATTCTCAAACTCAACAATTACAGCTCAAGCTGCACTAATTTATAATAACTCAAATTCAAATTCAGCAATTTGTGTTTTAGATTTTGGTGGAGATAAATCATCTACAAACGGTACGTTTGAAATTCAATTTCCAACCGCAGACGCTAATAACGCATTAATTAGAATTAGTTAATGTCAACTGCCCAGGTTGGTTGGAGTAGATTAGCCTGGGGTGACGGTGAGTGGGGAACGTCAGCAGACGCTGTCACCGTTATCACAGGGCTATCCCTTAACGCTTCATTAGGAGATGAAGTCGTACAGGGCAGTGCTGTCATTTTACCAACGGGTATAAACGGAACTTCAACATTAGGAGATGCAACACCAGGCACTGGTCAATCTTTAGTTATAACTGGTTTTGAAGTTAGTTCTGCATTAGGAAATGTAATCGCTGGTGAAGGAAAAGAAATTCAAGTCACTGGTGTATCTGCTACAGTAGATGTAAATTGGAGAGCAGGTTGGGGCGTTAATGAATGGGGATCAGGAGCATGGGGATCACCTATTGGTAACGTTATTGAAGGTACAGGAACTATATTCTCTGTTACTGGATTTGAAGCCCAAAGTATTCTTTCAGATGAAGTAGTTACTGGTGGAGCTGTTGTAATTGAAGAAGGACAACAAGCTAATCTAGCATTATCTAGCGTTTCTATTGGAAGTGAACAAATAATATCTGCTACAGGTTTTGAAGCTACAACTACATTAAACTCTGTAACAGCTACAGGAGCAACTATAAATCCAGTAATTGGATTTGAAGCACCTACAGCTTTAGGAAATGTAGAAGTAGGATTGGCCGCTTACATTGAAGTAACTGGTCAAGAATTAACAGGAAGTATAGCTAGTGTTGCTATATCTAGTGAACAAATACTATCTCCAACTGGTTTAGAAGCTATTACAGCATTAAATTCAGTAACAATTGGAGAAGGAATAGGAGTTGTAGTTACAGGTATTGAAGCAACTTCTACACTTGGAAATGTTACTCCAAGTACACAACAAATACTTTCAATTACAGGATTTTCTGCTATAATTTCACTTGATGATGTTAGACTATGGCAACCTGTTAACACAAGCTCCACAAACACGTGGACTAGTATTGCTGCAAGCTCTACAAACACGTGGACTAATATTGCTGCATAAGGAGAAATAATGGCAAGTAATTATTCAGATAGATTAAAATTAGAATTAATGGAAGCAGGCGCCAATTCTGGTGTTTGGGGAAATAATACAAACGAAAACTTAGAAGTTGTAGATGCAGCTATCGGCGGATATCTTTCTAAGTCAGTTGCGGGTTCAACTAACGTTACTTTAACTCAAGCGAATAGAGATCCAAATGTAGAAACTACAAATGAATCTGCTAATAAAATTATTGAATTTACAGGGACATTAACCGGAAATATTTATGTATTTGTTCCTGCAGTAGAAAAAGAATATATTTTTTATAATAATACTGCTGGTGCTTTTTCATTAACAGTTGCGCCAACAGGCCATTCTGCTAATGGTGTAGCAATTACTCAAGGTGCTCATACTATTATGTATAATAAAGCAGGTACAGGTATGGTCGATCTATTTGCAAATTCTTTAGGAACACTTTCAGTAAAAGGAACTGCTAATATTGTTGGTGATACTACCATGACAGGTACACTTACAGTTAATAGTGCAGTTACACTTAACGCTAACGGTTTAGTTTCAGCAACTTCATTTACTGGTAACGGCGCTGGATTATCAGGCGTTGATCCTTTCGAAGCTAATACTTCAATGATTTTTAATCAAGCTTCAGCACCGACTGGTTGGACTAAACAAACAGGTGCAGCTTTAGCAAATACTGCAATGTCTATTGTAACAGGAACTGGTGGTGGAACTGGTGGAGCTGATTCTTTTTATTCAACTTTTACTTCTTCTAAAACTGTTAATACAGGAACAATTCCTGTTTCAGGTTCTTTGTCAGGAACTGTGGGCGATACAACTCTTTCAACTCCTCAAATAGCTTCGCACAATCACAAACCAAGTGGTCAGTCTCCAGCTCCTTATAACCCAAATCCACAATGGAACTGGTTGACAAGTAGTTTTTATAATAGAAATGCAGAACCTTGGCCTTTTAGTTTTCAGCCTCAAACATGGCAACCAGCAGGTGGTGGTGGATCGCATGCTCACCCATTTAGTGGTTCTCTATCAAGTGCGTCAACAGCAGATACTCCATTATCTATACCTGCGATGAACGTCAAATACGCAAACGTAATTGTAGCAAATAAAGACTAAGAAAGGAGAGGGCTTATGCCCATATTCGACCCGGACGGAAAATGTCCACTTTTAAATAAAAAATGTATTAAACACCAATGTATTTGGTACAACATGCTTCAAGGAGCACATCCACAAACAGGGGCTCCTGTTCAAGAATGGGGATGTTCAATAGCATGGATGCCATTATTATTAGTAGAAAACGCTAGACATATTCAAGGAACTCAAGCTGCAACTGAATCATTTAGAAATGAAATGGTTAAATCAAATAATGCTATGAGTAAGCTTTTAGAATCTAGTGATTCAGCTAAAAATCTTATGGTTAACGCTACTACTATATTTGAATTAATTGGAAACCATCAAAAAGCAATTGAAAAAAATGATCCTAAATTAGAAGAGGAAACCATTAGACAATTAAGTAATAATAAGATAAAAGTAAAGAAAGGAAAAAAAGATGACAACAACAGTAAATAACACAACAGCTAATACTAGAATAACTATTATTTTTGATGCTGGTGGATATTTAGATGGCAACGGTCCAAGGTTAGGAACAGGCAACACAGAATCAGATGTTTATATCGATTCTCGTGTTTATTATAATATTAGATCCCATACTGAAATAGACGCTAATGTCCATGCATTACAATGGAATGCTACAACTAACACTGGCGAATTAGAATTTATAGATAACAGGGAAAATGAATCTTTATCTTCTTTTCCTCAATGGGCTACTAATGTAGTTATAAGATGTGAGGCACAAGATGTTTGGCAATCTTCTTATAATTCTACTTATGATGCTCATGCAGACGCTGGCTTAGAAGATGATTCAGCGGCAAGAAGTGCAGCTACAAGTGCAGCAGACACAGCTAGAGTTAATTATTTAGCTAATCATAGTATCACTTATTAATTTTTAATTAATAAGAGAAAGGCTTATGTGAAAGAGTATATTTTAGAAGTTAAAAAACTAATTCCAGAAGAATACTGTAAAAAAATTATTTCATATTACGACAACAATCTAATAACCGCTCAAACTGTAGGAGGGGAAAATAGAAAAATTAGAAACTGTGATACTAGACCAATTACTAAAGATAGTTTTGGTAAAAAAATTTGTTTTAACTATATTGAAAAAACTATTTTTGATTGTGTTTCTTTTTATGAAAAAAGCATAGAAAAAACTGACGTTAATAAAATAAGTTCATTAGAAATTTTAAAATATGTCGCTAACGAATATGATGCTGGTTACAAATTTCATAGAGATTTTGGAACTGAAGTAACAAAAAGAGCTTTTTCAATATCTATTTGTTTAAATAATTCTTTCACAGGCGGAGAATTTGTTTTTGATTTAGGAAAAGAAGGTAAAATTCAATACCCACAAAATATTGGAGATGCTGTAATGTTCCCTTCAAATTTTATGTTTCCTCATCAAGTTAATAAAGTTACAAAAGGAATTAGATACGCAATAATAGGGTGGGTGTATTAATATGGAACCGATATTTATTAAAGAATTTTTACCAGAAAATATATTACATCTTTCATATAATTACTGTCTTTTAAAGTTTCAAAATAAAGACCAATTAAATGTAGATAGTCAAAGTAAAAGTTTTGTAAGTCAATATAGTGATTATTATATGGAAACTCTTTTAGATATGAGCACCAGTGTTATAGAGCAAAATGTGAAAAAAAGACTATGGCCAACTTATTCTTTTTTTAGGATTTATGATAAAGAATCTGATTTAGCAGTTCATACAGATAGACCATCGTGTGAATACACAGTTGCACTATGTTTAGGAGCACAACCACATAATGAACCTTACGAAATATTTGTAGGAGAAGCTGACGAAAACTCAGATTATAAATATTGGGATACGCAAGGAAACTATAATCGTTATAGAATAGATTATAAATTTCCCATGCTTCCAAATAATGCAGTAATTTTTAAAGGAATGGATAAAATTCATTGGAGAGAATATTGTAAACACGATCATTTCATAACTGTGTTTTTACACTATGTAGATCAAGAAGGACCTTATAAAGAATATAAGTTTGACAAAAGAGAATCTATTGGAGAAACTAGTAAAAAGTGAAATTCTACACTTTTGGTATTCAAAGAACTTGTACTAATTACGCAAAACAATTAGTTCTTACTAATTTTTATAGTGAATGGGGAAACATAAATGATGCTGGTAATTGGTCATGGAAACATAATCCAGATGCCGATAAAGCTACATCTAATTTAACTAATAACAGTTCTTTAATATTTTGTTATAAAACACCTTTAATGTGGGTAGAAAGTATTATTCGAGGTGATGTAGATTTTATTAATTATTGGAATCTTACTAAATTTAGTGACGATATTGATCCCGATTTAATTATCGATAATATAAAATATAGATTTAGCTTACGTTTATGTATAGAAAAGTGGATAGAATTTCATACTAATTGGATTAAATATTTAAATAGGACTAATTATATAATTATGAATCAAAGAAAAATGTGCGATCAACCAGGAGCAGTTGAAGTTTTATCTCAAATAGAAAATAAATTAGGACTAAAGAAAAGAAATGCTCAATGGATATTATTTACTAATAATGTAGATTATCGAGTAAGTCAGACTGCTAAAGATTTTGATGAGCGTAAAAAAGACTATATTACTAATACCACTAGAAAATTAACTGAAAAACAAATAAACTATATAAAAAGTAAAATACCAGAAGAAATAATTAAATTTTATGAAACTTAAATTACTTCAACACTCTTCATCAGCTATTAATAGTATTTATATATTTGAAGATTTTATTGATGATAAAAACTACATAAAACATATTTCTAATAAAATTAAACAATATACAGAAGTTGATGAAATGCAGAGAATGACTAATGTAAAAGCATCCATGACTAACTATACAAAATTAATGGAAGATTCAGATTTTAATTTTGTTCATCAAAAAATAATTGAATTTTTGTGTACAGTTTGGACATTAAGAACTCCAACCCCTCATCACAAAACAATTTTTTCTTTAGAAAATTCTTGGGGCATGCGACATAAAAAAGGAGATTTTACAATTTCTCATATTCATAACATTCCTTTTTCGGGTGCTTTTTATTTAAATGTTCCTTGTTTAACTCAAATGTGGTTTGAAGAATACCAACAATCACTTGAGTTAAAGGACAATATGTTAGTTCTTTTCCCTGGATTTACAAAACATGCTGTATTTGAGCATACAGGAGAAGAAGATAGAATTTCTATGGCGTTTAATATAAGTGTAAGAGATTCATGATTAATTTAGATTTTTTAAAAAGCAAAAAAATAAATCTTACTGAAGAAAATATATTAGACAGATTATTAGATAGATATAGATGGCCTAAAATATACCCAATTTATAATCAACCTAGTATTGAAGCCATAAATGAAAATGGAGAAAAAGATCAAGACTTCTTTTGGAAAGACGATTATCTAGACTCTGAAAAATGTATAAAAAGGTATGAAGAAGGCTATACTCTTATTTTCTCTAAAATAAATGGATTCTGTAGAGATACTTGGATTTTTAATCAGTTATTATTTAATATCTTTAAAAAAGAATGTAACTGTAATTTTTATTTTGGTAATGGGAAAAAATCAGTTTCTTTTGATAAACATAATCATTATTATCCAGTTATAGTTAAAAATATATTTGGGAAATCAAAGTGGATAATAGACGAAAAAGAAATAAGTTTAAAAGACCAAGACTGTATTGGTTTTGATAAATTTATTAACCATCAAGTTGTTGAAATAAATAGCCCAAAATTGTCTATGACATGCAATATAAATTAGTAGTTTAATAGCAATAAAACATAATATATAGTATTGTTTATGCTAAATAAGGTACAATTCCGTCCAGGTATCGATAAAGAAAACACTGAATATGGCGCAGAAGGCACATGGGTCGATTGCGATAAAGTACGTTTTCGCTTTGGACTTCCTCAAAAAATAGGTGGTTGGCTTCGTATTGCAAGTACAGCAATGGTAGGAGCAGTGAGAGGAATTAAAGCTTGGTTCGATTTAGCCGGTACTCGATATATCGGACTTGGAACTAATAAAAAAGTTTATATTTATACAGGTGGAAATCTTAGTGATGTTACTCCTCTTAGACAGTCTAATACTTCATTAACTAATATGTTTACAACTACTAATGGTAGTTCTAACGTTACTGTAGAAATAGCTAATCATGGTGCTTCTACAGGTGATTTTGCTATTTTTAGTAATGTAACTAATCTTACTACAGGAACTTCTTATGTAGCATCTGACTTTGAAACTGGTGAATTTGAAATACAAGGTATAGCTAACTCTAGTGCTTTTTACATTCAAATGCCATCTAATGAAGCAAATGCTGGTATTACATCTACAGGAGATGGCGATACTGATTTTGAAATATCAATAGAACCTGATATTCAAACTCAAGGTTATGGTTGGGGCACTTCTACTTGGAGTGCAGAAGCATGGGGAACAGCTAGATCAACTTCAAACGTTGTACTTAATATGGGAATGTGGTCTTTTGATAACGCTGGTGAAGATTTATATGGTTGGAAAAAAGACGGTGGAGTATATGTATGGGATACTTCCGCAGGAGTAACTCAGCGTATGGTTCCTGTTAATAACGCTCCTACTAGTTCTATTACTGGTTTAGTTTCTACACCAGATCGACATCTAGTATGTTTTGGAACTGAAACTACTATTGGAGATACTTCAACTCAAGAAGATATGTTTATTAGATGGTCTGATCAAGAAAACTTTACTCAATGGACAGCTAACGCTATTAATACAGCAGGTTCACAAAGACTAGCTGAAGGAAGTAGAATCGTATCTGCTAAGAAAACTAGAAATGAAATACTTATATGGACTGATCAAGCTTTACACACAATGCAGTTTATTGGTCCTCCTTATACTTTTGGATTTAAATTATTAGGAACTGATTGTGGAGCAGTAGGAATGAACGCTGTTGTTATAGTAAATGATGCAGCTTATTGGATGTCAGAAGGTCGATTTATGATGTATCGAGGTGGAATACAAGAAATTCCTTGTACAGTTAAATCATATGTATTTGGAGATATAAATAATATTCAATATCCTCAAGTTTACGCTGGTGAAAATAATAAATTTAATGAAGTTATCTGGTTTTACCCTTCAGCTAATTCAAGTCAAGTAGATAAGTATGTAATCTATAATTATTTAGAAAATACATGGTATATAGGAACTATGAATCGTAGTACTTGGGTTGATCAAGGTGTCTACAACGTTCCTCAAGCTACAGAATATTACGCTAATTCTACTGCAGCAACATCTCAAACTTTAAATGGAGTATCGCCAGGTCGTAGCTTTATTTATGAACAAGAAACTGGTACGACTAAAAATGGTGAGATTATGGAATCATATATTACTAGTGGAGATGTAGATATAGCAGACGGGGATCAATTCATGTTTATTCGAGGATATATTCCTGACTTTAAAAACTTACAGGGAACTGTAAAAATGAATTTATTATCAAGAGAATTTCCTGCTGATACTCCTACGGAATCAGGAGAGATTGATATTACATCAAGTACAAGAGAAGTTAATACTAGATCAAGAGGGAGACAAATAGCAGTTAAAATATTGAGCGATTCTAGTGTAGATGATAATTGGAGATTTGGAACTTTACGTGTTGATGCTAGACCCGATGGTCATAGATAATGAAAGGATTACTTGATTAATTATCGCAAAGCGACTTTAGACGATGTTCGTCCTATTAGAAACTTACTTTTAAATTGGCTAAAAGAATCACCTTTAGACTTAGGAAAACCTAATACAGGAAAAGGAGATGCGTATATTCACGATATTATCTATAACCATTTCGTTATAGTGGCTGAAAAAGAGGGTAAAATAGTAGGAACTATATCATTAGTACTAGGAGATATGTGGTACACTGATAAGAAGTTTTATCGAGTGAATTGGCTCTATGTAGATGATAAAAAAAGAAATAGTAGAATAGCAAAAAAATTGCTAGAATATGTTAAAGAATACGTTAAAATAACGAAGATGCCTTTGATACTAGAAATAACGCAAGGTCATGATATTGATAGAAAACATCAGTGGTTAATGAGACAGAATTTCGAATATCTTGGTGGAACGTATGGAGATAATTTATAATGGGAAGTTTATTTAAACCATCTACAACAATAGTAGAAGCACCGAGTCAATCACAAGTTCAATACGATATTCCACAGTATTTTAAAGATATACAGGAAAGTTTAGTTACTCGAGCAAATGCTGCAAGTCAAGCTGGTTATACACCTTATACTGGTGAACGTATTGCTCCTTTAACAGCTCTACAAAACGCTGCAATTAGTCAAGCACAGACTCAGCTTGGTCAATTTGGAGCATCAGGAGTTATACCGCAAGCACAACAGATGGTTGCGAATGCCGCTAATATATCAGCAACGCAGTTTACGCCGGAACTAGCACAGCAATATATGAGTCCCTATACTCAGCAAGTAACGAATGCGGCAATTAGAAATTTACAAGAACAGTCTGCTTTAGCAGGACAACAGCAAAGAGCACAAGCTATTCAATCGGGTGCTTTTGGTGGAGCAAGACAGGGAGTACAAGAAGCTGTTCGTGAAGCTGAAACAGCAAAACGAGCGGGTGATATTACAGCTCAGTTACAAGCACAAGCTTTTCAAGATGCAGCATCAAGATTTGCTGCAGATCGTGCTTCTGCCGCTCAAGGGCAAATAACTGCAGCACAAGCAATTCCTGCTCTTCAAGCACAACTAGGTCAAGCAGGACTTCAAGAAGCTGCAGCTGCAACTCAGTTTGGAGGTTTACAACAAGCGATATCACAACAACAAATGTTAGAAGATTATCGTGACTTTGTAGAAGGTCAAGGATTTGAAAGAGGTCAGCTTCAATTCTTAACAGGATTACTTGCAGGGCAGCCTATACGTTCATACGGAGAAGAACGTACTGGTATGTTAGGACAAGTTATTGGTGGAACTTCACCATTTGGACAAATAGCTGGTGGACTTGGAACTGCTTATCAGCTAGGAATGTTTAGTGATATAAGATTAAAAGAGGATATTGAGTTAGTCGGTAAATCACCATCAGGAATTAATATTTATGAATTTAAATATATAGATATCCCTGGTAGATATCAAGGTGTTATAGCGCAAGAAGTACCAGAAGTTTCGTTTGAAGTTGATGGATATTTAGCTGTAGATTACGATAAGCTTGATGTAGACTTTAAGAAGATAAACTAATATGGCTGCATTAGATAAAATTGCAGAACGTTTCACAAGTTTATTTAAAATTGATGAAACGACTTCTCCTCAAAACGACTATAAATATTTAAAATTTCTATCTGAAACAGAAGTCCCTGATCAATATGCTTCTCAAAAAGAAAATATTATTAATAAATATGGAAGTGAAACAGAGTTTTTAAATCAAGTATTTCAAGAAGAACAGCCTAAAGATACTACACTTGTAGATATAGCTAAAAGCCAACCAGTAGAAAAAATTCCATTTGAAGAATTACTAAAAGGTGCGACTGCTAAATCGACAGTAAGTGATGCTGATACCATTACTACAAATACCGGTGATACCATTACTACAGGTGACGCTTTAAAATCTGAAATTGAAAATGTAGTAAATAATACTTTAGCTGAAAAAGAAGATACTAATAGTATGAATGATAATATAGTAGAGATGATATCATATGTATCTGGCTTAGATGATAGAGTTAAAGAAAGACTTCAAGGGGCTTTAGGAATAAAACCTAAAAAATCATTTCTAGAAACTATTGTAGGAGCACCTGAAGCTATATATCAAACTTTAACAGAAAGACCTGAAACTTTAACGCTTCCTAATGGAAGAGATATTCAATTACCAGGTGGTATGGAAAGAATGGGTCAACGATTTGAAGAAGGATTACAAGACCCTAAAACTCAGTTCTTTATTAACTTAGCGAAACGATCAGGTCAATCTTCATTTACTTCACCATTTGGAAGAGTATTCGAAGCTTTAGAAGATACTTCTAACGCAATGATTCAATCTAAATTACTAGATGCTAAATTAGTAAAAGGAACGACTGGTCTAAAAGATAAGAAAACAGATTATGTGTTTGGATCAAATCCAACGAAAGACGCTGCACTCAAAGCTGCACTTCCTGGCATGGATTTTGTAAATAAACAAACTTATATCGTAGAATCTAATTTAAATGATGATGGTAGTTTCGGTTCTATATTCTCAGCATCTATAAAGAAAGATCCAAAAGGTGGTGGTGGAGATGAACTTGAAGGATATTATAAAGATAATTTTAAAGAAATAATCGCTACAGCAAATGGAATAACAAATGAAAGAAACGCTATTATGTCAAATATTAATCTAGCGAAAGAACTATCAGCTGGTGGTGTTACTGAATTCGATAAATTAGTTGCTCCTGTTGCAAGCTTTGTAAGAGGTATAGATGAAGGTGCATATCTTGAAATGATGGATGCTATTGGTAAAAATCCAAACGATATCGCTAATGTTAATAGGATTATGGCGAATACATTCCAAGCGATACTTCCTCGAATGAAAGACCTATATCCGATATCAAATAAAGACGTAGAAAACTTAATCGCATCATTCCCAAATGATGCTTTTGGATTCGCAGGGCTATCAGCTCAACTATTAGCGTTTAATGAATACGCTCAACTATACTCAGATTATTCAAGAGAATACGTTGATAAAGCAGGAAAATCATCAGGAACTGAATACGAAGGCTATATGAACTTTATGGATTATGCGAGAAATAAACAGTTAAAAGAAGTTAGTAAAAGATTTAAAAATAGTGGAATCACTGATGAAATGATGAAGTCATACGGATTTGTAAAAGAAAAAGATTATGGAACTGATACACTTCCAGAAGATTATACACCGATGGCAAAATTAATGGCGTTAAATGGAACGAAAGTTGCGGATCAAATGGGAATTGATCCAATAGAAGTATTTAAAGGAAAAGAAGTATCTAAAGTAACTACTCCAGAACAGTATTGGAATTCGTTTAAAAACGCTGAAGAATTACAAAACGCTTTTGATAATCTTACTGTAACGATTGAACAGATGAGAACTCTTGATGAAACTGGTCAATTACCAGATGGTGTATTAGAAAACTTTAAAAAGAAATATGGATTTGATGCATTTGAAATGACTCCTAATGATTATTATTACACAGTATTTAGTCAACCAGAGGAAGATTAATGGTCGATCAAATTGATACTCAAACAGCTGAGATACTTAATAATCTTAGAGATCAAGGTCTTATTACGACTGATACTAAAGTTAATGAAGATTCTTTAAAAAGAATAGAAGCTTTTGGACTTGACGTTGATACTATTCAAAAAGGAATTGACTTATATGAAAATAGAATTCAAGGCGTAGAAGATGAAATAACGAAAAAAGTAAACTCCATGTTTGCTCCTCAAGTAATGCAGTATGGAGAACAAATATATGATTCTCCGATCTATCTTCAAGAAAAAGAAAATCTTAAAAACTTATACAGGGATCAAGGATCATTTACTCCTGATTTAAAAGAATCTATTTATATGTCAGGAATTTCTGATGAAGAAGCTTTTACTGCTCCATTAAGATTTGTTGTTTCTCTTCCTGGCATGACAGGAAATTTAGAAGATCAAATGGGTATGGTAAAAGGAATATTAAATTATCAATATCCAGATCAAAAAATAGAAGTTACAACAGCAGATAAAACTAGTTTAGGAACTCCAGAAACTTCATCTGATTTAAGACAGGATATAAAAGATATTACTGGTCTTGATACAATTAGCAAAGAAGATTTATCTGACGTTATCGTCTATCGAGTAGGTGATGGTAAGTATAACGTTATTAACGCACCAGGATTTGATAAAGGGGATTTAGGACAATTAACTAGAGATTTAGGACCTGGTGTTCTAGGAGCAGTAACAGCAATGCTTGCTGCACCTGCAGGCCCTGGTGGAATGGGAGCAACTGGTGCTGGAACTGCTATGGGAGCAGAATTTCTTTTAGGCGTAGCTAACTTAGGAATACAAGGATATTTAGAAGGAAATGATCCTTTATCCATGACTGATGTAATAAAATCATTAGCAGCAAATCCTGCGATAGAAGGCGCATTAACTTATATACCAGAGAAAGCTGTCTATGCTATATATAAATTCTTTAGAAGAAATGCTGTAAGTTATATTGGTGGAAAAAAATTAACTAAAGAATTAGTTGATGTAGCTAATAATAATTCACCTTTCGTAGAACAGGGAAAACTTAATGCTGAAAAAATAAAACAATTAAATCAAGATTTATTAAATATATTTGGTGATAACGCACCTCAGTTAAAAGTATCAGCAATGGGAGTAATGCCTGAAGGAACATTATCAAGAACAGTTGGAAAATTTACTAAAAGCGAAGTTGCAGATACTGGCACTATAATGACTCTTAATAATATAGCTGAAACTAACGTAGCTATGAAAGAAATGATGATGAATTTAGCAGGTGTCGATAATCTTCCTCAAGGCTCACAATTAAAAATATTAGAAGCTTTTAGAGGAGAAGCAGTTAAATTAAATGATGCTGAACAAGCTGCATTAAATAAATTAATTGATATGGGAGAAACTAATTTCCTTACTACTTTAGCTGCAGTTGAAGATACTATCGGTGGTTGGCAGAACTTAGGAAAAGGAGAAACAGGAATTAGTTTAGATGCTATTCAAAATGTATTAACTAAGGAAAAAGATCAAGCTTTAGATGCATTAGATAAAGAAAGAAATAGTCTTTTAAGTTTATTATCAAATGAGCAAAAGAAAAACTTTGGTCAATATTCAAAATCTCTTCAACAAGTATATGATACTATGGGTAAGTATAAAAAAGATATTACAGGAGCATTTGATTTTAGCAAATCTAAAAGCAATATCTTAAATACTTTAAAAACAGGTATGGCAGAAGAAACAGGAAAACCTGGTCGTAAAGCATCTAAATTTGTATCTCTAGAAGCTATGGAAATTACAATTAAAAATTTATCTGATATTTTACAGCAAAGTGAAGATGCTATCTTTAAAAACTTTAAAATTAGTAAATCAGATTTAAAAAATTTAACTGCTAATGTTAGAAATGATTATAAAGTTGCTTTAGAAAAACAATTCGGACCAGAAAAAGCTGCAGAGTATCTTACTAATAGAACTAAATATAGAATTACTAGAGCGAATAAAGAAAGAGAATTATTAGATGAAATATTAAAAGTAGATAATACAGGTATATACCTAGATAACGATACTACTTTATTAAAACAATTATTAAAAGGTGGAGAAAATTCAGCTGACTTAGCAAATCAATTAATGAGGTCTATATCAGGAGCCACAAACGGTGCTGAATTAGATCAAGCAGTTAAAACCTTTGTAACGGAAGATTATATTAAAGATGTATTTGGTTATGAAGCATATCAGTTATTGAAATCTGAAGGCCCGAGTGCTTTAAGAAAAATTGCAAATTTACCTGGTTTTAATTATAAGCAAACTTTAAAGAATATGAATAATTACTTTGGAAACGAAAGTAAACAGCAAGTATTAAAAGAATTAATTGGAGAAGAGGCTCTTCAAGCATTTAAAAATCCTAGAAATGCTTTAAATAGTTTTATCGATACTCAAGAAAAAGCTTTAAAACAAATAGATAGTTTAAAATCATCTACTAACGGTTTTATCGCAAGTACTGATTTAGGAACTATCTATAATAACTTATTACAAAGACCTGAATTTACTATGAAAGCTGTAAAGGCATTATCGAAAGAAAGTCAAACTGATTTTAAAGCTTATAGTTTACGACAGTTATTTAATAGTTCTTTTATTCGAGGTGAAGCAGGTGGAGAGATATTTAGTTCAAAAGTATTATTAAAAAACTTAAGAGATAATCAAGAATTCTATGCAGGTATTTATGGTGAAAATAACGTTCTTAAAATGATTGACTTAGCTGATACAATGGCAGGAGTAGAAAAAAGATTACAGAATATATCTAAATCAGGACTTGATACTGAAACTTATAATAATATTAAAGACGTTATCTTCGGTCCTCTTGATGCTAAAAGAAGAAAAATTAAAGGTGTCTTAGGATTACTAGATCAGTTCGATAGGGCTGGTGCCGCTAAATATCTATTTGATGCTGATGAATTTATTAAAAGATTAAATGCTCAAACTATGCGTGATCTTGAGAAAAGAGTATTTAAAACTATCGGTGCTAGTGTCGCACCTACTTTAACAGCGATTCAAGATATTGGAGAAGAAGAGGGAAAGACCGCAATAGAAGTAAGCGATCTCGGTGAGAAAGTTTTTTCTAAAAAAGGTGAAGAATCTACCGATACAGTTCTTAAAAAAATAGTAGAAAGCGCAGGAAGTTTATTAAAAAATCTACTCCCAAACTAAGCAAAGTGGTCAAGGGAACATCAGCAGAATATGCTGGTATTTCTTGGTTATTAAAACAAGGTTATCATGTTTTTAAAAACGTTCATGTTACTGGTTTTATTGACGTTGTTATATTTGACGGCAAGAAACTTATAGGAATAGATATTAAAAGTGAGACATTTAGAAAGAAGAATGGACAAAAAATATATAGAAAACCTACTAGCAAACAAAAACAATATAGTGTAAAATTACTTTTCGTACAAGAAAACGGAGAGTGTTATTTTGGAAGCGATTAAACAACGTATTATTGAGCACGAAGGTAAAATCAATAAGATATATAAAGATTCATTAGGTCTTAAAACTTTTGGTGTAGGACATTTAGTACTTCAATCTGATGAATTAGAAGAAGGCGTAGAATACTCAGATGACGTTGTAATGCGTTATTTTGAAAAAGATTTTGAAACAGCAGTATCAGACGCTAAGAAATTTATTGATCCAGATGAACATCCAGAGGATATATTTGGAGTCATTATAGAAATGTGTTTTCAACTTGGCTATCCTCGCCTCTCTGGCTTTAAAAAATTTAAGGCAGCATTAGAAGAAAAAGATTATTTACTAGCTGCAGAAGAAATGTTAGACAGTCGTTGGGCGAATCAAACGCCAGAAAGAGCGAATGATCTAGCCGAAATAGTGAGGGAAGCATAATGATTTGGTCTTTATTAGGAACCGTAGCAAAAGGAGCAGTCGATGTTATTAAAACTAAAACTGAAACTAAAAAACTACTTGCTCAAGCTGAGCAAACACATATTAAAAAGATGGCAGAAGGTGAATTGGAATATGCTATTCAAGCGCAAAAAAGTATGGGAGATTCATGGCGAGATGAATGGTTCACAGTCATTCTGTCGGTCCCTCTTTTAATAGTCTTTATTTCTATATTTGCTAATAAACCTGAATGGATAATTAAATTAAAAGAAGGTTTTATGGCGTTAGATGAACTACCCGATTGGTATATATGGGCGTTAATGGCTGCAATAGCTAGTTCATTTGGATTGAAAGTAACCGATCTTGCAATTAAAAAATTTAAGAAATAATGAAAAAAGATTGGTTTCTTTATTGTTGCGCTGCAGCAATCTTAATAATTTTCTTATTATTCATATGTTCTAAAGCTAATGCTGAAACGAATACAGTATCGTCAACTGTTACGGGCACTACAACGGTTGACAAATCTCCGTCAACAGCATCTGCTCCTTCAGTCGTTGTCAACAACCAAGATGTCTGCACGACAGGAGCGTCAGCTGCGGTGCAAACTCAAATTTTGGGGATCGCTGGAGCGACTGTTAATACTGATGAGAATTGCGAAAGATTAAAACTATCTCGTGCCTTATATGGTATGGGTATGAAAGTCGCTGCAGTATCAGTACTTTGCCAAGATCCAAGAGTATTTGATGCTATGGAAATGGCAGGGACTCCTTGCCCGTATTTTGGTACGATAGGAGAAACTGCACAAGCAGGATGGGACAGTCATCCAGAACATCAACCGGGTTATAAGGAGCCTAGCAATGCTAAGAAATATTGGATCGGTGGTGGCATTCTTCTTGCTATCACTACTGGTATCTTGCTCTTTTAGTTTTGAAACAGTAGAAGCATACGAGCAACAATATTATGTTGGAGATATTGGCCCAGGTGGTGGTACTGTTACAAGCGTTACCATTGAATCTGTCTTATCAGATAGTTCTATTGAGTTGGTAGGTGACTTTGAAGAAACTACTTATACTTATACTCATACAGAAACAGTTATCGAAGAAGTAGAAACAGTTGAATATATTCAACAAACTAACTATGAAATAGTCAGTACTGAAACTACTAATAATCTTATTACAAGCGCATCTAAAACAACTTCTGGCGTAGTGCTAGATCATTCTTATACTAATTCAACCACATCAGGACATATCCATACGGATTATCAAGGAGGCTCTATTACTTGGACAGAAAATCTAACAGATTATTTAGATGTATCTGAAATTAATGAAGGATTCACTCTATATGGTGAAGCTGATGTTTATACCTGTACTAATCAAATTGGAGGGGATTGTTCTAGTGGATTATTAGATACTTTCTCTATTACTTTAAAAGTTATCGACAATCAAACAGGTGAAGATTATATGAAAACAACTACCTGGTCCGTGGGTAACGCTTGGCAAACTTATCAAACATCTTTAACTATTCCTTCTAATACTTTAGGTTCTAATACTTTAGCTTTAGCCACTTTCTATGGATATGATAATGGTTATTGGGCCGGGTATTATGGTCCTGTAATTGATGATATGAAGATGTGGGCCGTTTATTCTCAAGTACAAGAAGTAATTAGTTTAGTAGAAAATATAGTTACGGAACAAATACAATCAGTCATTACCTCACAAACTTATGAAGTTGATTCAGTTTATATTCCCCCTGTCTTTGATCCTATTGATATAGCACCTGTAGAAACAGATATTTTAGCAGATTTTACTATTGAAATAGATTCTTTTGAAGAAGTCATTGTTATGAATTTTGAGATTACAGAAACAGATACAGGTGAAATGGAAATGGAAATTACTACTATGGATAGCGATATGGAAATGGATGTAGAAGTAGTTGAATTAGATATAGAAATGGAATCTTCTAACGAAGAATCTATGGAAGATACTTCGGAATCAGAAGAAGAACAGAAATCAGAACAATCAAAAGATACTAAAGAAACTATTGCAGCTAAGATACTAGAAAAGATAGCAGAACAAGGAGATCAAGTTGCTTTATCGAATGTAAAACTAGCTGTTATGGCTCAACTTACCGATACTCAAGCTTTTGATGCTTATCAAACTAAAGTAATTCAAGATATAGATGTAGATCAATATTTAACAAAGACAATTGAAGATAATTATGCTATATTATTTTCAACAGCTCAAGATCAATTAATGGAAAAAATGGTGAATAGTCAATATGGCAGAAATTGAATATGGTGGAATTAAAGTTAAGGGTGGTAAAATCCTTATTGTATTGTCTTTGCTTGGTACTTTGGCTGGCGGTGGCTGGACAGTTTTTGAATTTTACAAAGACTATCTTGATATGAAAGAAATGATTACTTCTTATGTTGCCCCTGATTTATCTAAAATAGAAGAACGACTATCTGTACTAGAATCTAATAGTAGTGAAACTAAAGATTATGTAGCTGAAATAAGAAATGATTTAAAAGACGATATTAGACGTACTGAAGATATAGCATATAACGCTGAAAAGTTCGCTAAAGATAGTTCTAGAGAGTTACAAAATGATTTAAAAGACATAAAAAATGAGTTACAATTAGAACTAAATAAAGCTTTAAATAACCCTTTGAATAATATGAGTGCAATTAAATGAACCAAATAGACCTCAAACTAATCCTACCATATGTAGCAATCATATGTAGTATTGGTATCTCTTGGGGTATGTTTTCTCAACGATTAGACGCAGTAGAAAAGAAAGCAGATTTGGTTATGCAAATGTACACGGATATAGCTGTTATTAAAGAAAAGATTATGCAAATGGACGATAGAACTATGTGGATAGAGGAATTTTTAATTAAAACTGTAAAAGACTTTTAATGGCTAAAAAACAAGTATCTACTAATGCGATTGAACATGTAGTTAAAAAGACTACGATAGGCGATGGTCGAATTAGTTGGTCAACGATGAATAAAAGTAAAAGACGCAACTTTAAACAGTATCGAGGTCAAGGTAGATAATGGCTAAAATAACAATAACACGATTTCCAGATTCAACACCAGAGTATGAACCGAGAGTTATTTCTGAACTTTCTAGATTACTTGAACAGTTAATATTACAATTAAATTCTACTTATACACGAGATACACAAAATACTAGTGAAGCACAAGCTTGGTTTTTTAGTAGATGAGTTGTAATAATGTTAATGTAGAACCAGTAGTCATTGGTGGTGGAGATGGATCTAATGCTTATGATGCATTTGGAAGATTAAGAGTATCTAACCCCTTTACTATTTTTGATAGTACAAATGTAATGTCAAAAAATGATCTCTTTGATGAAGATTTAACTAATAACGGAACTGTTACTTACACATCAAATAAATCTACAGTTAATTT
>Ga0208547_1000244_pt1 | contig 30853 bp, 36 predicted proteins | sample DEB08_DNA_5_FD_185501 | JGI IMG/M metagenome (GOLD analysis project Ga0208547, IMG submission 185501) | Aqueous microbial communities from the Delaware River and Bay under freshwater to marine salinity gradient to study organic matter... | ecosystem: Environmental > Aquatic > Marine > Coastal ...
TCCTGGTGCTAATAAGCTAGAGCAGGAAACAGTGTATCGACTTGATACTAGCTGGGCCGAGATGACGGTGTACACTGGCGCAAGCGATCCCGCTCATATTCGCAATATGTTGGTGAGCGCAGAGGTGCTCCTTATCCCTTGTTTTACTGATGCGTTGTGGCAAACTATTGAAGTTGCCGTGCAGGTAGGGGTGCCAGTTGCGGTGGTTACTGATGTGTCACCAGCTGATTTTCAAGAGCAAGTGAGGCAGAACGTGATGCATGCAACTACTGATATCCCCGCCATCACTACACATACTGATCCTGCCTCTCTCATGCAAGCACTGGTTCAGATCATTCACTAACTAGAGATTTAACGCTATGGATTACGAAAATTTTCAACCGAAAGCGGTTGGTATTGTAAACGACTGTTCAGATGATAATACTCGTGGCCGACAAGGTTTTCGGGTTGGCGCCTTGCTTGGTCTACCGGTTACGTATGTAGGGGTTCCGCAGTACGATAGTCTGGCTGCTGCTGGAAACGTTATCGACATGCTTGACGCTGCTGGTGATTCAGAAACTATGCTCCTTGTGAATGTTGCACCTCGCTTTGGTGCCGCAAAGCAATTTGAAAATGGTACTCCGTTTGGATATTTTTGGTATCAAAATACTTTGGTTATTGCGACGGTCTCAGGATATACGTTGTCTTTGGTTAAAAAGCTGGGATTAGCAGATTCACTGCGTATTCTAGATATGCACACCTCAGTGCCGGTTTTTGTAGAGTATGGCATGCTTTCGCAAGAGGCGGGAGATCGTATTATCGAAACTCAGTTCCGTAGTTTTAATTTCGTGCCACGCGTAGCGCAATTTATCGCGAACTATCGAAAAGATCTTCCTGGTGAGACATATTCCTTTGATAATGTTGCAGATGTTCCAAAGGTAATTTGGTGGATTGATAATTTTGGTAACTGTAAAACGGCACTTACCAAAGAAGATGTAGATTGGCAGGCTGGAGAAACAATTGCTCTTATGGGGAGAGAGTTCACTATGTATGACCGCTTGAAGGATGTTCCTGATGATGAGGTTGCTTGTATCATTGGAAGCTCAGGGTTAGGGGAAAAACGTTTCCTGGAGCTCGTGGTTCAAGGAAAAAGTGCCGCAAAAGAACTTGGTGCTGTTGTGGGGCAAGAGTTGTAAAATAAAAAGCCCCCGGAGGGGCTTGGTTTAATTGTTCGCAAAAATACTCAAGTCCTCAATGCTTATATGGAAAGCTCTTTTGTTGAGCATCCCTTGGTTAATACCTGGGAGGTTGATAAATTTTTTGTGATCTCCAAAAAGAGCATCAAGAACTTTCACTGCCTTGTCGCAATCTTCACAGTTTACTGGTGGAACCATTACTGTGATTTTACCGTCAGATGCGGGAATACATAGCGGAGGTACACAGTGTTCGTTCTCCCAGTACTCTATGGCTTTTAGTAGAAAACTAGCAGCTTCTTTGAGGTTTCCTGAGAACTGGAAAACAGGGTTGAGGGTCCAGCCCTCGCGAGATGTGAAGGTTAAAAGGTCTTGTGGTTTCATTCCTGGGTTGTTAAAGGTTCTACTTACTTAGATCTTGCTCCAATTATTTGATTCTCTGTCACGTAAAGTAACAAAGAGTCGCCTTTCATGATTTCGGTGATCGTGCTTCGAAGTTCTTCTGGGATGAAAAATTTTTTCTCACTGAAACTCAAAGAGTCTCCCATGACCATGACGTCTTTTGAAGATACTTGAATGAAGTGGGGAGAACTACACCCTAATAAATAGATAAGAATTATGCAGAGGGGTAGTCTGAAGAGTAGTTTTTTCATTTTCATATTTTTTTAGAATTATAGTTTTTATACGGATGAGATAAAGAAAATTAACAAAAAACAAGACTTTTTAAATAAAAACTTTAAAAAAGTGGTATCCTGATTTCATGTTAGGTGGTCTAAAATTAAACACAGAAGATCTTCTGGTTAAGATTTTACTAGAAAGTTTTCAGCTGACGATAGCAGCGGCACACGATATTCTGGTGAAACGAGATAAAAAAATATCTCTTCAGGCTGTATATGGTGTTGTTAATAAACTTATTGATGAGGGTGTCCTTGTAAAGCATGGTAAACAAATTAGTGTAAGTAGAGAGTGGGTTGTACGTATGCAGAAAATTCTACCGGGTCAGTCTAGGTTAGACTTGCTCGAAGGAGAGTCTGTTCAGTGGTCTTTTGCGAACCTATCAAGTCTTGATGCGTTTTGGAAGCATCTTGTTTTCGACTTGTTCCTCCAGTATCCAGGCGAACCGGTATTCATGTGTGGGCCACATGCATTTTGGCCCTATGCTCCAATGCGTTCGAAGAGCGAAGAAGAGTTTTACCAGTATTTCACTGAACAACGTCGACATACGTATTATGCCGTTGGTGGTAACCAAGAACATGACAAGAAAGCCCACTCTCTGCTGAAGACACCTTATGTGCATATTCAGAGTGTGCGGTTAAGCAAGCTTCTTAAGCGTCATCATTTTCTTGTTTTGGAAAATTTTGTTTGCACCACAACCCTTACTGCTTCAGATGAGCAAGCTATCCATGATTTGTACAGGGCGGGAGAAGCCTTCCCTGATTTTTTAAGAAAACTTACAGACAGGCTGGCAAGCATTGGAAAGGCAAGGTTGTTGATTGAGAACAATAGTGAAAAAGCTGCGAAGTTGAAAAAGATTATTGCAAAAGATTTTTATATCACGAAAATTTAGCACTTCTTCTTGTGTCTTAATAATTTAAGTCTGGCTCCAGCACCAAACACAAGTAGTACGATGGCGATAGAGAAGTGGGGTAGGTGGCCAATAAGCTCGATTGGCCCCAGGAGATATAGGGTAATGAGTAGGAATATTGCCAAGACAATAGTTGTCACTCTGGTGACGAGTCCTAAGATTAGGAAGATACCAATCAACGCTTCGGTTGTTCCAGCGGAGAATGCAAACCAGTAGTCTGTAAAACCTTCAAAGCCGAGCTTTTGCATAAAGTTCCAGTCATGATGAGTTAAGAATTCTTGCGTCAGTGAGGGTGCAAGAATTTTTTCAGTGAATCCAAGTACAAGTAAATTTACCCCGGTCCCAATTCTCAGGATTGGTACGCCGTACATGTGAAATGGGTGTATGAGCTTCTTCAGGAATTTCGATTCTCGAAGTTTCCATTTTGGTCGACCAACTATTAATACATAGAAAGAAAATCCAATCATTTCCAGAGTGTCGATCATTTCATAAGCGCCATAGACGTGCACACCCAGCACAAAGAGTACAAGCACGAGGAACGCACCTAAGCGTTCATAGAAGCCAAGGAATATAAGGATTCCTGCGGTAAGTTGTGTGATTAACAGAAGGCTGCTGGTGGCGGGTAGGTTGGGTGCGAAGACAAAGCCGTAGATTGAAAAGATAATTAAGGCGGCGCCAAAACCAATGCTTGCTAGTGAGAGTGCTTGGGGGGCAAACTTAGGTACCTGATGAGTTACCCATTTAGGGCAGGGAAGTTTCTTTTCCAAGAGAACCCCGAGGCCAATAACTGCCAGTGCGGCAATGATCCAAATAATGACTGGCCCATCAGTGAGCTGATATGGGTCTACCGGCACAACGGGTTCAGCAAACCATTTCACGTGTGCTGAAACAGCGGACGGCAAAGTGATTGCAAGGAAGGTTGTGATAGTTGCGATAAGTTTCTTCATGGTTATGTAAATTTAGCTTGTGCTAGGGCGCCATACAATCCACCAAAATCTTCCAGGGTTGCCTCAACTATGGCTGGTCCAGGATTAAACACTGTCGGTAGTGTCTGATACGCCTCAATTACTGTCTGAGTATCGATTCCAATTTCTTTTACAATCATAGATCCTCCCAGAACAATGCAGTCTGGTGACCAAAAAAGGGAAGCATTGTAGATACCCATGGCTAATTGTTGTGCTAATTTAGGCCAGGTTTCTGGTGGAAGTTCGAGGATATTACGTTGATAGCGTTCTTCGTTGGCGCTTCCAGAAACAAGTGATTCAAGTGTAGTTTTGGTTTCCCAATCCATAATGTGATGACCAGGTTCAAAGCCAAATCGATTAATATCAATTTTCCCGTGTACAATTCGAACTCCGCCAACTCCTGTGCTAACGGTGATATATGCAACGATGTCGTGGTCCTTACCTGCGCCATAGTGTGCTTCTCCTAGGCCCACCAGCGCTGAATCGTTTTCAAGGTGAACAGGGCATTGAAAATGGCTACTTAAGGTTGATTGAATTGGATAGCTTTCCCATTCTGATAGGTTTGGGCTGCGACTTAAAGCAGTCTGGGGTGCGTTTAGGGTCCCGGCGATTCCGCCAGTTATTGATGCAATGTGTCTGCCAGCTGCTACCTTTTCGATGAGTGAGATGAGGTGGTGGGGACCATCCGTTGAGTGATGTACTGTTTTCTCTACAACAGGTTCAGCAATGGTTTGCCCATCTAGAGAGTATGTCACTCGAGTTTTTGTTCCTCCGACATCAAAAAGAATAAACATGGTTAATCGTTGAGCTTGCGCTTAAACGTTTCAATAAGAGGCACAGCTTCGGGATCTGCTTGTGTCTGTTCGGCAATATGAAGTGCACACCACTGTGCAATGTGGCAGGCGGTGAGAAGCTTTTCAATTTTGCTGGAGCCGGTCAATTTCAAAGTAGAGCTCGTCACGTCCTTTTCTTCTAGTACTTGTTGAGAAATATGCATACGCTTTTGAATGCGTGCATGATCGGTATCGTCTACAAGGTAAATAGCGTGATATGAACCTGGTGTATTAAAATTTGTTCCGGTGTTAAAACCACTGAGTTCATTGTGGTTGCATTCTGGAAAAGTATTAAAAAACGCTGGCACTTTTCCGGTTTCGTTTAGGGTGATTTTCCAGTAGTAGGCAAGACCACGATTTTCCCCACTGCTGCAGATTAAAGGTGTCTTGTTCAGGCATTGCTCCGCCAAGTTTGCACCCTGTGCTTCAAAAGAGAGAGCCTCTTGAGAGGTTAATGTGCCCAATATGTCATACGTTGGGTGTTTTAAGAGGTGTGTAATGGCCCGCAGCTGATATCCCAGTGCTGCTCGCGGCTGTATTCCTGTATTAGGCAATACAATGTGGGGAACCTCGTTGACTTGCGCTAGTTTTAATAGTTCGCCACCGGTCGTAATGGCTGCCACTGGGTAGCTAGTAGATTGCAGTGCCTGAAATGTATGAAGTACTTCTTCGGTGTTTCCAGAGTAGGAAACAAGAACGAAGATACTTTTTTCTAAAATTTCTGAAGGTAATCGTGGTGTGTCGTAGTCATGATGTATGAAGATTTTTTCGTCCATTGACTGCAGAAGGGTTCCTGCCAGATGTGATCCTCCCATTCCACATATCACAGTGTACTCATAATCTTTTGGGAGTTTTTCTTTGTGTATGACCTCTGGACGATAACTACATTGTTCCCAAAAAGTCTCTATGGCGTTCCTCATGCTCATAATTACATTATAACGCACTACTCCTTAGTTGGGCTGCAGGTTTCACAGATCCCAAGTCGCTCAATAGCCTCTAGATACCTAAGGACCGTACGCACATACTCAACGTGGCTCCAGGTGAGAGGGGTTGAAGAAATTCGCTCGCCTGTGTGTGGGTCAAGTTGTTCAGACAAAATACCAGATGCGCTGGCGTGTTCAATGGTCCAAGAAAGTGCCTTTTTGGTTTCTGCGAGCTCTTCTTCGCTCGCTGCGGCAACGGCATGGTATTGCGCATACCATAGCGTGGTGATGAGCCAAGGGTTTCCAATGATGTCTGATTGCTTTCTAAAGTATGCATCTCCGACGTATCGCGCCATGCCTCCAATCTGGGTTTTTAGTTTCAAGATCGATTCGGTTTTGGCAACAGCTTTCTTTAGGCGTTCGTCAGTGGGCTCAAGTACACCGAACATAAAAATACCGTACGCACTTGAGGCGTCAACGGTGTCGTCATGTGACATTCTTCCATTGGGTTGGATCGACACTGATTTCCGGAAGATGTTTTCTTCTGGAACGTAGAGGTGTTCCAGAATGGCTTCCTTGATCTCTTCAGCTGCGTCAGTAAATTCCTTGGTGTCTTCTTCTTTGCCAAGAATTTCGGCAAAATAAGCAGCAGCATTAAGGGCGCCGTATACTGATGCAGCAGTGAAGGTATGGATTCCATACTTTTCTTCCCAGAGGTCATAACTTGGCTTAGGGAGCTTAGTGGTGTGATCATTAAAGTGCATTAAAAACACTGCGGCACGCTTAATGAGGCTATTGTAAAGCCCTTCAATAAATTCAAGATCTTTACTGAGTTCATAGTGTTTGCGGAGTGCAAACAAAATAATAGCGGTTTCGTCTTCTTGAATAGGGAGGATTACCTTGCCATCTTTTAACCAGGGATGCCAAGATGACCCGAGTGACTGATCGGGGAGGTATTTATGCATAAAGTATCCTTCGGGTGTAATGACGTCATTACAAAACTCAAAAAAACGACGAGAGGCGCCGCGATCTCCTGTTGCGTCAAGTGAGAGGGCTGCAAACGCAGCATCTCGGGGCCACATGTAGCTGTATGTGTCCTTGCCGTCTTGCAGCATGCTGGTGTCTCCAGATGCAATAATGGCGCCACGTTTGTCTGCATGGGCTCTGATATAAAAAAGTGACTTACGAAACAGTTTACTGTGGAGATCGGAGAGGCCATAAAAATTATATTCATACCGATTTACCCAGGCGCGCCAATAATCACTGGTTGACTCAATGATGTGATCCGCACCTCGTTTTAGTACGTATTCGTTAAGTTTCTTCACTTCTTCAATTGATTCTCCAGCGCAGAGCCAGTAGTCAACCGTGGTTTCAGCGTGGCCAGGCAGGGTAAGGGTGGCACCAAGTACAGAATCACAAGGTCCATGTTCGATTGGGTTTCCTTGTAGCACCCCGTCCTCAGCGTCGCGAAAACTACCTTCCTTTCCATAGATATTAAATATTCCGGTTGTGTATTGAGATGGCGGACTACCTTTGTGACGCAGATTTATTAAAAACACTCGTCGGCCTTTATAATGCACAACGGTGTGGTTGTGCGGGTCATAGTAGGCGGTGTCACCGCGATGAGATTCATAGAGTTCAAATTCTTGTCCAAAAAATATGCGCACTTCACGTTCGTGCTCATGGTTATTGTGAACGGTGGCTTGTCGTATAAAGATGTTTTTCTCGTTGTATACGACATCTGAAAACCTCAGCCGAATACCAAGCTTTTTGTTTTCTTTGGTGGTAACGCCAGCCATGGTGTCGTCAAGGCAATCAACAGTAGAGCTCCAATCAGAATGGTCAAGCCAAGAAAACACACCATCAACCCAAACACCAATGCGGTGTTTGTTGTGTGCTGAGATGTGATTCTCTAGTCCTACAAAGGGAAAATAGAATTCACGTACGTAGCCAGACGCATCAAGTCCGACAAAAATATTGCCGTTTCCTAAAACGAGCGCACGTGACATAGTTTTTTAGAGGCTGTACACCTTCAGGTGTCGTTTTACAACAGCCACAGCGTTTTTGCGGTTTTTTGCACTAACCAATGCTCGGGCACAGTCTTCGTCACAAAGTACTTCTTCTACCCAGATTGAAAAATCGTTTTGGTCGCCAGCTGCATGGTAGTGGTAGTGGTCGTCTTCCATTTGGTCGAGCGCATCAAGAAGATCAACGAGATTGTGTAGTACGTTTCCGTTGGTAACCCAAAAAGCATACATACCCTCAGCGTGCACAGGGTCTTTCTTTTTTGTGGTCTTTTTCATAGCTTTCTTTTTGGTTGTCGCCTTCTTGGTGGTGCTACGTTTTTTAGCGGCAGACTTCTTTGCAGCTGTCTTTTTCTTTGAGGTAGTCGTTTTTTTCTTCGTGGTTGGCATGGATGAAAATAAAGTTACTGACTAATGGTTTCTAATCTAAATTTTACATCGCGAAGCACGTTCATGAAAGCTACATATGCGTCATATGGTGAGTCATATGGGGAAAAGTACGCATGTACATCACCATCTTTCCACCATTTCGTGCACATGTAGTAAAAATGATCTGAGGTTTGTAGTTTCCGCCAATCTTCGATGAGTGTTTGGTCGCCACTTTTTTTAATATCTTCTTCGATGTTGTAAATTGCTGCTATCGCTGCTTTTTGAATATCATTACCAGTCCAGGCGGTCAGATCTCGTTCAGTATCTGCCCATGTGATAACGTGGGGAACATCAAGTGTTCCAACGGGGTTCAGTTCCGTAGCGGTTTCGGTTACGGTGCGGAAGCTAATGTCTGGATGTTTCAAGAGTTCTCCTGGGAGCTTGGAGAGGAAGGTGAAGATGCCACTTTCTTCCCATTGGTGTTCACCAAACGTTTCATAATCCATAAACAAGTTGATGGTCTCCCCGTCACCATGGTGGCTGTGAACCCATTGAGAGTATTTTTCAACAGTAAGAGGCCATTCAGCCCAGCTTTGTTCGGAAAAGCGAAATGCAATGTCGTCTGATAGTCGGTAGTTTTTGAGCAAAAGAGCAATATTTTTTGTTTTGGGTGCACGATAGAGATAGTTTGGAGAACGCCAACCTAAAACTGGATCCCATCCTTCTGCAAGAATCCCAACATATCCCGCCTGCTCTGCCCAAACGGCAAGATCGTTGGTGTATGACAGTTCGGTGTTCCTAAATACTCTGGGGGTGTAATCAAAAAGATCCTCAAGTAGTTTGTGGTGGGCTTTAACTTGCTCTTCAAATTCTTTGCGTGAGTAAAAAAATGCCAGTGAGTGATGATACGTGTCTGCAATCAGGTCAACACGTCCAGTGCGTACTAAGTCTTGAAATGATTGCAGCACCTCCGGTGCGAAGGCTTTGAATTGCTCAAGTGCAGTACCTGAGATTGATAGAGAAACCTTGAATTCCGGATGCTGCTCTAGGAGTTTTTTGAGAATACGATTGGTCGGCAGGTATGATTTTGCGGCAACTTTTTCAACAATTCGGCGATTGTTTACATCTGTTTGTGAGGTGTCGTTGAAGTAGCGATGATCATCTCCCACGTCAAATACCTTGTAATGTTTGAGGCGATACGGTTGATGGACATGAAGGTAAAGGCAGATAGAGAGCATGGTATTAAGAATTTACTGATCGGAATTTCGACGTAAATGTTTGATGATTTTATTGTAAATATTTTTACAAGCTTTTGCAGCTTTTTCCCAGGTAACCCCTTTCACTTCTTCACCACCTTTTTGAGCGAGTTGGGTGCGTAGAGTGTCGTCATCAAGAGCTGCAATGATCTTATTTGCCATGTCTTTTGTATTCCAAAAATCAGTTTTTAGGGCGTGAGCAATCACTTCAGATACACCTGATTGTTTGGAGATTAAGATGGGGGTTTGTTTGGATAGTGCTTCAAGAGCCACGATGCCAAAGGGTTCAGAAACAGAAGGCATGACATATAGATCAGCAGCAGCATATAGGGCATGTAAATCGGCGCCACGAACGAAACCAGGGAACAGTACGTGTTCACCGATACCGAGCGCGGCCGCTTTATGCATCATGTCTGTATGCATGTCTCCTGACCCTCCCATAATAAATGTAGTGTTGGGGCGTACATTGATCACCTGCTTAGCGGCTTCAATGAAATAATCGGGCCCTTTCTGTAGAGTGATCCGACCAAGGAATAAGACGATGCTATCGCCGTTGTGCTTTAAGTGACGCAGTGTCCGTTTCAGCTCTTTGGCTGGGGCTTTAAAGTCAACACCGTTGTGAACAACATCAATTTTTTCAGTGTTGATGTCGTAGTGTTTTGAAACTTTTTCTTTGGTGAAATTGCTAACGGTGATGATATGATCCGCTGCTCGTAATCCTTCTTGTTCCAGTTTGTGAATAAGTTCATTGCCTTTTCCGCCTGTACGGTCAAATTCAGTTGCGTGAACATGCAAGATGAGCGGCTTGCCGGAGACCCGTTTTGCCGCTAATCCAGCACCGAAACTAAGCCAGTCGTGGGCGTGAATTACATCGAAATCTTCCTGCCGTGCAATCGCAGCAGCCTGTTTTGAGTAATGAAGAACAGCCTCATATAAATCATTTGGCGCACCGCTTCCTTTGAGTCTGTTGCTATATGAATCGGTTGTGTCGTAGGGGAGGAGCCAGCTTTGTACGGGTCTAAACGTGATATGGCTTCCGCATGTATCTCCGTGCCGAAATGAAACATTGTGCAGTTCTGGTGTTGGTGTGGTTTGAGGAAGTACAAAGGTGATTTCGACATTCTCTTTTCCTAGCGCAGTCGCTAATCCTTCGCAGGCAACACCTAGCCCGCCACTATTAAACGGCGGAAATTCCCAGCCAAACATGAGTACGCGAAGTCTTTTCATGGTGTAAATGCAACTCCATTATATACTAATGCCCTAAGTCATGTTTGTGGTACCCTGGAGGCACGTATGAAAACTGAGGATAACAATGCTTTGGTGTCTCCCTGGAGGCACCGCTTGATCCATGTCGTGTTTGACGGAGCTATTATTTGGTGGTTGTCTAATCAGGTGCAGGTGTATTTGGTGGAAGCATTCGCATTGAGTCGAGACTTCTTTTGGCTTCAGATTATGTTCCCACTCTTGTTCTTGTTATATCTCGTGTATTATTTCTCCTTTGAATACTGGCTGGGGTGGACACCAGGCAAATTGCTCACAAAGACCCGTGTTTGGGGTGTTGATGGTGGTCGCGCCACGGCGTTGCAAATTCTAGCCCGTACGCTAACCCGCTTTGTTTTTCTTGATCCGTTTACCTTTTTTGCAAAACGGCCAACCGGTTGGCATGACACATTTTCTGGTACTCGAGTGGCAGCTACCTCTGGGGTGTTCGCACTTACATCTTTAACCACTCTTAAGCGTTTTACTGCGAGTCTGTTTGTTGGGTTCTCTGCTATCGCTTATCTGCTTATGATTGCGCTTCCTGTGGTGGTGTTTCATCGTTGGAATGACTCGGTGGTGCTTACCGCTGACGAGCAGGATTGGGCACAGATTCAGATTGATGACCAGTCTGTTGCTGTGCCGGGTAACGTGCGGAGCTTAGAGGGTTCTTGGAGTATTCCAATGGGTATGCTGCAGTCAATTTCAATTCGCCCCATTGTAGATGAACCGGCTGATAAGCTTTCTTCTGATATCGACACCCTCCAATTGCATCCGCTCATTTTGGTGCAGTTATCAGAATTTGAAGAGAAAGATACTTTGCTTTGGTATCGATATAAATTTGAAGGTGTGCCGTTTGTGGTAGCTGGATACTTTATGGAGTCTGAGCGTGGTTGGTATCAGATTGAAATGCAAGGTTTTAAGGTAGACGCAACTGCAGTCTTAAGACATATGTTTGACTATTCGGTTGAGCAATCAAGCCAAGAATAGTCAAACTTCTCAAATTCGTGTACTCGCCCTTCTTCTTGCAGCGAGCATGGGTGAACGTGGACTTCGCGAGGAATTGGTTTGTACACAACTCTCCATGTATTAATAGACTCTATGCCATTTTGAGTGATGGTTCTGAATACGTTCATGATTTTTCCTGGGGTGCCAGCATCCATTTCAATGGCAAAACCGGGGCGGATAGCATAGTTGGGGTATACGAGTGTGGGTATGTTGGTGAGTTCTCGGTATGGCGGTGTTACGTATGACGAAACAATTTTTGCATTACTACCACCCTCTTGTAATGTCTCGGTCGTGGTCTGACCATTCTTGTGATCTCCAGATATAATGCGTCCATCATTACGTCCCCACACTTCAACGGTGATTGATCTGTCAGTGTAGGTGGTATGAAGTATGATAGGGTGCTCCGTATTGTTCTTAAACTGCAGGTCTGGCCGAGGCCATGAAATAGTCGCCTCGATCCCTGTTGGGTAGCGACTAAAGGTCCAACTGTGCGGCTGGTGGCTTACGTCTTCTAATCCGGCCCAATATATTGCGTTATAGAGCGTGGTTGCAAATTGACTCACTCCACCTCCAACGGTATCGACAAGTTCGCCAGCCATAATGGTTCCCGCTGGCACAAAGCCTTTTTCTTCGGTTCGTTCGCCGACGTATTCGTTAAGGCTGAAGGTCGCCCCTGGTGCAACACTCACTTCATCGACTAAGTCTGCCATGCGCTGTATGTTGGTGACGCGATCGGCACAGCAGGGATGATAGGTGGTGAAACGACTCACGAGATGTAGATCACCTCCTTCGTATATTAGTTGTCTCGGGTTTTCGAAAGAAAGTCGAATAGATTCAGGCGTTTCTTCAATGACGATCGGCTCTGGCGGTTCGGGGGTGGGAACCACTTCAGGCTCCACTACTTGAGCCACGGCGGCTGGTGTGATTGGTACAGATTCCCCTTCAGGATCTCCAAACAAGAAAAAGCGCACAGCTCCAATAGCTACCAGAGTAAACACAATAATAGTAATAGGTATGACGGTTTTTGATACTCGCACTGCAGGTAGTATACCAGCTTGATCGTTGATATACTTACCTCAATGGAATACTCAAAACAAGAAAAATACCTGCCAGAATTTGTGTATGGTGCCATTGATGGCACCATTACTACATTTGCTATTGTTTCTGGTGCCATGGGGGCAGAGCTGGCCGCCGGGGTGGTTCTAGTTCTTGGAATCGCAAACGTGTTAGCCGATGGCCTCTCTATGGCCTCTGGAAACTATTTGTCTGAGAAATCAGAGCGTGCTGTGCAGGGTGGGGAGCAAGAAAAAAAGCCCTTTCGTACCGCTACTGCAACGTTTGTATCGTTTGTGACCGTTGGTATGGTGCCACTCTTGCCGTTTGTGCTGGCGCTGGCGTTACCGAGCTGGCGTGATCACGCCTTTCTGTATTCTATCCTTGCCACCGTAGTCGCTTTTGTTGGTATTGGTTGGGTTCGCGGTGCAATTGGGAAAGAGAACCGATTGCGTTCTGTCGTTGAGACCCTTCTTATTGGGGCGATGGCGGCAGGAGTTTCGTACTATGTGGGGTACCTATTGCGAGGCCTTGTTGATGCAATCTAGTTGGTGATACGGAGAAAACGCTTCTTTCCAATTTTAATAACCACCCCTGAAATCTCTTGGTCATCCGTAAAGGTGGTGAAATCATTGTTTGCATATTGTTTGAGCGCGCCTGCTTGTAATAGGCGTCGGAACTCTGTTTTTGAAGCAACGAGTCCGCTTTGAAGCAGGGCTTCAGAAAGGAGAATCTTGTCGGTGATTGCAAGCTCTGGAATATCGTCTGGGATTCCGCGATCACTAAAGGTTTGTTGCCAGCTTTGTTTTGCTTCAACAGCCTTGGTTTCGTTGTGATACATGCGTACAATTTCTGAAGCCAATGCGTGTTTGATTTCCATTGGATTTTCACCTTGTTTGAGCCGTTCTTCGTATCCAGTGATGGTCTCTGATGGAATTCGAGTAAAAGAAGTGAAATATGTGATCATGAGTTCATCGCTCATGCTCATTACTTTTCCGTACATATCAGCTGGTTCATCGTTGAAGTTTATGGTGTTGCCCCAGCTCGAACTCATTTTTCTGCCATCAAGACCTTCGATCAGTGGTCCCATAATAATATGTTGAGCTTCTTGCTCGTAGTGTGGTTGCATGTGTCGGCCAGCAAGGAGGTTAAACCGCTGATCAGTTCCTCCCAATTCAACATCTGCTTTAATAGCTACGCTGTCATACCCTTGCATGAGTGGGTACAAGACTTCTCGCAAGGATACGCGAGTGCCAGCTTCAAGGCGGCGTTTAATATTGTCTCGGGCAATAAAGTCTGCCAATGAGAACAGATTGGCTTGTTCACCAATGTCTCGGTAATTGAGTGGCTTAAGCCAGGTGGAGTTGTAATGGAGCTCTGCGCGATCAAGATCAATTAATTTACCAATCTGGTCAAAGTAACTCTGCTTGTTGGCTTCGATTTGCTCCTCGGAAAGCATTGGTCGTTCGCTGTCTTTGTCGCTTGTGTCGCCAATAACGCCAGTGAAATCACCAACAATTAAAACTACTTGGTGGCCAAGGTCTTGAAAGTCTTTCATTTTTAGAAGGGGAACAGAGCGCCCTAGATGCAGGTTGGGACTGGTTGGGTCAATACCAAGTTTAATACGTAGCTGTTTTCCAGAAAGGAGTTTTGTGCGCAATTCATCATGCTGAATTACTTCGGTGACACCGCGCGACAGCACTTCATCAATCTTTTTTGGGTCGGTCACAATGCTCATATGAGCTTACTATACACGGATCTGTCTGAGTCTGCCACGGTGATTCGGTATACTGAGCGACATGAAGCAGGTAATTAATTCAGCACTCCAGCTCTTCATTGGAAGGCGCCATGAGGATATATATCGAGATCATCAGCAAGCGGCTGATGTGCAAGAAGAACAGTTTGAACATTTACTGCGAAAGGGTATTAAAACCGAGTGGGGTGCTAAGCATGAATATGCGCCTGGTATGGACATTGCAGCGTTTCAAGAGAAAACACCGCTATCTACGTATGAAGAGTTCTTTCCTTGGATCGAGCGAGCTCTGCAGGGAGAAAAAGATTTGTTGTGGCCAGGGTTGGTTACAAAGTTTGCAAAATCTTCTGGTACCACTAACGCGCGAAGTAAATATATTCCGGTAACTGAAGAATCATTGCAGCGTACCCACTACCGGGGCGGGAAAGACACCTGGATTTTCTATTTGAACCAATACCATGATGCTGGGGCTCATCTTGGAAAAACAGTCGGTATTGGCGGAAGTTTAGACGAGACTGATCGAAAAGGGGTGCAGGTGGGGGACCTATCTGCAATTCTAATGAATAATTTGCCGCGCTGGGCACAGAAAATGCGTACCCCAGATCTATCCATCGCCATGATGCCAGATTGGGATACTAAATTAGAAGCCATGGCAGAAGAACTTGTGTCTGTGGATGTTCGCTCTCTTGCCGGGGTGCCAACCTGGACACTGCTCTTGGTGCAGAAAATTATTGAAGATCGGGGAGTGTCTTCAATTCGAGAAATTTGGCCAAAGCTTGAAGTGTTTTTCCATGGGGCAGTGGCCTTTGACCCGTATCGCTCACTTTGTCTTGAGTTGTTTGGGGCAGATATGCGCTACCTTGAGCTGTATAACGCATCAGAAGGATTCTTTGGTATTCAAGATGATCCTAATATTCAGAACGAAATGCTTCTGATGCTTGATTATGGAATCTTCTATGAGTTTATTCCTGAGAATGGCGACCCGATCACTATTCACGATGTCCAGGTTGGGGTTCCGTATGAGCTTGTGATTTCAACCAATGGCGGACTGTGGCGGTATCGAATTGGTGATGTGATTGAATTCACCAATCTCAATCCGTATCGGATTAAGATTAGTGGGCGCACCAAGCATTTCATTAATGCCTTTGGGGAAGAATTAATGGTTGCCAATGCAGAGCAAGCAGTTGCAAAAGCTGCTGAGGCGACAAACGCATTAGTGCAAGAATATACCGCTGGTCCAGCCTATATGGGTGAAGGATTGTCTGGATACCATGAGTGGGTGTTTGAATTTGCTCGTGAGCCAGAGGATACTGCGGTCTTCACCAAGGTCTTAGATGAAGCACTACGAGAAGTAAATAGCGATTATGATGCAAAGCGTAAAGGCGATATCGCGTTGAGTGCACCCAAGATTCACACAGTCCAACAGGGAACATTCCGTAACTTTCTGGAGTCTCGAGGAGAGATTACTGGTAGGAATAAAGTTCCGCGATTGGCTAATCACAGGGAATTCCTTGAAAAGATCTTGACGATTTCGTAAATTGGAGGCATAGTTGGAGAAACAACCGAATTATGAAACCATCTATTATTTTTTTGTTAAAAGATGAAGGCGGAATTCAGGGAGTTGAACCTGATGTGCCTTGGGGTCCGAATGAAGGTCCCGATGTTCCCGTTTCGACGGACGACACATCAGGGCTTTCCACGGATGTGGACCCCTAAAGACGTGAGGTGCGACCTACGCCAGTAGGTCGGAGTGAGGGCCCTTCTTCTGCAATGGGAGAAGGGTTTTTAAATTGAAAAAACTCTACATTGAAAAACATGAGAAAAACAATCTACCGAAGAATACTTGAGTGGATTGGATTTACTCAAGTATTGATTTTGTATGACCCCAAAGAAATTGCTTATGAAGAAGCTTGGCGCTATATCGCAGATATTTGGTACATCAAGTCGCTGTCGTATACCAGTTACTACAGTGCGAAGCACTTCAAGCGATACATACGGGGAAAGAGACGAGGTAAGTATCGTGATTTCAGGGACTATATCTATAAACGTATGTTTCCTGATATCACCTGTGTAGTGTTGGTTTGGAAAGTCGGTTATCACAAGGTAGATCTTGATCACGCCGCCATTATGGAACAGGCTTTTTTGCTTGGCATCCCGGTGTATCACGCTAGATATCGGAAGAATCAGCAGAAGATAACTAGGCTAAAAAAGAAATTCCCGAGCCGCTTTGTGCAGGCCAGGGTAATAAGAGGGTAAAACCTCTTATTTTTATTGCCAAAAAAGAGCAATCAAGCTAATCTTTTGTTATGAATGAATCACAAAAACCACTCTATCTCACCACCACACTTCCATATGTAAATGCAAAACCACATATTGGGCATGCCCTTGAATTTATTCAAGCAGACGTGGTGGCAAGGAGTGCTCGCTTAGCCGGGCGATCTGTGTTTTTTAATACTGGAGCAGATGAGCATGGGCAAAAAATCTATGAAAAAGCACAGTCTGAAGGAAAAGAAGTCCAGGACTATGTGGATTTCTATGCTGGAGAGCTCCAAAAGCTAGAGGGTGCACTTGGGTTAAGTAATGATGCTTTTATCCGCACCACTGATCCGCATCACGTTGCTGCCGCTCAAGAGATGTGGCGCCGTGCAGGTGCTCGAGGGGATATCTATAAAAAGAAATATAAGGGCTGGTACCTATTGAGTGAAGAGATGTTTGTTCCAGAAAAAGACATTGTTGATGGGCGCAGTATTCATTTTCCTGATAAAGAGCTCACGGAGGTAGAAGAAGAAAACTACTTTTTTGCACTTTCAAAGTATCAAGATGAGCTTCTTGATTATCTTAATCAGCCAGGGGTGGTTGAGCCGGAATTCCGACGTCAGGAGTTAATCAATTTTGTCCAGGAAGGACTAGAGGATATTAGTATTTCACGTGTTAAGGCGCGTATGGAGTGGGGCATTCCAGTTCCAGGCGATCCGGAGCATGTTATGTATGTGTGGTTTGATGCGTTGACTAATTATGTTTCAACACTTGGTTGGCCTGATGAGTCTGGTAACTTTAAGACCTTTTGGCAGGAGGCAGAGCGCATTCAAATGGCTGGTAAAGATCAATTGCGATTCCAGTCAATACTATTTCAGGCCATGCTCATGTCTGCTGGCGTTGTGAATACGGAGCGCATTTTTTACCACGGCTTTATCACAAGTGGTGGCAAGAAGATGAGTAAGTCGGTTGGGAATGTGATTGATCCGATTGAATTGGTAGACAAGTACGGCACTGATGCATTGCGATATTACCTCTTGCGCCATATTCATCCAACCGATGATAGTGACCTTACACGTGAGAAATTCCATGAAAGCTACACGGCTCATTTGGTGAATGGGGTAGGAAATCTCACCAATCGTATTTTGAATATGGCTGATAGCTACGGTGTTGAAGTTGATGTCATGGAGATTTGGAATACTACTGATGTTTCAGAAGAACTTGCTAATCATCTCAAAGATTTTAATTTTCATCTTGCTATGGACAGTATCTGGGAGGTGGTGGCTGAGTTAGACAAATCAATTGATGAAGAGAAGCCGTTTATCGTGGCCAAAGAAGACAAAGAGAAGGCTGCAGCACTTGTCGCCGCATATCTACCAAAATTGATTTGGATCGCTAAGGCTCTACGTTCATTTATGCCAGAAACTGCAGATGCAATGTGGGCTGCAATCCAGGCGATGAAAAAACCAGAAAAACCTTTGTTTGGCAGGGTGGATCCAATTTAGTCGTGCTATTCTGAGTATGTTTTTAAATAACTTACTTATCGTATGGAATATAACCCTGTTGGTTGGTTCGAAATACCTGTAATTGATTTGCAGCGTGCAATGAAATTTTATACAGACCTTTTTGGCTACACATTAGATCTTCAGCCTGAAAAGAGCGGCTTCACCATGGCATGGTTTCCGATGGTGGACAAGATGATGGGAGCTGCTGGAACACTCATTTTGGGTGAAGGGTATACCCCTTCACACGAGGGTTCAATGGTTTATTTCTCCGTACCAAGCGTTCAAGAAACATTGACGCGAGTGGAAGGGGTTGGTGGAAAGATCTTGATGCCAAAGACAGATACTGGTGGGCACGGATTCTTTGCGTGGGTTGAGGATACTGAAGGGAATCGTATTGCGATTCATTCAATGCAGGGATAAGCCTCCTCATTGATTGCTCCACAGGCCCTTTTGGGCCTGTTTTGCGTTCTGTTGTGCTTGGTGTAACCTATCTGCATGTTTTGTGTTGGGTTGTATTGGGGTTGCTTTTGCAAAACCCTCGGACACCATCTGTTCGTTGATAAAAATGTTTTCTTGAAATAGATATCCTAGTGTTCTGCCGTACGGGTCAGTGCTGCTGGTATCGTATTCTATATCTACGAAAGAGTTGGAAATCAGTTGAGAAAGGTGTTCTGATGCTTCTTGGTATCCATCTTGGTCTCGTTCTGGTGAATCGATACCAATGAGTCGGATGGTGGTTTGTCCGTTCACAACAATGGTATCGCCATCGATTATTCGTGTAACGAGCACTGTCTCAGTTGGTGTGGCGGATCTTCCATTTGGTACCCAAAGTGCAGATATGCCAGCTATGGCTACAAGAAGTAGCATTAAGAGGGTTGTTGGTAGTTTGTGGGGATATGACATAGAACGAGTATACTATTTCTGATGAAGACTATTCACAGTGTGACGCTTGGCTTGCTCGTGTTGATTGTAATAATTGTAATTATGTTTACTAGCACAACAGATAATTCAAATATGGTTGAAGCCTTAAGTTATGATGGCGCCACGCTTTAAAGGATCCAAATTCTTTTTGAAGGAGTAGAATTTGCTGTGCGTTATGTACGGCAGCTTGTATCTTGAGGCGATTACGAATAATCCCAGCATCCTGAAGCAGTCGATTTTTATCATTGTCTTCGTAGTGGGCAACTTTCTTTATGTTGAAATTGCTGTAGGCTTTGCGGAAATTTTCTTGTTTGTTGAGAATAGTGTTCCAGGATAGACCAGCTTGGTTGATTTCTAAGAGTAATCGCCCAAAGAGCTCATCATCTGAATCAATTGGGAAGCCATATTGAGTGTCGTGATAGATACGATGTGCATTAGATGAATCAAGCTCTTTTACAAATGCACAGTACGACATGGGTGTTTCTGGCATGGTTATCGCATTACTCCTTCCAGGATGTGATCAGCTGGGGCTGGATCACCGTCATTGGGTTCAATAGTTAGGACATAAAAGTCATGATCGATACGGTCTTCATTTTGAGAGAATACGTTGGTGTACGTGCCGCTAGAAGCATCTTCTAGTTCAAGTACTCCAGTGCTGATTATGGAAAAAACATCACCACGACGCACGATCCAGCCTTCATAGAAGTCATCACCTTGTGGTGCTGGCAGGTTTTCAAAATACACACTAAGTTGATAGTCGGTTTCTCCAAAAAGCATAGCGGTAGCTTGTCCGGTGGTTTCTGGAGAGGTGGTAAGTCCTCGTACGACGTTACCGTCAGTGACGTCTTCCAGAGTGCCGCTAATTTCTTTCGTTGGCACCATAAATTCATCAAGCGGTATGAAGGTTTCTTCAGACTCCATCATGTCTGTTTCTGTGTCCATGGGTAACTCTTCAGTTGTATCTGTGCTTGGTTGCAGGGCAATTACAATAACTCCAATAATGATAAGGATGAGCGCAATGATTGATATCTTTTTCATGGGTTCATTTTATCATGCGAAGGGTTCTGGTGATGATTGAGTGAGAGCTAAAGACGGCAGACGTAAAGCTTTCAGGGCCTAGAAAAAGATTAGGTATCCAACGAAAAGGGTGAGCGTTAGATATAGCGTGGTCCACCCTTTAGACATGGGAAAAATTCTTGATAGCGACCTGAATCGATTTGCATACCAATGTGGACCAATCCAGGCCATGAGATTGGCAATAATTGCGTCAACAAAGAGTAGGTAAAAAATGATGATTTCAATTGAGTGTGTCATATGTCTACATTGTAGCAGGGAGCAAGAGGGTTGTGTGAGCTTGTCTTGATTCTTCTAGAGAGGTGTTTGTGGTGGTGTATACTGATGGCAAAACCTTACACAAACATGGGAACAAAATATGAGATCCATCACGGAATCCCTCTAAATCGATTTGGGGACGATTCAGAGGGCAACAGGATTAAGCTCACAGTGCCACAGCACAAATTAGTGCATGCCACGCTGGGAAACACACCTCGGGGAACTCAGTTAATGCGAAGTTATCGAAAGGCGTACAACTCACGTATTGTCCTGCCGATATCAGCAATAGCAGATCAAGAAGAAATCTTGCAAGATTACTTTCTTGATTTGCATAAATTACCGCCATCGCTTCAAGAAAAGCATGTAAGATGCGTGCGGGCGGTAACGCTTCAGTTGCTCTCTTCCAATCTTTTGGGGCTAGAGCATGCCAGAGGGTTCATTAATGAAGTTGATTCAGGGATTTGGCGTTTTAAGAGTAAAAATGTCAAAAAGAAGACCGATTCGTGGCCAACCGCCATGGATATATGGCTGCGTAGAAGGACCAGGGTTATCTCTCTATCAGTAAATCTGGTGCATAAGTGTGTGCAGATTGGCCTAGTGTCCATGAGCGTTGCAGATTCAAGGAACCACGGGAATAAGGCAATATCACGCTTGGTCCAATCGGTATCTGCTATCCCGTAACTTTTTAATAGCTGGTGACTTGCGCTTTGTGTGCGGGTGGTAAGAGCGGCACTAGCGTTGGAGGGGATTGTTTTGGCGGTGACACCGCTCTTAGTCTCGCCGTGCCAGGCGAGACTTTTTATGCGGCGTTTTGTGTACGCTTAGCAAGCGTAATAGTCATGATTTTAGACTACCGTTCGATAATATCTTTAAAGTATTTCTTTGGTAAAGAAATATGTCCTTCATGTTGATATATATGGATGTTCTTGTTTTTAATATCTCGAGTAGCATTAATTCCCATCTGGGGTGGTGTGATCTTGTCAGATCCACCAATCCAAAAGCGCACCTCTTGTTTAAGGTTTGTATTATTAAAATCTTGTAGGAGACAAGCTAAACTCAAAGGTGTCGCTATCAATCATTTTCCTTACCATAATGTCTGCCTGTCCGATTTTGTATGGATAAAAAGATTGATGCACAATGAAATCTTTGGCTGGGGCCCCGTCTGTAACTCGGAATAGTAATTCATCTGGACAGGTGGCAACATCATCTCCGCAATATGTGTTGCTATTTAGGCCGTAAAACTCAATTTCGATACCATCAACACGTATTTTCTCACTAATACTCAGATTGAATGTGCTGGGTATTTTAGCTACTTCGGCTTTAGATACTTGCTGTGGGGTGTTGTCTGGGGTCTGCGTTTCTTCTTTTTCGGGCGTTGTGGCAACTGTGTTGATCTCGGTATTAATTTCAGGGGCGGGGTCTGGTTTTTCTGCTGTAAAATAATATATTGCTGAACCAGCAAGAAGTAGTGCTATGATTGTGATTATTTTATACATACATTGAGTCTACCAGTATGTTTATAACGTTCACAAGTTCATAGAAATGAACATGATGAACGGGTTAGAGCTTGGGAAGGCGTATGCTTAATTCACTGAGCGAGGGCGGGGAACAAAAAAAGATAAGGTTAGAAACATTGAGCTATGCCAGACAATATACAGAGCGATTGTGTTTCGCATAAGGAGGGTCAGCCCTGCGATCATGCCCACAAGGCCACAGATTAAAATTGCTTTTTTTGAGAGGGGCTGGATTAGTAGGTTTAGGATGGCGATAATACATCCGCCAATAAAACCTGTAGATAGAACGCCAAGTATGGGTGCTGGAATGGTGACGATAAAGAATATAAAAGCCAGGTAAGAAATTGGGTAGGTGATTATTGATCCACAGATCACAGCTATGATCCTTAAGGCGTGACCTTTTCGATATTTTGAGAATACAGCAAGGTAGATTGCAAAGAACACGCCAAAAGATAATCCTGGTAAGAGCAGGTTAACTGTTTCAGGCTCTGTGATAGGGGTGTTCGTGAGTGCGATGACAGATATTCCCGAAAGTGTTCCTAGTAGTAATGCAACCACATGATGGATAAACCGGTATTTTAATATCATGGTTTTATTATACTGCAGGGTTGGTCTCCGCTCCATTTCCTTTATATTTTATAGGTGAATACCTCACGCGTTCATGAACGTTAGAAATGAATATGTCGAAAAAGCGAATATTCTAAGCGCCACGCCAGAGAGCACAGGAGTCTTGCCGGAATTAGGCATGCACTTTATCTATTTTCGATCTCTGGGGGTACGCCTAATTTTTCTAAGGCAAAGCGAGTTTTTCTGTACACCTGTCCTTTTTCTTTCAGTTCTCTGTAGAGTTTTGAGTGAGCATTCAATAGTTTATTGGTTGGCTCGTTTACACCTGTAACAAAGACTTTGATGTCTTTGTTTTGGAGCACTTCTATTATTGAATCTAGACCAGCTGCTCCTTCTAGATCCATGAAGGCTACACCTCTCAGTCGAAGGATCACGTTGCTCATGGTCGAATCTATGTTTTCTAATCGAAGTAAGTGTGCTTCTGTGTTGAGGTGAGATAGGACGCCCCGCACTGAGTACACAAGAATGTCATAGTCGGCATGGGTTGAGAATTTTTTCTCTCCAGCTATGTGGATTTTTCTGTCACTAGTGCTTGAGTTATGAGTTGCATCATATGAACCCCTGGATACTTTCTCGGCAAAAATTAGCAATCCTATGGCACTACCTATGAGTATCCCTAAGGCAGGGTTTTTGTATAGCGTTATTCCGGCCACCAATAAGCCAATAGCAAGCGCGTGCTTGTCGTGTTTGTAGTAGAGAAGAAATTCTTTTGCTTGGACCATCCCAATCGCAACATAGAAAAGAATAGCTGCAATTACAGGCATTGGAATAAATTTAAAGAGATTAAAGAACAAGATTGTTATGAGTGCCACGAAAAGCGCTTTTAAAGCGGCTGAGGTTCTGTTTTTTGCGCCTGTATTGACATTGAGCATTGTTGGTCCCAAAACACCAGTTGCGGGCATTCCTCCTGCAATCCCAGACACAAGGTTTGCCATGGACAAACCAAGCATCTCTCTTTTTTCGTTGTGGCGTGTGCGGGTAGCCTTGTCTGCTATTTTGGCGGATAGCATGGTTTCTAATATTCCAACTACGGCAATGGTGAGGGCTGGTATCAAGAGGCCCCAATCAAAAGAGTTGAAACTTGGCAGATTAAATAGCTGTGTCTTTAGATCGCCGTAATTTCCTTGTAGTGTTAGTAACTCAATCCCAAAAATTCCTTTTGTTGCTAGCCAGCCCAATAGGATACCTATTGGGGTTATGAGGATGATGCTGGGCACTTTTTTGAATGATTTCTTGAGTACGAAAAGTAGTGCAAGAAAGACAAAGAAGGTGATTGCGGATGCCGGGTCAAGTTGAGAAATATTTTGCAAACTTTCTGCTATGTTTCGTAGGAGTGATTCATGTTGTGGTAATTCAGACAGTCCAAGAGCAGAATTTATCTGTGTGCCGGCGATAATGCCGGCAATACCTAGAGTGAAACCAAAAATGGCTCCACCCGGAATAAATTTTAAGAAACGTTGTGCGTTCAAAATATAACCAAGAAGCATGAATATCCCGGCGATGATTGTGACGATTGGTATTGATCCTATTCCAAACTCCAGGGCCACGACGGTTAGAATTCCGGCAAAAGCTCCAGCAGGGGAGATGACATTAAAATTACTACCCCCTATTAGTGCCGCTGCCATTCCTGCCCAAGCAGAAGTGATAAGCCCCATAATGGGGGTACCCCCCGATGCTATGGCAAAAGAGATTGATAGAGGTACTGATACAACTGCAATCGAAAGACCCGATTTCCAGTTGAGCAGCAGGTTTTTGGTTAATTTCTTGATCATGGTGGATGAGAGTTTTTGTCTGTGGTTAAGCAAAAACAATACCAGTCTTATTTGCTGAAAACAAGGCTGGTATTGTTTTTTGTTCATCACAGAATAGAGCGACTCACTATAAAATGAACTTCATGAACGTTATATCGTAGCCCCGAGTAGTAGAGGAAGTTAGAACCTATTTCTTAGAAAATTTGCATGATCCTAATTGGAATTTATACAAACAAAGCTTGGCTCAGTAATTTTATAAGCTCTTGGTGGTCTTCGAGTTTTATCTTCTCAACAAGAATGGGTAGCATTTCGAGGGATTCTTGGCTACCAAAATAGCTGTCACTAAATTTTAGTTCATTCAACTCGACTAAGGTGGTAAAAGCAATAAGAGCTGTTCGCTTGTTGCCGTCAGTAAAAGGGTGATTTTTAATTATGAAATATAAATAGGCCACCGTCTTTTCTTCGGCGCTTTGATAATGAGGAACACCAAAATTAGCACCATTGATGTTGGCTACTAAGGCGTCTGTCTTGAGTTGTGCTCCTTCGGTGAGGGGAAAAGAAACCTCGCCAGCACTAACCAGTGACTGGTAGATTAGGCAAACGTCTTTCGAGCTCAGTGGTTGAAATTTCTTTCTTGCCTTCATCATATTCTTTCAAGGATTTAAGAACAGAGCTGTTTTCTTCGAGCTCCTTTTGGATAATTTGAAGTTTTTTGTCCTTTTTTGACTTAAAAATCTTCTTAAACATATGTATTTAATATATTAGAAAATGGCTTTTTGGCAATGGTTGGTTGGGGTTAGAACTTAGAGAAGTGATACGTATTTGACAAAGATAATCTAAAGTGTACACTTGTATTATGAACGCTAAAATAATCGGAATAAAAGAATTTAGAAAAAATATAACAGGCTTTGTTCGCGAGGGGGCAGCCGAAACAAAGCGCTTGATTGTTATGAACCGAAACAAACCGCTCTTTGAAGTGGTGCCTTTTGCGGAAGATGCAGATATTAATGATCTCTTGGCTGACTTGTTGCAGGCAAAAAAAGACGTTGATGCTGGCCGTGTATATAGCCATGAAGAGATACTGGCCGAATTAGCCTAAAGGGGTATGGCTATACTTCAATATACGGAATCTGCCCTGAAGGATCTTAAGAAGCTAGAGAGGAAGGTTGCCCTAAGAATCGTTAACAAAGTTAAGCAAGAGTCTGAAAAAGACGATCCTTTGCGTGGCGCCAAAGCATTGCGAGGTGTGCTGGCTGGATTTTATTGGTATCGCGTCGGTGATTATCGGGTTATTTTCGAAATAGGGGAAGACAATAAAATAACTATATTGACGGTGCTACGTATCAAGCACCGCAAAGATGTCTATAAATAGCTAATCACGTTGATAGTGCCATATTCTGGCTGGGGTTAGAACTTATGGGTTAATGAGATAAAGACTGTATATGCCTACTAGTATTATCATTCCCTCAAAGGCTATAAGCTTTTTATTTTGGAAATATCGATAAATATATTTTTTATATCTTTGCGAAAAGACATTGGTCGGTTTCATCTTGCCCCACGATTTATTGGTTTTCACCAGAGAATATTCTTTTTTGGATAGAGGGTAGAAAATTGGGATACCTGCTGTGCGGGCAGTTATAAGGTCTGTCAGAAGGTGTGCTAGTACAATGAGTAGTCCTACCAATGTGTAATTTGCAGCTTCGGGTAGGAAGATAACTGTAATTACGGCAAGAGTAGCCCAGAATATTGGTGTATGGAGGGGGTGCCATGGTGCCCACTTAAGCTTTTTGACCACAGCCCGCTTATGTCTGGCGCAATTGCCACGAAACCAAACACAGCCAGGGTTTCCCAGTCGTGCACACCGATTACGCCCGTTTCTGAAGCTGCTAACAGTATTGGGGTGCTGGCTAGTGCGTGAGAGAGTATATTCACTTTTACATTGTAATACAGCTTTAATTTCTGTTAATTTAATTGGCTGGCGTTAGAGCCTGGCGGGCGAACAAGCGCCCATGCAAGGCCCATAAAGCGAGATGAAAATGAAAGATATGGTTACTATGATAAATGGGGCTAGGGTTACTAGCCAGCTTAGTCTGGGCCCAATCTTTTTAGACATTCTCAAGGTTACAAAGAAGTAGGGGAAAGGTAATAGCATTGTTGCGTAGTATGCAATTTCAAAGAGGATGTCACCTGTGTTGGTGCTATAGTCAATAAATAAATTAATTAACAATAGAATAGTGAACGGGACAATAAATGCTAAATGCCACAAGGCGAGCTTTCTTGGTTGCACCACTCGCGTGTCGCCATCGTTTTTGTGTATCGTGTACGGATTGATGAAGAGCCAGCGAATTATCCATCCGAGCCATATGGCGCCTGTGATTATTTGGAAAATATTAGAAATTGAACTTACACTTTCTGGGTTCATGACCATGGTTTAATTATCTATAATTATTTTCTTCAGAATAAGATTCTTTTATATATCTATAATGCATGAGTCAATTCGGTTTGTGGCATAAGTCCATTGGTTGTCAAGAGAGTAGCTGATTACGTTGCCTGCTGCGATCATCAGCAGTGTAAGCGCTATGCACCATAACCAGGGCAGCCGTTTTTTGAGTAGTTTTTTAAAGACTAAAAAGTTTATTATGGTAAGCACAACGATCCCAATTATTAAAACAGATATGTTTGCCCCATATTTGGCAAGATATGAATCACAGTGAGGGATCAAAAAACCTGGTGTTGACTCGGTTGCGAATCTATCATAAGCAACGTAACCAATTAAGGTAATTATGGAGATGATTACCGCCAGAGACTTCCTTAGTTTTTTACGTATTTTCATAGTCCCAGTCTATCAGAAAGTTCACTGTGTTCATGTGTGCATGCGGCATAAACATACGAATATCGTGCATGTTGCATTGTTGGCGTATAATCAAAGATATATGGATGATATAACTCCAAGGCAGGTAATATATGAACACTTGCTGGTAGATCAATACATGATTGTTTGGCAGAATATGTTTTTGCAGCATAAATGGACCATGGTGATTGCTCTGCTTTTCTTTGGCCTGACGTTAGCATTGGTTGTCTATTTGTTAAAAAAATCCCCTACTCAGAAAAATAAAAAGGTAAGGGTCGTACATTCGGTTGCTGTTTACTTACTGTCGTACGCAAGTGCGCTTGCTTTGTTGACCATAAACTATGGAGATGACTTTATACCCATACACAGCTTATTTGAGTATGATTCTATATCCGCAAGGTCTTTGCAGGTATTAGCCCTGGCGTTAGTGCTTTTGAGCGGCGGGCTTGCTGCTCGTTCTCTTTTTAGAGTAATCCTTGTTAAAAGATGGGTAGGCCTGCGTTTATTACTCGGTATTCTATTTTGCTTGTTGTGGGTATATACAACGTCGTTGGGTATTTTTGATATAAAAATGAGCCAGCATGGAGGTCAAGCTGACATGGGTTCTTCTGTATATGGTCAAATTGATAACGAAGCCCAATAGGGTTTTATTTTGCCGTAGGGATTGTCTATAGGGGTGGGTTTATGGCACAAAGTGCATGACGTTCACAAGTTCATATCAATGAACATCATGCACTTCATGAACGTTGTTTCGTAGCTCCGCGTAGTAGACAAGATTCGAACTCTGGATTGGAAGAAAATTAAGATGGAAATGACTATCTGGCCTGCGGAGTGGCTTAGCGTGTAGTCTCTTAATGCTTGTGGGCACGAGTAAAGTGTAAGACAAGCATTCTAAGTAAAAACAATATATTTGTGATAATAGCGAGATAGATAAGTATAAGTGAGATTGATGCGTTGTCAGGGATAATGGTTGTGACATGATTTAATAATCCAGCAAAACCAAAATAAGAGATAAATATGTAGAACATGGTTGCTAGCCTGTGTCCGAGGGGCTGTTGTATTCCCATATATGACCCTAGTCGCTTTAGCCCGTCAGCGGCCGCTGGTGTTCCGAATATTAAAGCTGTGTACAGAAGCACAATTAACATATGGTTAAGGTGTGTTCGATATGCCGATATAAGATATCCCCATAGTCCAAAGGGGATTAGACTTACAAGTAAAAGAATTGTCAGGTGTGGGGCTATTTGATAAGTTTCCTTTTGAGCATGCACCTGATTGTTGTATATCTTATTAAAGAAAAGGGCCAACTTAACTAATCCAAATCCTGTACAAAGAGAGAGCAGTAGTAGAACAGAAAATTTTGTCATCACTAGATAGGCGGTGGCTTCGGGCTGTGTTGAGGTTTCAGGGATTGCAATAATTAGGGCCGTGAGAGCTGTTAGTATTGCTAGTATTTCTAGAAAAAACTTATGTTTTTTTAAGTACTCATGCAATTCCTTCATGGGCTTTGTATAACACGGGTGACTGCTGATACTCAAGTGGTCTCGGTGTTTTTTTGTTCAATAAAAACCTTGTATTTGTTATGATGTTCATATCGGTAACGCTTTGAGTAGCGTGCTGGTGCTTGTTTTTAATTAAATACAACTATTTCATGAATTCACGATCATTCTTCGGTAAGTCGGTAACACTAGTGGTAATGTTGATGATGTTGATCTGGCCATTTGGACAGATTTCAGCACAAGAACAGCCTCCAGTTGAGGAGCCGCCTCAGGAAGAACCAGTTGAAACACCCCCTGATGAAGATCCTGTAGAGGAGGTTACTCCTCCTGACGAAGATATTCCTGTTGATGATCCAATCGATGACGAAGATGATCCAGAGCCAGAAAGCAATAACGCTAATGTAGAGTTGGCAGTTGCGGGAACCTTCGATAATCAGCTTGATATCGATAACACTACTGGAGCGCTTTCATACGCAGTGCCTATCACGCTGCCAGCAACAAAAAACAAAGCACCATTTCAGCTCAATCTCGCTTACAGCTCCCAAGAACGAAACGACAGCCTTGCTGGATTTGGTTGGCGCGTAACGCTTCCAAAAATTGAAAGACTCAACCTCTTAGGAGTAGATCAGATGTATTCACGTGATGATTACACCTCATCACTCCATGGCCGCCTGGTGGATATGGGAAATAATGTGTATCAGCCCAAGGTGGATAATGGCTCATTCGTAACGTATATCAAGAACGCCAATGGTTGGGAAATGCACGACAAGTTTGGAAATACCTACACGTTCGGAGACACAGCCGCTGCTCGAGCCGAAGATCCTAATAATACGAGTAACGTTGCAGCGTGGTATGTAACGAGTATTGAAGATGCGAATGGTAATGACACTACGTTTACCTATCAAAAGGTAAATGAGGTGGTGTATCCAAACACGATCAATATTGACCCAAACGGAATCGTTCGTTTCGTATATGAAAACCGACCAGATACACGAGTCGAATACGAGAACGGATACCGCACTGAGCTTACGCAACGTATTAAAGACATTGAGGTTGATGTGAACTCAACCCCGCTTCGTCGTTATGCGCTTGGGTATGCCTCAGGCTCAAATGGTGCGCGATCACTTCTCAGTTCAGTCACGGAAACTGGCTACAACCGATCGGGACAGTCACTTGCTAAGCCGCCAGTTACTTTTAATTATTCAGCTTTGAGTCAGAGTTGGAATAGTCAGTCATCAGGCTCAACACCAGGAATGTATGGCCCAGTACAGTTCACATTGAGTGACCTTTTTTTCCTGCAAGATATTAATGGTGATGCTTATCCAGACTTTGTGAAGTCATATACCAAGGCAGATGGAACTTCAGACGTCGCAACTCATCTAAATAAAGGTGGTGAATTCTGGAAGTACGGTTCAAATTCAGGAAACCTTCTGCCAGCTGGGCTATATGTTCGTGTGCGTAGTAATGGTGGATATCAGTGTGGAACCAGTAATGATGTGAACGCTTCACGCGTCGTTGATCTTAATGGTGACTTAATCGTTGATCTGGTTGAATCTCAAGATGCAGATAACCATTACAACTGCCAGGGAACACTTGGCTATCTTCCAAGTACGGCTTCATACCTTCAGGATGCAAATGGTTTTAATGCACAAAGCTCATATACAACCAGCTTTGAATTTTCAAACCGTACACGAAGTCAGAACTTTATGAACGATGAGTTCGTGAGGGACTTAAACGGAGATGGACTTCCAGAAGTCATTCATGCAGCAGTCGGCCCTGGGCCAGCAAATGGAACGGTTGATGTTGATCTGAACGATGGAACAGGATTTGTGAATGGTGGAACTTGGAACTTCCCATTCCATGATTTTGGCCCTAGTAACCACGATTATTGGTGGTATCCACGGATGCAGCTGCTTGACGTGAATGGTGATCAGATTGTGGATGTCGTGTATCACGAATACAACACAAGTGGTTTCTATGATAAAGCTGTATACCTTGGAAATGGTCAGGGTGACTGGGAATTAGATACCAATTGGAACTTCCCATTTTCCATGTCTGATGGAGGTGGACAGTTTAAAGGAAGCTTCATGGATGTGAACTCAGATGGTCTGGTTGATTGGTATGCAATTAACGGCGACATCTTTATGAATCGTGGTGATGGGTGGTATCTTGATACAACTCAATCCTTGCCATTCTCTGTAAGTGCCTCAAACGTAGTGATCGGAGACGTTGATGCTAACGGTCTCTTTGATTACGTACAGTCGCATGGCAACCAGACATATTCACTACCGCTTGAAGGGGTGAATCGTACCTACTACGGACTTCGGACTCATCAGCGATCTGGAATGGTTCCAGACTACCTTACCAGCGTTACTATTCCATCTGGAGCGCAAACAACT
>Ga0208547_1000246_pt1 | contig 30769 bp, 27 predicted proteins | sample DEB08_DNA_5_FD_185501 | JGI IMG/M metagenome (GOLD analysis project Ga0208547, IMG submission 185501) | Aqueous microbial communities from the Delaware River and Bay under freshwater to marine salinity gradient to study organic matter... | ecosystem: Environmental > Aquatic > Marine > Coastal ...
CAAGCCCTAAAAGGAATGACCCTTTGGGCGGCTTTCGCAAACTTTAGTGAAAATCAAAGAGGAAGTCTTCAATCTGGGAAGGATGCAGATTTTATCCTCTTAGATCGAAATCCATTAACTTGTCCCTTAGAGGAACTTGCGGAAATTAAGGTGCTAAAAACCTATATTGACGGAGAGAACGTCTATGAATTATAGGGCCCCTTTGGCTTGTAAGTCCTGTAAACACTGCACTTCGAGTTGCGGTACGGCGCGCAATTGAGTCCATCGGTTTAACATCTGTCGCCCGACATTTGTGGCATCGTAATACATTAAACAATCTTCATGTAAACAGTGTTTTTCACTATTGGGGTCTTCGTGGACTTGATGAATATCGTCGTTCTGAATATTGACGAGCCCCATAAGGTGACCCATCTCGTGATTCAGGGTTGTTTGTTCCAAGATTGGTAGAACATCCGGATCTGTTTGGGTGATAAACTCCAATGTTTTTTGATAGATCACTATCGATGTATTTCGATAGGCTGTACCCAAAGTCACGGAGTTGTTTGTGTCATTCTCAGAGGCGCCATTGGAGAAAAATACGTACACCCCAAGGTTGTTCCCTTCTGTGTAGACCGTACGATTGGCCTCTTCAATCGCTCTAATCTCTTCGATGGAAAAAGGTGCTCCTGGCTGATTCGGTATTACGCGTTCTATAAATTGTACGCCTTCCGGTTTGTTGGCTAGGTTCAATACAAAGTTCTTAAACCCAAGAATACTTGAGGGTTCAGGACGAAAAGAATTCGTGTACACCAATTCTATGGTCAACGAGCCGTATTCATTTGGCCCGAGGATATCCGCTGCAGAAGTGCCTAGCGGACGATTATTTTCAATGTTTGGGTCGTTTGGTGTATTGGATTCGTCACTGCTGCAACTGTGGATCAGTACCGCGAGAAATATGAATAAGGAAAATGACCCGAAATAGCGCATTGATTGTTTTTTTGGTAACTTAGGCAAACTTAGTTTAATTGTCATGATTAGAAAAATGCGCGCTTTTATTTTAATGGTAATTTTTATTTCCCAGGGGGTTTTATGGGGGCAAACGGACGATTTTCATAGTGAAATTATGGATATGATGGCGTTGAAAGGAGATGAGATTACGGCTAGTGTTAGCTTTCACGATGTATTTCCAAAGCTTCAGCGGAATTTTGCCAATAAAAAAATTGAGCCTGAGGTTTGGCAAGAGCTCCGACAAGATGAAGCGGATCAAGTAAAGGAATATGTCACTCAAGGGGCGTTTGCTTATCGTCAGTTTTTAAATCGAGAAGATGTGGCCGCTATGAGTACTTTTTATGCCAGCGATGCCGGTCAGAAATATGCGATGCAGCAAGACTTAAGTGCGAAAGATCAAAAAGCGGTGGATCAATTTTTTAAAACACAGTCCGGTCAAAAATTGATTGAAAAAAGGGATTCAATCGCGTTAGCGCTAGATCAAATAAAAAAGGATTGGTCTGAGACCTTGTTTAAGAAAAAAATGCGCCAACTCATAAAAGGAGGGCATTTAAAGAATTGATTCGCTAGGGCATCAACTTAGCGAGATAGTCATAATGGTCGCCTTCACAAACCATTTCAAAGGTCCAGCCATTAGATTCTGCTAAATGAGCGAAAAGATTCTTATCCATAAATAACCAAGGGAATTTTTCACTGATTTCTTTTTTATAACGCAATCTGAACTCTAGCTCACCATAGTAACGGTCTGCGGGAACCCATATGGACTTCTCGTCACCGGTGTCGTACATATAGCGCAAATCACTAGAATCAATTAAAAGCATCCCTTTTGGATTTAAAAGGGTTTTGAGTTTGTTGAGGTACATCGGAACGCTATCGAGCGATTCAAAAATTCCAGTACCATTCATCAGCATAATAATGGTATCGAAGCCTTCCCCGTCGTAATCCAAAAGAGAGGTTTCGGTGACTTGTGCTACGCCCCGGGATTGTGCGATTTGGGCCGCTCCTTTGGATAAATCAATAGCGTGAACTTCCAGACCCAGGTTTTGAAGATAGAGACTATGACTGCCTGCTCCACAACCCACGTCCAAAATCTTTCCTTTTGCAAGGGATAAGGCTTGGCGCTCAATTTCGGGCATTTGGTCAAAGTCCCGAAATAAATGCGTCAAGGGATACTCATCCCAATGACTGATATCACTTTCGCTATAAAGTTTCGCTGGGTCTTTTTTAAAATAGAATTGACTCAGGGCATGACCAAAAAGGTCTTTGTTTACATTCATTATTGCTTAGATTTGTAATCAATCTACAGTTCATGGAACAGCGTATTAAAGCATTACCGGCATTGGCCAAAGATAAGGAGAACGCGCACAAAAAATTCTTTAGCTTACTTAAAAGAAAGCCTCCAAAACAGCTTGATCGCATAATGGTTGCGTTACATGAGCGTGAATTCAAAAAGACGGATTGCCTGGCCTGCGCCAATTGTTGCAAGACCACGGGGCCCTTGTTTACAGAAAAAGATATCGTGCGTATTGCAAAGCATTTGCGGATGAAGCCTCAGGCCTTTACAGAGCAATATTTGCGTATCGACGAGGATCGCGACTGGGTTTTACAAGAACTTCCTTGCAGTTTTCTCGGCGCGGATAATCGGTGTTCGATATACGAGGTTAGGCCCAAAGCGTGTCGCGAGTTTCCTCACACGGACCGAAAAAAGTTTCAACAAATTACCAATTTAACGCTCAAAAACGTTGCGATTTGCCCGGCGGCATTTAATATTGTTGAGGACCTGCGTAGTGAACTAGATCCAGGGCGGATAAGGTAGACTAAGTTATTTTGATCGATTCATCTGTTTCCGATCAATCCGGATACAAAAGATATTTTGCTCTTATTTGCTTAAAATCCTCAAGTTCTTTTGTCCAGCGCCCATAAATTTCTTCTTTTGTCATCCCTGCTTGGATGTCTTTTTTTAATTGACCCGTACCGGCGAGTTTATCGAAAAAGGGATTGAAAAAATTTTCTTTGTCTCCTGCTTCATTATAAGTGTCGATAAGCCATCCCAATTCCAAATGTTCCCCAGGGGTAATTTGTCCTAGATCAAGCCCATGACAAATCTCGTCCTTGAATTTTGGCCATTTTGCACCTTGTCCGGCCACGGGATGGAATTCAAAAGGGTAGCGCTCGACATTTAAATTGGGCGCTCCAAATATTTCAAATGGACGATCCGTACCCCGTCCAGCGCTTATAGGGGTACCCTCAAAAAAACACAAACTGGGATAGAGTGCAATGGCTTGTGTACTGCGTAAATTGGGTGATGGAGCGATGGGCAGCGCGTAAGGCGTGTCATGAGTGTAATTTTCTACAGAAATCACCGTTAAATCCGTTTTTATTTGCCCTTCGAGCCAAGACTCTCCATTGATCATTTTAGCATATTCTCCGATAGTCATGCCATAAACTACCGGCACGGGATGCATGCCTACGAAGCTTTTAAAATCATCTTTTAATACAGGTCCATCAATGTAATGTGCGCTAGGATTTGGACGGTCTAGAACAACCAAAGGAATATTTTGCTCTGCACAGGCTTCCATGACGTAATGCAGCGTCGATATGTAGGTATAAAACCTTACGCCCACATCTTGGACATCAAAAATCATAAGGTCGATACCTGCTAAATCTTCAACGCGCGGCTTTTTGTTGGCGCCGTAAAGTGAAATAACTTCGAGCCCCGTCTTTTGATCGATACCGTTTGAAATATGTGCTCCAGCGTCCGCCGTTCCTCTGAAACCGTGTTCTGGGGCGAAAACTTTTTTTAGTGAAATCCCGAGCGATCTAAGTGTATCGGCTAGATGTGTAAAGCTTTCAGTTTCTATAGTACTGTTTTTAACCACCGAAGTTTGGTTGGCGACAAGGCCAATCTGTTTGCCTTGGAGCAGTGGCAGGTATCGACCCATATTTTGAGCTGCTGGAATTGGTTGCAATGGGCTCTGATCTCCTTGGCTTTTGCATGAAAAAGGCATCAATAGTCCGAGGGTAAGCACAATTTTTAGTGTATTTTTGGTCCAAACATGCCAAATCATCACGCGTGAATTTTGAATGGTTTACAGTTCGTCGGATACTTTCCTCAGAGAAAGATAAAGGTAGTGTTTCGGCCCCAATAATTAAAATAGCCATTGCTGCTATTGCTGCAGGAATGACTATTATGATTTTATCTGTTGCAACGGGGGTGGGTCTGCAACAAAAGATCCGTCAAAAGGTCGAATCATTTAACGGCGCGGTAACTTTAGTCCATATAGAAAATCAAGGACAAATTGAAGATTTAGTGCCTTGGCAATTGACTGAAGAAACCAAAGCGTTTTTGTCTGAGGTAAACGGGGTGGCTCATCTACAAGGAACAGCGCATAAGCCCGGATTAATTCTAACCGACGAAGATTTTGAGGGAATTGTATTAAAAGGCGTAGGCGCAGATTATAATTGGAATCGCCTTTTTGAATTCCTTACTCAAGGTAAATTTATCGAAACGGATACTCTTTTAACCAACCAAATGATCATTTCGGAAACGATCGCTCAGCGTTTAGGCTTGACTCTTGGTGCGACACTAAATACCTATTTTCTCGATCAACAGGATGTCGATCAAATCAGTCCAAAAACCCGGGCCCGTGGATTCACAGTTGTGGGTATATATGATAGCGGTTTTGATGATTTTGACCGCCAAATGGTTTTTGTCGATTTACGTCATATCCAGCGTTTAAATCGATGGGATTCACAAGAAATAGGCCGATTAGAGGTCTTGTCAAACGACCATGCCGATATCGAGGCGCTCACCCGTGCGCTTTATGATTTGGCCCCGGTTACTGTAGACGCCATAAGTATGTACGCCTCGTTTTACAATATATTTGAGTGGTTGTCTTTATTTGATTTCAACATTTATCTGATCATCTTTATCATGATTTTAGTGGCCACGATCAATATGGTCACTGCCTTAATTGTCTTGATTTTAGAGCGAACGCGAATGATTGGTGTTTTTCAAGTTATGGGCGCTGGAAATTGGCGCTTACAAAAAATCTTTCTCTTTCAAGCGGCTTACATTATTCTTTGGGGTCTCTTTTGGGGAAATCTTTTAGGGCTGGGATGTATTTGGGTTCAAGAGGCATGGCAAATAATTGAACTCGATCCAAAGACCTATTACGTGCACAGCGCCCCGGTAAGTCTGCCCTTTGGAGCATGGGGATTACTCAATTTAAGCACTTTTGTTTTGTGTTTACTTTTTTTATTGATTCCGTCCTATTTAGTTGCCAAGATCAGTCCAGTGCGCGCTTTGCGCTTTGATGGATAAATTCAAAGGGGTTCCACCTGTGTTTTGTATTTTTGCCTCAATCATTAGAGGATTCGACATTGATGAACTACGCAAACAATATTTTGGAAACCATAGGGAACACCCCGATGGTAAAAATCAACAAACTAACCGCGTCTTTACCTTGTTTGGTTTTGGCCAAATACGAGACATTTAATCCCGGCAATTCAGTAAAAGACCGAATGGCGCTTAAAATGATTGAAGATGCCGAGGCGGATGGACGCTTGAAACCCGGAGGGACAATTGTTGAGGGGACGAGTGGTAATACTGGAATGGGATTGGCTTTGGCAGCCATCGTAAAAGGGTATAAGATGATTTGTGTCACCACAGACAAGCAGAGTAAAGAAAAGGTAGACATTTTAAGAGCCGTGGGAAGTGAAGTGTACGTTTGTCCAACCGATGTCGCTCCCGAAGATCCCAGATCATACTATAGCACAGCAGCACGACTCGGGAAAGAAACACCAAATTCATGGTATGTAAACCAATATGATAATCCGAGTAACGCTCAAGCCCATTACGAGAGTACTGGTCCCGAAATATGGAAGCAGACCGATGGAAAAATAACCCATTTTATTGTGGGTGTGGGCACAGGAGGAACCATAAGTGGTGTGGGACGATATCTTAAAGAGAAAAATCCTGAGATCAAGATTTGGGGCATAGATACTTACGGCAGTGTGTTCAAGAAATATCATGAAACGGGTATTTTTGATCAAAACGAAATCTACCCCTACGTTACAGAAGGTATTGGAGAAGACATACTTCCGGCAAATGTTAATTTTGGCATCATCGATGGCTTCACTAAGGTTACCGATAAAGATGCTGCAGTTTATACCCAAAAGTTAGCTAAAGAAGAGGGGATGTTTGTGGGCAATTCTGCTGGTGCAGCCATCAAAGGGGTATTGCAATTATCGGAGCACTTTACCAAAGACGACGTCGTTGTCGTACTATTCCATGACCATGGAAGTCGCTACGTAGGAAAAATGTATAATCCCGAGTGGATGAAAAAAATGGGCTATATCGAATAATATGCTGAGAACGCTACGACATTATCTAGAGCGCCACGGATTTTATGTAAGTGCGCGATTGGCAGATCGTTTGGGCATGCGCGCAAAGACGGTTCGCCTATCCTTTATTTATGTTACTTTCGCTACGCTCGGTGTTGGATTTGCGGTTTATTTAGTTTTGGCCTTTTGGATGAAGATGAAAGATCTTATCTTCACAAAAAGGAGTTCTGTCTTCGATTTATGAAACAATTCAAAAGTTCAAAAATACAGACGGCGGTATTCGGGTTTTTACTCATTTTTATTGGGGGCGTAATGGGTTTCAAAGCCTTTTATGAGTATACCTGGGTCGATGCTTTGTACATGACCGTAATCACCATTACCACGGTTGGATTTGGAGAAGTGCATCCCATGAGTGCTTCAGAAAAGATTTATACCTCGGTGTTAATTGTATCGAGTATTTTTATAGTTGGATATTCAATTAAAGTGGTTTCGGAATATCTTTTGAGTCAAACCAATATCGGAAATTTAAGACCTAAGAAAGTGCAAGAAAAAATCGATAAACTATCCGGTCATGTCATTGTTTGTGGGTATGGCCGCAACGGAATGCAAGCGACCCAAAAACTAGAAGCCTATAATAAGTCTTATGTGGTAGTGGAGCACAATGAAGAAATTGTGGAGCGACTCTACGAGCACAATCAACTCGCAGTATTGGGTAACGCCAATGATGATGAGGTGCTTATAAAAGCAGGGGTGGAGCGCGCTTCATCGCTTATAAGTGCTTTGCCGAGCGATGCGGATAATTTGTTTGTAGTCTTATCTGCACGCCAGATCAATAAGGACCTCAAGATTATTTCAAGAGCATCTGAGGAAACGTCCTATAAAAAATTAAAACTGGCCGGAGCAGATAATGTTATTTTGCCCGATAAGATTGGGGGAGATCATATGGCCTCTTTAGTGGTTGTTCCAGATTTGGTAGAGTTTTTAGATAATTTAACCGTTTCAGGAGACCAAGACAGTTATTATGTTGAACAGGTACCCTTTGATAAAGTTTGCCCAGACGGGCGAGCCCAACAAATACGTGAACTCGATTTGCGAAAAAAAACGGGCTGCTCCATTATAGGTTACAAGTCTAGATCAGGTGAATACATTGTCAATCCTGAAGCCGATATGGTCCTTGAACCCGGCTCTAAACTCATTCTAATCGGTCGTCCTGACCAGATCGAAAATTTAAAGCAACACTACAGGGTTTAAAATTAGAATTATCTCAGATAAAAATTTGTCAGGCCCTTAATTTTTTGCCATCTTGCTGTTTCTTTTAACATAACCAAACAGCACGATATGAAATATTTACTCACGGTATTTTTTACTTTTTTGGCGCCCTTGATTACGAGTGCTCAAGAGGTTGCGGAATTAGGGATTGACAAGCAAATTGACCAGGCGTTTAAACCTGTTTCAGACTTTTTTAGCGCGCTAATTTTCTTTGAAATTGCAGGAACACCATTTGTGTTAATCTTGTTGGTCTGCAGTGCCGCCTTCTTTACGCTTTATTTTGGATTTCCGAACATCCGTTATTTTGGAAAGGCCATAAATACGGTCCGTGGCAAATATGATGAGATAGAACATCGTGTTGGAGCTTCAGATCAGGCAACCACTGAAGATGAGAAAGATGAAGGAGAAGTAAGTCACTTTCAAGCATTGGCTACAGCTGTTTCTGGAACTGTTGGAAATGGAAATATCGCTGGGGTCGCTTTGGCTATAGCCTTAGGAGGACCAGGGGCCATGTTCTGGATGATCATTTGTGGTTTGCTAGGGATGTCCACAAAATTTGTCGAATGTACCCTCGGGGTTCATTATCGCGACGTGGGTGAAGATGGAACTGTTTATGGTGGCCCAATGTATTACTTGACCAAGGGGCTCAAAGAAAGAGGCTGGGCGACTTTAGGTAAAGTTTCTGCAGTTTTGTTTGCCATTTTCTGTATTGGTGGTTCCTTCGGGGGTGGTAATGCGGCACAAAGTAATCAGGCTACTATTGTGATAAAAGAGCTTTTGGGTCTTGAAAGTACAGGAGCAGGATTTTGGATCGGTGTGGTCATCGCATTTTTTGTTGGTATCGTCATTATCGGTGGAATCAAACGGATTGCTTCCGTAACAGAGAAAATTGTTCCATTCATGGCGCTGCTCTACATCATCTGTTGTATGTATATAATCATTGCCAATTTCGGTTTGGTAGATGATGCTTTTGGTTTAATTTTCTCAGAGGCCTTTAATCCGCAAGCCGTTGGTGTGGGTGGTGTTATTGGGGTGCTTCTCGTTGGATTTCGTCGTGCTGCCTTTTCAAATGAGGCTGGTGCAGGATCTGCATCGATCGCGCATTCAGCTGTTCGTACAAAATATTCTGCAAGTGAGGGTCTTGTAGCACTTTTAGAACCCTTTATTGATACAGTAGTCATTTGTACGATGACCGCCTTAGTGATTATCATTTTTAATTTCGAGGGGTATTTTGTTTACGGTGGAGATGGTTCAGGATCAGTTATGATTGAAGGCGTCTCTTATGAAGGTGCTGGAATCACCTCAAAGGCGTTTGCAGCATACATACCATATTCGCATATTTTCTTGACTATTGCTGTCGTGTTATTCGCTATTTCTACCATGATTTCGTGGTCATACTACGGATTGCAATCATGGAAATTCTTGTTTGGCCGCGGTAAAAAGGCGGACTTAGCCTACAAATTTTTGTTTCTTGGATTTATTATCATCGGCGCTGCTGCCTCGATGGATTCAATTTGGGCGTTTTCTGATGCTATGATTTTTGCTATGGTATTCCCTAATATGTTGGGACTTTATTTCTTGTTCCCGGTGGTCAAAGAGCAGCTTAAAAGATTCTTAGTTGCAATAAAGGAGTCTTAGTCTCGTTGAAATAGATGATTCCCCGTCATTAAAATATATGGGGATTCCAAGAATAAAATACAGCCACTTGCGTCTCACTAAAGTTGAACGCGGTGGCTTTTTTATTACGTTGTTCTTATTTTCAATACTGTTGATCATAGATTATCTGCCTAAATCAACAAATTCATTTATGATTGACTTAGATTCTAAAGAGGTTACTGCTTGGTTAGCCTCTTATGATTCGGTGATTAAAGCCAATGCTCAGCGCACTTTACGTATTTATCCCTTTAACCCCAATTTTATTACCCCAGCAAAGGCGGATCGCTTAGGTCTAACTGCGGAGGAGTATCGGCGTTTTCAGGAATTTCGTCAGTCAGGGAATTGGATTAATAGTGTCGATGACTTTAAACGGGTGACCAAAGTATCCGATAACTGGTTAAACGAATTTTCCTCCTTGTTTAGATTTCCAGAATTTGTAAATAAGCCCAAATTTGAGCAACCGGTTCAAGGAAAAAAGATACCCTTTGCTTTAGCCACTAAGGAGCAGCTTATACGTGTTCATGGTATAGGTCCGGCCATAGCAAAGCGCATCATTGACGCAGGCGAAAAATGGGGCGGTATTGCTTATGAACAAGAACTTCATATGATTTATGGTATTACCCCTAAATTAAAGGATGAGCTGTTGAGGTCCTTTGTGTTTGATGAAAAAGTTATAGTACCCCGAAACATTAATACAATCTATACTTCAGATCTTACTGAGATCCCTGGGATTAATTTCTCTTTGGCCAAATCTATTTGGGAATTTGTTCGTCTTCGTCAAGGGTTAAACGCCCTCGAAGAATTGCACGCGCTTGAGGAAATGCAACCGCTGTTATTTGAGGTAATTCAGTTATATTTGTATGCTATGAAAAATGAACCTGAGGGTATTTAAGTCCTTGGGGATTAAATTGTCTTTGATGAATCAATCGTATTTTACCGAAGAGCACGAAGCTTTTCGAAATTCCTTTCGCGCATTTTTGAACAAAGAAGTGGTGCCCCATATTGATAAATGGGAAAAAGAAGGGACGATAGAACCCTTTATTTGGAAGAAGTTTGCCGAAATGGGCTATTTGGGATTGTCCTATCCCGAGGCTTATGGAGGTTTAGGACTCGATTTTTTCTACACCGTAATCTTTTTGGAGGAATTGCAGCGGGTCAATAGTGGCGGTTTTGCAGCGGCAATATGGGCCCATGTTTATCTCGCGATGACTCATCTCAATACAGAGGGTAATGAAGTTCAAAAAAGTAAATACCTAGCGGCAAGTATCAACGGTGATAAAATCGGGGCGCTTTGTATTACAGAACCTTTCGGAGGAAGTGACGTGAGTGGAATGCGCACTACGGCCGTGCTTGAAGGGGATCACTACATCATTAACGGCTCAAAGACTTTTATAACTAATGGCGTTTATAGTGACTATTTAATTGTCGCGGCAAAAACAAGTCCAGAAAAAGGAAATAAGGGCATCAGCCTCTTTATCTTAGACCGAAATATGCAAGGGCTCAGCGCAACCAAACTTGATAAGTTAGGATGGCGCGCTTCAGATACTGCAGAATTAGCTTTTGATCAGGTAAAAGTTCATAAAGATCAGATGCTTGGGAATGAAGGTCAGGGATTTGGTTATATCATGCAACATTTTGCCTCTGAGCGACTCATTATGGGGATTAATGCTCATGCCCGAAGTGAGTGGGCGCTCGAGTATACGATTACCTATATGAAGGATCGTACTGCATTTGGAAAATCTATTGCAGAATTTCAAGCCTTACGTCATCGACTGGCAGAGTTGAGTACAGAAGTTACGGTCTGTAAGACCTTTAATTATGCTGTAGCAGATGCCATGAACCGTGGGTCCTATGTGGTTAAAGAGGCCACAATGTCTAAGCTCATGTCGACTAAAGTTTCCGATAAAGTGGCCTACGAGTGCGTTCAATTTCTAGGGGGCTATGGCTACATGGAAGAATATCCCATGGCGCGCCATTTTAGAGACAGCAGGTTAGGGCCAATAGGGGGCGGTACTTCTGAAATCCTCAAGGAAATCATCGCGAAGATGGTGGTCGATGGGAAGTCCTATAAGCCGGTCACTTAATTTCGACGAAAAGACATTTTTATTTTATAGAAAAATTTTATATTTGCCGTCCTAAAGAGAGGAGGTGATGACACTATGTTAATTATACCAGTAAAAGACGGAGAAAATATCGACAGAGCCCTAAAGCGTTTCAAGCGTAAGTTTGACAAGACAGGGACGATGCGTCAATTGCGTTCAAGACAGCAATTTACCAAGCCTTCTGTGAAAAGACGTGCTCAAGTTCAGAAAGCACAATACATTCAGCATTTGCGTGATCAAGAGGAAATCTAGATCGAGCTCATATAATTGCAAAAAATCCGCCGAGTTTCTCGGCGGATTTTTTTTTGAATAAATAAGAGCGCAAAATGTGTAAGAACAAACTTCGACTCGACAGATTTTTGTAACTTGATTACGTTCATTTTGTATTATGAAAAACTCTGGTTTTCAAGATTTTGTCGATTATTTGGGTTTAGAGAAAAATTATTCTAAGCATACGGTTACGGCCTATTTAAAAGACCTTAATTTTTTCAAGGACTTTCTTTTGGAGCAATACGAGACACAGGATTTTGTCCAAGTGAGCTATCCTATGATTCGAAGTTGGATTGTCACTTTGGTAGAACAGGGTAAGACCAACAGAACGATTAATAGAAAAATATCTTCACTCAAGGCCTATTTTAAATTTTTACTTAAAACGCATCAAATCGAAATCGATCCAATGGTTAAACATCGGGCGTTAAAAACCTCGACCAAGGTGCAGGTGCCCTTTTCAATGGACGAAATTAATCAGGTGATGGAATTGTTGGCGCAAGAGGAGGGATTCCAAGGCACTAGAGATCGTCTCATTGTGTTGCTTTTTTATGCCACGGGTATGCGGCGCGCGGAATTGGTGGATTTAAAACTCTCGGATTTTGATTGGTCTTCAAATGTGGTTAAGGTTCTTGGGAAGCGACAAAAGGAACGATTAATTCCTTTACTTGAGTCGCTTGAGCCTGTGTATAAAGGTTATATTCAAGAACGGTACAAGCTGGATTATATCGTCGATCAAAAGTATTTGTTGCTGTCCCAAAAAGGCGTTAAAATTTATCCAGAGCTTGTTTACCGCGTGATAAATGGTTATTTTAGTAAGGTGTCCAAAAAAATAAAGCGGAGTCCGCATATTTTGCGTCATTCTTTTGCTACACATCTTTTGGACGAAGGTGCTGATCTTAATGCAGTCAAAGAATTGCTTGGTCATGCAAGTTTGTCCTCCACACAGGTGTACACGCATAACAGTATTGCAAAACTCAAACAGGCTCATGCAAAGGCACATCCCAGAAATAATAAGTCTTAACTACAAAATTCAATTGTTATGAAAGTAACTATTCAATCTCCGCAACATTCTGTGAGTCTCAAACTCAATAATTTTATTCAAAAAAAACTCAATAAATTGGAGTTGTTTTACGATCGTATCATAAGGGCAGAAGTCTTTCTAAAAGTGGTTAACAGTTCCGAGAAGTCGAATAAAATATCAGAGATACTATTGCACTTGCCTGGGGAGCAATTAGTCATTAAAAAAGAGGCTGTTTCATTCGAGGCAGCAATAGATTTAAGCGTTCATTCTCTGGAGCGTGGACTGAAGAAAACAAAGGCAAAACAGAGGGCGCATATCTAGTCCATTTTTTTTCAAAAATATTTTTTTGATACAAATATTTATATACATTTGCAGTCCGTTAGAAATAGCGGACTTTTTTATGCGTTTAACACGCCAAAAAAAGTGGCTTTTTGCCGATGTAGCTCAGCTGGCTAGAGCACGTGATTTGTAATCTCGGGGTCGGGGGTTCGAGTCCCTTCATCGGCTCATAAAACGTTCTAAAACAGGCACTTATTTTGTGCATCGGGGAGATACTCAAGCGGCCAACGAGGACAGACTGTAAATCTGTTGGTTTTACCTTCGCAGGTTCGAATCCTGCTCTCCCCACTTTTTGAATTAAACCTGTTGCTCAATACGCCTTGAGTACGGTGCATTCAAAAATATTGAGAGGCTATTTTAAGGCGTATGCGCTCAATACTGGAAAATGAGGTGCATGTGCGGAACGAATATCAGTATTACAAAATGCGATATTCATTTTTTGTAAATGACTCATTTTTAATTATCTTTGCACGCCTTTTGTGAAGGCTTTGGTAGGGAAAGAACATTGACATATTGAATTTTACCCAAGATTGTTTGGGTTATTGCGGGAGTAGCTCAGTTGGTAGAGCGTCAGCCTTCCAAGCTGAATGTCGCCGGTTCGAACCCGGTCTCCCGCTCAAATCTCACAAGCGTAATACGCCTGTGGTTGCAGCCATTGTCTGATGTGAAACGGTTATGGGTGTAACAACACAAGCCGGTGTAGCTCAGGGGTAGAGCGTTTCCTTGGTAAGGAAGAGGTCATGGGTTCAATTCCCATCATTGGCTCTAAATTGGAATTAAATTTGAACACTAATAAATAACTAAGTTAAATTAATACACAATGGCAAAAGAAACTTTCGACCGGTCAAAACCACACTTGAACGTTGGGACAATCGGTCACGTTGATCACGGAAAGACTACTTTGACCGCTGCGATTACTAAGGTAATGGCCGAAAAAGGTTATTCTGAAGCTCGATCTTTCGATCAAATTGACAACGCTCCTGAAGAAAAAGAGCGTGGGATTACTATCAACTCGTCACACGTTGAGTATCAAACACAGAACCGTCACTACGCACACGTAGACTGTCCAGGTCACGCGGATTACGTAAAGAACATGGTTACTGGTGCGGCTCAAATGGATGGGGCAATTCTTGTGGTTGCGGCTACCGATGGACCAATGCCACAAACTCGTGAGCACATCCTTTTAGGACGTCAGGTTGGTATTCCACGTATCGTTGTTTTCATGAATAAAGTTGACATGGTAGATGATCCAGAATTGTTAGAACTCGTTGAAATGGAAATTCGCGATTTGTTGAGTTTCTACGAATACGACGGTGACAATGGACCAGTTGTTCAAGGTTCAGCACTTGGAGCATTGAACGGTGAAGAAAAATGGGTGAATACTGTTGTTGAATTAATGGAGGCTGTTGATTCTTGGATCGAAGAGCCACTTCGTGAAGTTGACAAGCCTTTCTTGTTGCCAATCGAAGATGTATTCTCTATTACTGGTCGTGGTACTGTTGCTACAGGTCGTATTGAAACAGGAGTTGCCAACACTGGTGATGCTGTTGAAATCATCGGTATGGGTGACGAGAAATTAACTTCGACAATTACTGGAGTTGAGATGTTCCGTAAGATCCTTGACCGTGGTGAAGCTGGAGATAACGTAGGGATCCTATTGCGTGGTATCGAGAAAACTGATATCAAAAGAGGTATGGTTATCGTAAAGCCAGGATCTGTTAAGCCACACGCTAAATTCAAAGCTGAGGTTTATATTTTGAAAAAAGAAGAAGGTGGTCGTCACACACCATTCCACAACAACTATCGTCCGCAGTTCTACGTACGTACAACTGACGTAACAGGTAACATTAACTTACCTGATGGAGTTGAAATGGTAATGCCAGGTGATAACTTGACCATTACAGTTGATTTGATCCAGCCAATCGCTATGAGCCTTGGTCTACGTTTCGCTATCCGTGAAGGTGGTAGAACAGTAGGTGCTGGTCAGGTAACTGAAATTTTAGACTAATTAAAGTTTAAATAAAAAGTCATAAGGTGTCCTGCTGATGCAGGATGCCTTGACTTTTGTTACGGGTTTAGCTCAGTTGGTAGAGCACTGGTCTCCAAAACCAGGTGTCGGGAGTTCGAGTCTCTCAACCCGTGCTGGAGCCCTGCCCAAAGCAGTGAAAAAAAATAATAGGCCATGATAAACTATATCAAAGAATCATATAACGAACTCAAGAATCATGTGACTTGGACCCCATGGTCTGAGGCACAAAAACTTACAGTGGTAGTTGCTGCATTTTCTGTTATTCTTGCGTTAGCCATATGGGGTGTAGACACCGTTTTTAGCGGTGTAGTTGGTCAGTACTTCCAATGGATTAAAGCCTAATTAGGATTATGTCAGAGACCAAAAGCGATAAGAAGTGGTATGTAGTTCGATCTGTAAGTGGGCAAGAGAATAAAATCAAGTCCTATATAGAAACGGAAATCAGTCGTTTGAACTTGGAGGAGTACATCGAACAAGTTTTGGTGCCTACCGAAAAGGTGATTCAAATTCGCAATGGAAAAAAGATTAACAAGGAACGTGTTTATTTCCCGGGATATATCATGATCCAAGCGAATTTATCAGGCGAAATTCCTCATATTATCCGAGCCATTAATGGTGTAATAGGGTTTTTAGGTGAAGTCAAAGGAGGAGAGCCAGTGCCTTTAAGACAAAGCGAAGTGAATCGCATGTTAGGTAAAGTGGATGAATTGGCTGTACAAGATGAAAGTATAAATATACCGTTCATTATAGGTGAAACGGTCAAAGTAATTGATGGTCCGTTCAATGGTTTCAATGGAAACGTCGAAAAGATCAACGAAGAAAAACGCAAGCTTGAAGTCATGGTGAAGATTTTCGGAAGAAAAACACCACTCGAATTAAGCTATATGCAAGTAGAGAAAGTTTAATTGTTACGCTATAATAGGTTTTTTCTAAGCTTCCAAAAATAGAAAAACCGGTTTTTAAATTTTAAAAAATGGCAAAAGAAGTAGGTAAAATTGTAAAGTTGCAAGTCCGTGGAGGAGCGGCTAATCCGTCTCCACCAGTAGGACCCGCTTTAGGTGCTGCAGGAGTTAATATCATGGAGTTCTGCAAGCAATTCAATGCCAGAACGCAGGATAAACAAGGTAAAGTATTACCAGTAGCGATTACGGTTTATAAAGACAAGTCTTTTGACTTTGTCATTAAAACCCCACCAGCTGCTGTGCAAATCCTTGAAGCTGCTAAGGTAAAGAAGGGCTCTGGAGAACCGCATATTAAAAAAGTGGCCACCATTTCTTGGGATCAAATCAAGGTAATCGCCGAAGATAAGATGCCAGATTTGAACGCTTTTACCATCGAGTCTGCTATGAAAATGGTAGCCGGTACCGCGCGTTCTATGGGAGTTAAAGTGAGAGGTACTGCACCTTTTTAATTAAGAAAAATAATCTATACAATGGCAAGATTAACAAAAAAGCAAAAAGAAGCTGCGGCAAAGATTGAGCCCAATAAGGCTTACTCTCTTTCTGAGGCTTCTGCTTTAGTAAAGGAAATTACAAACGCTAATTTTGACGCGTCTGTAGACCTTGCTGTCCGCCTAAACGTCGATCCACGTAAAGCAAACCAAATGGTGCGCGGTGTGGTAACTCTTCCTCACGGAACAGGTAAAGATGTCAAGGTTTTGGCTTTAGTAACTCCAGATAAGGAAGCTGAGGCTAAGGAGGCAGGAGCAGACTTCGTCGGATTAGACGAATACCTCGATAAAATTAAAGGAGGATGGACTGATGTCGATGTCATCGTGACCATGCCAAGTGTTATGGGTAAATTAGGCCCACTCGGACGTATTTTAGGTCCACGTGGTTTAATGCCAAACCCCAAGACCGGTACGGTAACCATGGATGTCGCTAAGGCAGTTTCTGATGTGAAGTCAGGTAAAATCGATTTCAAAGTTGACAAAACCGGAATCGTTCATGCTGCAATTGGAAAAGCATCTTTTGATGCCGATAAAATTGCCGGAAACGCAAAAGAATTAATTACAACCCTTGTGAAGCTTAAGCCTCAAGCGGCAAAAGGTGTATACATCAAGAGTATATTCATGTCAAGTACTATGAGTCCTGGTGTATCCATTGATGCTAAGAGATTTGCTGAGTAGTAAAACCGTAAGAAATGACTAGAGAAGAAAAATCATTAGTAATTGATCAGTTGACTGCCCAGCTCGCCGATAATTCAACCATTTATTTGGCTGATATTTCGGGACTTGATGCTACGGCAACGTCCAACTTACGTCGCGCTTGTTTTAAGGCCGGTGTAAAATTGAATGTAGTAAAGAATACACTATTGGCGAAAGCCATGGAGTCTTCGGATAAGGACTTTGGAGATTTACCATCAGTTCTTAAGGGTAATACATCAATAATGATTGCAGAGGTAAATAATGCTCCTGCAAAAGTAATCAAGGATTTTCGTAAGAAATCAGATCGTCCGATTTTAAAAGGGGCTTTTATTGAAGAAGCTGTTTACATAGGTGATGGTCAACTCGATGCCTTGGTTGACATTAAGTCTAAAGACCAGCTTATTGGTGAGATCGTTGGCTTACTTCAATCTCCTGCCAAAAATGTTATTTCAGCCCTTAAAAGCGGTGGAAATACGATTGCTGGTGTGGTTAAGACACTTTCTGAGCGTTAATACGCCAAATTATTGCACTAATTAAACTAGATAAATTAAAAATTACATTAAAAACGATAGAAAATGGCAGATTTAAAAGATTTCGCAGAACAATTGGTTAACTTGACTGTAAAAGAAGTTAATGAGTTAGCTACAATCCTAAAGGATGAATACGGTATTGAGCCAGCAGCCGCTGCAGCAGTAGCTGTTGCAGGTCCAGCTGCAGGAGGAAACGATGCTGCTGAGGAAAAGTCAGAATTTGACGTAATCCTTAAAGCCGCTGGAGCTTCTAAGCTAGCTGTGGTTAAACTTGTAAAAGAGTTGACTGGTGCTGGATTGAAAGACGCAAAAGATTTAGTTGATAATGCACCATCTCCGATCAAAGAAGGTGTTTCTAAAGACGAAGCAGAAGCCCTTAAAGCCCAACTAGAAGAGGCTGGAGCTGAGGTTGAGCTTAAGTAAGCCCAACAGCTTTAAACCTTAAGGTTTAGGTCTTTACTCGAGTGAGTATAGGCCTAAACCATTTTGCGTATATATAGGTTTTGAAATTTTTCATGTACACGCAAATCTAATTTTTTAATTAAAATTCTATCTATAGATGTCAGCAACGCAAACTGAACGATTGAATTTTTCCTCTGTAGCGAACAGACCGGATTACCCGGACTTTTTGGATATCCAAATTAAATCCTTTCAGGATTTTTTCCAATTGGAAACCAAATCAGAAGAAAGAGGCAATGAGGGTCTTTATAAGACTTTCTTGGAAAACTTTCCAATTACCGATACCCGCAATCAATTTGTCCTGGAGTTTTTGGACTATTTTGTTGATCCACCACGATACAGCATTCAAGAGTGTATCGAACGTGGTTTGACGTATAGTGTACCGCTTAAGGCACGTCTTAAGTTGTATTGTACTGATGAGGAACACGAAGATTTTGAGACCATAGTTCAGGATGTTTATTTGGGAACCATTCCATATATGACGCCAAGTGGAACTTTTGTCATCAATGGTGCTGAGCGCGTCGTGGTTTCTCAGTTACACCGTTCTCCTGGGGTTTTCTTTGGACAGTCTTTCCACGCTAACGGAACCAAGTTGTATTCGGCGCGTGTGATTCCATTCAAAGGTTCATGGATTGAATTTGCAACAGACATCAATTCTGTAATGTATGCCTACATCGACAGAAAGAAAAAATTACCTGTAACCACACTTTTCCGTGCGATCGGTTTTGAGCGTGATAAGGATATTTTAGAAATATTTGATCTTGCCGAGGAAGTAAAGGCCACTAAAACGGGATTGAAAAAGTATCTTGGGCGAAAGCTCGCAGCACGTGTATTGAAAACCTGGCACGAAGATTTCGTGGATGAGGATACTGGTGAGGTTGTCTCCATAGAACGTAACGAGATTATTCTTGATCGCGATACAGTGCTCGAAAAAGAGCACCTTGACGAAATCCTCGACTCAGGAAGCAAAACTATTTTGCTGCACAAAGAGGATAACCAACAGGCGGATTATGCCATTATTCACAATACACTTCAAAAGGACCCTACGAATTCTGAGAAAGAAGCTGTTGAGCATATCTACCGTCAATTACGTAATGCCGAACCGCCAGATGAGGAAACTGCACGAGGCATCATCCACAAGTTGTTCTTTAGTGATCAGCGTTATAACTTGGGTGAGGTAGGGCGTTACCGAATGAATAAAAAATTAGGTCTTGATATCGAAATGGACAAGCAAGTTTTGACCAAAGAAGACATCATTACCATCGTAAAATTCTTGATTCAATTGATCAATTCCAAAGCGGAGATTGATGATATTGATCACTTGAGCAATCGTCGTGTCCGAACCGTTGGGGAGCAATTATCTTCTCAATTTGGTGTTGGTTTAGCGCGTATGGCACGAACCATTCGTGAACGAATGAATGTTCGCGACAATGAGGTGTTTACACCGATTGACTTGATCAATGCTAAGACCTTGTCGTCTGTGATCAATTCATTCTTTGGGACCAATCAGTTGTCTCAATTTATGGATCAAACCAACCCACTAGCAGAGATTACGCACAAGCGACGTCTTTCTGCACTAGGGCCTGGGGGACTTTCTCGTGAGCGTGCTGGATTTGAGGTTCGTGATGTTCACTATACTCATTACGGACGTCTTTGTCCTATTGAAACTCCTGAAGGGCCAAACATTGGTTTGATTTCTTCACTTTCAGTATTCGCCAAAGTAAATAACCTTGGGTTTATTGAAACGCCTTACCGTAAGGTGGAAAATGGAAAAGTTGATTTAACCTCTCAACCGATTTATCTATCGGCTGAAGAAGAAGAAGAAAAATTGATCACTCAAGCGAATATTCCGACCAAAAAGGACGGAACAATCGAAGGAGATCGTGTTATTGCTCGTATGGAGGGTGATTTCCCTGTTGTTGAACCGAGCCAGGTCCATTATACGGATGTCGCGCCGAATCAAATTTCTTCAATTTCTGCATCATTAATCCCATTTTTGGAGCACGATGATGCGAACCGTGCGTTGATGGGATCAAACATGATGCGTCAGGCAGTACCTCTTTTACGTGCTGAATCACCAATTGTTGGAACCGGTTTAGAACGTCAAGTTGCGTCTGATTCTCGTGTATTGATTAATGCAGAAGGCGATGGGGTCATTGAATATGTGGACGCACAGAAAGTCACGATTAAATATGACCGCAGCGAAGAAGATCGTATGGTTAGCTTTGATAGTGATGAAAAGACGTACAATCTCATTAAGTTCAGAAAGACCAACCAAAGTACTTCGATTAACCTAAAACCGATTGTTAAAAAAGGCGATCGCGTTAAAAAAGGACAGGTATTGTGTCAAGGTTATGCTACTGAAAAAGGAGAGTTGGCTCTTGGACGTAATATGAAGGTTGCCTTCATGCCTTGGAAAGGATATAATTTCGAGGATGCGATTGTGATTTCTGAAAAAGTAGTTCGAGATGACATTTTCACCTCGATTCACATCGACGAATACTCTTTGGATGTTCGTGATACTAAGTTAGGGAATGAAGAATTAACTAACGATATACCAAACGTCTCTGAAGAGGCGACTAAAGATTTGGATGAACACGGAATGATCCGCATCGGAGCTGAGGTAAAACCTGGTGATATTTTAATTGGTAAGATCACCCCAAAAGGTGAAAGCGACCCAACTCCAGAAGAAAAACTTTTGCGCGCGATTTTTGGTGATAAGGCCGGCGATGTTAAAGACGCCTCTTTAAAGGCTTCTCCTTCGTTGAGTGGTGTTGTTATCGATAAAAAATTATTCGCGAGAGCTGTTAAGGATAAACGTAAGCGCGCTCAGGATAAAGAGGATATCGCAGAATTGGAAGCAGCCTATGAGGTGAAGTTCCAAGAATTGAAAGAGGTCTTAGTTGAAAAGTTATTTGCTATTGTAGGCGGTAAAACGGCACAAGGCGTGACTAATGATTTAGGAGAAGTTGTTTTCCCAAAAGGAAAGAAATTCACACTAAAAATGTTAAGCGCAGTAGATGACTATACCCACCTTGTCGGTGGAACTTGGACTACTGATGATCACGCCAATACTTTGGTTCGTGATTTGATGCACAACTATAAAATCAAAGAAAACGATCTTCAAGGAAACCTCAGACGTGAGAAATTTACGATCTCTGTAGGGGATGAACTTCCTGCAGGTATCTTGAAATTAGCCAAAGTATATATTGCCAAAAAACGAAAGTTAAAGGTAGGAGATAAAATGGCTGGTCGTCATGGAAATAAAGGTATCGTTGCGCGTATTGTACGTGAAGAAGATATGCCGTTCTTAGAGGATGGAACACCTGTGGACATTGTATTGAATCCACTTGGGGTACCTTCTCGTATGAATATCGGACAGATTTATGAAACGGTTCTTGGTTGGGCTGGAATGAAATTAGGCGAGAAATATGCGACGCCTATTTTTGACGGAGCGACCATCGATCAAATTAATGAGTTGACCGATAAGGCTGGAATCCCGCGATTTGGACACACTTATCTTTACGATGGTGGTACTGGAAAGCGTTTTGATCAACCAGCGACAGTTGGTGTGATATACATGTTGAAACTCGGTCACATGGTCGATGACAAAATGCACTCACGCTCTATTGGTCCATACTCACTAATCACTCAGCAGCCTCTTGGAGGTAAAGCTCAATTTGGTGGTCAGCGATTTGGAGAGATGGAGGTATGGGCGCTTCAGGCTTATGGAGCTTCAAGTACCCTGAGAGAGATTTTGACAGTTAAATCGGATGACGTGATTGGTCGCGCTAAAACTTATGAAGCTATTGTTAAAGGAGAAACCATGCCTGAACCAGGTTTGCCAGAATCCTTTAATGTATTGATGCACGAACTCAAGGGATTGGGTCTGGACATCAGATTAGAAGAATAGTTTTAGGGCTTTTGCCCAAGAGCGTGACGAAATTGGTGTCGAGGACACACAACTAACAAATTAAAGATTATTTTAAGCAATATGTCAAGAAATAAAGAAAACACAGTACAGAGATTTAACAAGATTTCTATTGGTTTGGCATCGCCAGAATCTATTTTGGCAGAGTCTCGTGGAGAAGTGTTAAAGCCTGAGACAATCAACTACCGCACACACAAGCCAGAGCGTGACGGACTGTTTTGCGAGCGTATCTTTGGTCCTGTAAAGGATTATGAGTGCGCCTGTGGAAAGTACAAGAGAATCCGCTACAAAGGTATTGTATGTGATCGATGTGGTGTTGAGGTAACTGAGAAAAAAGTACGACGGGACCGCGTTGGACACATTAATCTTGTGGTTCCAGTAGCGCACATTTGGTATTTCAGATCCTTACCGAACAAAATCGGATATCTGCTTGGTCTTCCATCCAAGAAATTGGACATGATCATTTATTATGAACGCTATGTTGTTATTCAGCCGGGTATCGCGACTAATGAGGAAGGTGAGCCTGTTCAAAAAATGGATTTCTTGACTGAGGAAGAGTATTTGAATATTCTAGACTCATTGCCTCAAGAGAATATGTATTTAGACGATAGTGATCCAAACAAATTTATCGCCAAAATGGGTGCTGAATGTTTGGAAGAATTATTGAATCGTATTGATCTTGATACCTTGTCTTTTGAATTACGACATAAGGCTAATCACGAAACTTCGAAACAACGTAAGACAGAAGCATTAAAGCGTCTTCAGGTTGTTGAGTCCTTCCGTGAGGCTTCATTGAACCGTGAAAATCGCCCAGAATGGATGATCATGAAGGTTGTGCCTGTGATTCCACCTGAATTACGCCCTCTTGTGCCACTAGATGGTGGACGTTTCGCAACGTCTGATTTGAACGATTTATATCGCCGTGTCATTATCCGAAATAATCGTCTTAAGCGCTTGATGGAGATCAAGGCTCCAGAAGTGATTTTGCGTAATGAAAAGCGTATGTTGCAAGAATCCGTTGATTCGTTGTTTGACAATACGCGTAAAGCATCAGCGGTAAAGACAGACAGTAACCGTCCACTTAAATCACTTTCGGATTCATTGAAAGGTAAGCAAGGTCGATTCCGTCAAAACTTACTTGGAAAACGTGTGGATTATTCAGCACGTTCGGTGATTGTCGTGGGACCTGAATTGAAATTATTCGAATGTGGTCTTCCAAAAAATATGGCGGCTGAGCTCTATAAGCCATTTGTGATTCGCAAACTCATTGAGCGAGGAATTGTAAAAACGGTTAAGTCAGCCAAGAAAATTATCGACAAGAAGGAACCTGTAGTATGGGATATTTTAGAGAACGTACTTAAAGGACATCCTGTATTATTGAACCGTGCCCCCACATTGCACAGACTTGGAATTCAAGCATTCCAGCCCAAGTTAATCGAAGGGAAAGCGATTCAGTTACACCCACTTGTGTGTACCGCATTTAACGCAGATTTCGATGGTGATCAAATGGCAGTGCATTTGCCTTTAGGTCCTGAAGCCATTTTGGAAGCACAGCTTTTGATGTTGGCGTCTCATAACATTCTAAACCCTGCTAATGGTTCGCCGGTTGCGGTACCTTCTCAAGACATGGTACTTGGTCTTTACTATATGACCAAGTTACGCAAGTCCACTGAAGACCATAAGGTTACAGGTGAAGGATTGACGTTCTATTCGCCTGAAGAGGTCTTTATTGCATACAATGAAGGGAAAGTTGATCTGAATGCCGAAATTAAAGTACGTACTAAAGACTTTAATCAAGACGGTGTTCTCGTGAACCAAATTATAACGACCACTACGGGACGTGTTATTTTTAACGATTCAGTTCCTGAAGAGGCAGGTTATATTAATGAGGTCTTGACCAAAAAATCTTTACGTGATATTATCGGTGGTATTTTGTCCGTAACCTCAGTGCCAAAGACCGCTGCCTTTTTAGATCAAATTAAAAACCTCGGTTATAAGTTTGCCTTTGAAGGTGGATTGTCCTTTAGTTTGGGTGATATCATCATCCCTGCTGAAAAACAGGGTATGATTGATGCTGCTAATACACAGGTCGACAACATTATAATGAACTATAACATGGGGCTTATTACGAATAATGAGCGTTATAATCAGGTTATTGATATTTGGACTGCCACGAACGCCGAATTGACCGAATTGTCTATGAAGCGTATTCGTGAAGATCAGCAAGGATTTAACTCGGTTTATATGATGTTGGATTCTGGAGCGCGTGGTTCTAAAGAACAGATTCGCCAGTTGACAGGTATGCGTGGATTGATGGCTAAGCCAAAGAAATCTAACTCAGGAGGTGGTGAAATTATTGAGAACCCAATTTTATCGAACTTTAAAGAAGGACTCTCAATTTTAGAGTACTTTATCTCAACTCACGGTGCGCGAAAAGGACTTGCAGATACGGCACTTAAAACTGCGGATGCGGGTTATCTTACACGTCGATTGGTGGATGTCTCTCAAGATGTAATTATCAATTCTGAAGATTGCGGAACCCTTCGTGGTATTGAGGTTACTCCTTTGAAAAAGAATGAGGAAATTGTTGAGTCACTTGCCGAGCGCATTAAAGGGCGTACCTCTTTAAACGATGTATACAACCCGTTAACTTCTGAACTTCTGGTTGAGGCAGGCGGTCATATAAGTGATGCTATCGCCGCTAAGATTGGTGCTTCGCCTATTGAAAGTGTTGAAGTGCGTTCTGCCTTGACTTGTGAAGCCAAAAAAGGTATTTGTGCACAATGTTATGGACGAAATCTTGCCACTAATAAAATGGTTCAACGCGGAGAGGCTGTTGGTGTAGTTGCAGCACAGTCCATTGGTGAGCCTGGAACTCAGTTGACCCTGAGAACCTTCCACGTTGGGGGTATTGCCGGTAACATTTCTGAAGACAATAAATTGGTGGTCAAATTTGATGGTCGTATGGAGATCGAAGATTTGAAAACAGTTAAAGGAGAAGATAGTGAAGGGAATTCAGAGGATATTGTAATTTCACGTACGTCTGAAGCCAAATTAATCGATGAGAAATCAGGGATTACCTTAAGCACCAATAACATTCCTTATGGTTCGACCTTATTGGTTAAAAATGGCCAGAAGGTTAAAAAGGGTGATGTGGTATGCCAGTGGGATCCATATAACGGAGTTATCATTTCTGAATTCGCAGGTAAAATCAAGTTTGAGAATATCGAGCAAGGAATTACCTTCCAGGTGGAAATTGATGAACAAACAGGATTCCAAGAAAAAGTAATTTCTGAATCTCGTGATAAAAAGAAGATACCAACCCTTCATATTGTCGATGGTAAGAACAATATCATACGTTCGTACAACCTTCCAGTTGGCGCGCATTTGATGGTTGATGACCAAGAGAAAATTAAAGTGGGTAAAATTCTTGTTAAGATTCCTCGTAAATCGGCCAAGGCTGGTGATATCACGGGAGGTCTTCCGAGGGTTACCGAATTGTTCGAAGCGCGTAATCCATCGAATCCTGCAGTAGTCAGTGAAATCGATGGAGTAGTTTCTTTTGGTAAAATCAAACGTGGTAATCGTGAGATTATCGTGGAATCTAAACTTGGAGAAGTCAAAAGATATTTGGTAAAATTATCCAATCAGATTTTGGTCCAAGAGAATGATTACGTTCGTGCAGGTATGCCGCTTTCTGATGGTTCTATTACCCCAGATGACATTTTGAATATCAAAGGACCTTCTGCCGTACAGCAGTATTTGGTAAATGAAGTTCAAGAAGTTTATCGACTACAAGGTGTAAAGATTAATGACAAACACTTTGAAGTTGTTGTACGTCAGATGATGCGTAAGGTTCAAATTGTGGATCCAGGAGATACTTTATTCTTGGAAGATCAATTGGTTCATAAAGATGACTTTATCGAAGAAAATGATAAGATTTTCGGGATGAAAGTTGTTGAGAATGCAGGTGATTCAAGTACTTTGAAAGAGGGACAGATTATTTCTTCTCGTGAATTGCGCGATGAGAATTCATTGCTCAAGCGTGAAGATAAAGCCCTAGTTGTTGCGCGCGATGCAGTAGCAGCCACGGCGACTCCGATCTTACAAGGGATTACCAGAGCATCTCTGCAGACTAAATCGTTTATCTCAGCGGCTTCTTTCCAGGAGACGACCAAAGTACTCAATGAAGCTGCGGTAAGCGGTAAAGTTGATGGCTTAGAAGGACTCAAAGAAAATGTAATTGTCGGTCATAAGATTCCGGCAGGAACAGGTATGCGAGACTACGATACCATAATCGTAGGTTCAAAGGAGGAGCTTGAAGCCATGACTCGTGAACCCCAAGAGGAGGTAAACTACAATTAAGGTTTAATTATTTGCGCTCCTGATTTCAGGAGCGCAAGTTTTTTATAATCATAACATCAGAAGAATTATGTCGGACAACAAAACACAAAAGCCCAATCAAATCAATATTGAGTTAGATGAAAATATCGCTCAGGGCATTTATAGCAACCTAGCCATCATCAATCATTCACAATCAGAATTTGTTCTTGATTTTGTCTCAGTAATGCCGGGGGTGCCAAAAAGCAAAGTGAAGTCTCGAATCGTTCTGACACCACAGCATGCCAAGCGCTTGTTAAAAGCCATCGCTGATAACGTGCAACGCTTTGAGTCGATGCACGGTGAAATCAAAGATTATCAGCAATCGACTATGCCCATTAATTTTGGGCCTACGGGAGAGGCTTAATTAAATTCACTAACAAAGTGAAATTTAATGCTTGGATAATTTTGCTGAGTCATTTGTAGTGTAAAGGCAGAGTCTGCGAAAAACACTGTTTGGCCCGATTTATCTCGAGCCAAGAATTTTGACTTCACGCGCTTAAAATCGGCGTATTCAGTGTTTTTAGGATCGCTTGGTGCGACCCAACATGCTTTGTGAACATTGAGTGGTTCGTAGCTACATTTAGCTCCATATTCATGTTCCAGACGATATTGTATTACTTCAAATTGCAAAGCCCCAACTGTTCCAATGACTTTACGCCCATTTAAATCTAGAGTAAAGAGCTGAGCTACGCCTTCGTCCATAAGCTGATCAATGCCTTTTTCAAGTTGCTTGCTTTTCATAGGGTCGGCATTATTGATATACTTAAAATGTTCTGGTGAAAAACTCGGAATACCTTTGTATTCCATTTCTTCACCTTCAGTCAGAGTATCCCCAATTTTAAAATTACCCGTGTCATGTAATCCAACGATGTCGCCGGGGTAACTGATGTCCACAATTTCTTTCTTCTCAGCAAAAAAAGCGTTAGGACTCGAGAATTTCATTTTCTTACCCGAACGCACATGCCAATAGGGGGTATTACGCTCAAAGGTTCCTGAAACAATTTTTACAAACGCAAGCCGATCTCTATGTTTAGGATCCATGTTAGCGTGTATTTTAAAGACAAATCCCGAAAACTTGCTTTCGTCTGGTGTAACTAATCTCGTACTGCTCTCTTTTGGTTTTGGTTCTGGAGCAATTGTGATAAAGGCATCAAGGAGTTCTCTGACCCCAAAATTATTAAGCGCCGAACCAAAAAAAACAGGGTGGAGGTGACTTTCCAAATACGCGTCATGGTCAAAATCGGGATAAACTTCTCGAACTAATTCTAAATTATCACGAAGTGTAGTAGCGGAGTGCGCACCCACTAGATTATCGAGTTGAGGATTGTCGATATCTACAATTTTAATGGTCTCTTCGATATTTTTACGAGAGTCACCACTAAAAAGGTTGACGTTCTTTTCCCAGATGTTATAGATTCCTTTGAAGTCATAGCCCATGCCTATAGGAAAGGACAAAGGCGTTACAGAGAGTTGTAGTTTTTGTTCTATTTCATCGAGCAGGTCAAAGGCATCTTTTCCTTCACGATCTAACTTATTGATGAAAACAATAATCGGTATACGCCGCATGCGACAGACTTCAACAAGTTTCTCTGTTTGTTCCTCAACCCCTTTTGCCACATCAATAACCACAATGACACTATCCACTGCGGTAAGCGTCCGAAAAGTATCCTCAGCAAAATCCTTGTGACCTGGGGTGTCCAAAATATTTATTTTTAGGCCCCTATATTCAAAGGCCAAAACAGAGGTGGCAACGGATATTCCCCGTTGACGCTCGATTTCCATGAAATCTGAGGTAGCACTTTTTTTTATCTTATTGTTTTTGACGGCACCAGCTTCTTGTATCGCACCCCCAAATAAGAGTAGCTTTTCAGTTAAAGTGGTTTTACCGGCATCAGGATGGGAAATAATGCCAAAAGTTTTTCTCCTTTTTATCTCTCGTTGTAAGGACATGTTTAGAATTTAATACAAAGATAACCATAGGACGAGATTTAGACAGATTTAATAATATTTAATAATTCCTACAGAAGGGCAATTTATAAGTGTCGCTAAATCAGTAATTTATGCCTAAAGAGATAAATTTATTCCTACGAAAACCATTTTTTTGTGTATTTCAACCCAGTAATAATACAACTCATCGAATTTAAATGCTCTACGATATGCCAAATGAAATTCTAGACCTATTTTTGATATACCAATAAAATAATTAAATATTATTCTATTACCGATGCACGGTTAAATGCAACTCAATTTTAGGTAATTATGTACGGAATTAGCCCCAGTTTTAAAAGGTTCCGACGTTTTACTACTTCTTTAAAGACTTCATTTCTTAAGGTCGTATTAAACGCACGAACTATTTTTGTGAATAGTAAATTCACTTCTGTTTCTGTTTTAACGATTAATTCAGGACTTCCAGTATTCTTTTTCCTTCTTTTCACGGGATTAGTGGCGAATAATGCTCTAGAGGCTCAAGTCATTAATGTAGAGAATCCAAGCGGTGGTTTTGAAATCGATGGAGATTTAGAGGCCAATGCGCCGACCAGTGGGGCAGGAGACTGGGTTATGGGTTCGGCGGGATCGGGTGGATTTGTACTAGACAATTCGGGTAATCCGTTGTCAAATTTTACTCAACTTGTTGCAGATCAGTTTAATACAAACATTGATAATAGTTTTACGTCAGGATCGAAAGCGTTTGACAATCCAAATACTTGGTCGTGGACCAATTCTTCTGTAACGGGTAAAGGAGACATTAATAACGTATTGTATCACATGGGAATGGATCAGTCTGTTCCTAGTGATCCGCAACAATGGTTGATGCTTGGGGCTGATCGTCGCTCAACAAACGGAACATCATATATCGATTTTGAATTCTTTCAGGCGGGTATAACGGCAAATTCTGATTTTACATTTACTTCGGCTGGACCCGATGGTGGTAGAACAGTCAATGATGTACTACTTACTTTTGAATATGGTAATGGTGGGTCCAATGTTAACATTTACTTTTATCTGTGGGAACCCGATGGTGCAGGTGGATTTTCATACATTCTCAATACAACCCTTAATACAAGTAACGCGTTTGGTTATACAAACCTGAGCGCAGTCAATGTTCCTTTTGGAGCATTTAATGTAGTTACATACGATCCCTATCAATTCGCAGAAGGAGCACTAAATTTAACAGATATTTTTGGTGGCTTCGTTAATCCTTGTTTGGGTGTAAGTTTTAGTAATGTGCTCATTAAAACAAAAAACTCAACTTCGCCTACAGCTGCACTAAATGATTTTGTTGGGCCGATAAGTATAGGGTTTACAGTAAATTCCGCCGAGATTGCCTATGAGCCCTCGGTTTATTGCTCTACAACGGGTCGTGGATCTATTTCCAATGTCAATGCCAGAGGCCGTATGGTGGGTATTGCGCCTACAATTTCTGGAGTACTCAACGGAACCTTTGCTTCTTCACCTGCAGGTTTATCAATTGATGCAAACACTGGGGTTATTGATGCAGATAATTCAAATATTGGTGTTTATACTATTACCTATACCTACACGACCAATGGTTGTGTAAAATCTACTGAGACTACGTTTGAGATTTACGGAAACCCTGATGCGCCTCAGAGTGGGGGAGATCAGACTCAATGTCAAGAAGCTCCGGCTCAAACTTTATTTGCAACTGCCTCCGTGGATTCAGGAGAGTCCGTTATTTGGTATGATGCCTCAATCGGGGGTAATGTAGTCACACCAAGTTTAAACACCGTTGGTAGTGTGACTTATTACGCAGAAGCAGTCAATGATTTGACTTCTTGCGCTAGTTTAACCAGAACACCAGTTTCTTTAACCATCGTTTCAGCACCAGCAGCTCCACTTAGCACTGGCGATATAACGCAGTGTATTTTAGATCCTATACAGATTTTAGATGCGAATGATGCCGTAACAGCGGTTGCTGACACCCAAATTGTTTGGTATGATGCAGCCACCGGAGGAAATATTGTTGCTTCTCCAACACTAGGTTCAATAGGTGCAGTGACTTATTGGGCGGAAGCTGTTTCTACTAGGTCCGCTGGCGTGAATAACGATGCGGCAAGACGTCAATCTGCGAATCCAAATGCAAAATATTCCTCGCGTAATGGCAGTGCCTCAATTACAGGAAGACCTGTTTCTGGAGCCCGTATTGCGGGTTGTACATCCCTTACAAGAACAGCGGTTAGCTTAGAGATATTAGCGGCACCAGTTGCAGGGATTACCAACAACACTGGGGATACTGAATTAACGTGTGATGTTACCGAGATTAGTTTAACGGCTACTGGCGG
>Ga0208547_1000247_pt1 | contig 30666 bp, 26 predicted proteins | sample DEB08_DNA_5_FD_185501 | JGI IMG/M metagenome (GOLD analysis project Ga0208547, IMG submission 185501) | Aqueous microbial communities from the Delaware River and Bay under freshwater to marine salinity gradient to study organic matter... | ecosystem: Environmental > Aquatic > Marine > Coastal ...
ACATTTTTACAAAGAGCTTATGACCAGGTTGTTCATGATGTAGCTATTCAAAGTTTACCAGTAAGATTTGCAATTGATCGTGCTGGATTAGTAGGCGCCGATGGCCCCACACATGCCGGCAGCTTTGATATTACTTATCTTGCTAGTCTTCCTAATTTTATTGTAATGGCTGCAAGCAATGAAGCTGAATTAGTAAAGATGATTAATACCTCAGTTGATATTAATGATAAGCCTTGTGCTTTTAGATACCCAAGGGGAACAGGTATAGGTGTCGAATTACCCCCGATAACTGAAAAGCTTATAATTGGAAAAGGAAATATAATTCAAGAAGGAAAAAAACTTGCTATTTTAAATTTTGGGGCAAGATTGAAGGAAACAATGATTGCGTCTGAAAATTTAAAAAAAAAGGGGGTTAACGTTACGATTGTAGATGCTAGGTTTGCTAAACCTTTAGATGAAAACTTGATATGGCAATTAGCTACAACCCATGAAGCAATACTTACAATAGAAGAGGGATCTATTGGTGGCTTTGGATCTCACGTTGTAGATTTTTTATCAAGAAAAAGTTTATTAGATAATGGACTGAAATTTAGATCCATGTTTTTACCTGATTATTTTATAGATCAAGATAATCCAGAACAAATGTATAAAAGTGCTGGGTTAGATGCAAACTCAATTGAAGAAAAAGTATTAGACTTGCTGAACTCAAATATTATTTTACAAAAACAAAAACACTAAATTATTGACACTGTGCTTTATGCATTAAGTAGTGGTCAAGCAGTACACAGCTTAACATAGCCTCTCCTACTGGAACTGCTCTAATACCTACACAAGGGTCATGTCTGCCTTTAACTGATATAGTTGTATTTTTTCCAAATTTATCAATTGTCTTTCTAGATTTTAAAATTGATGATGTTGGCTTCACAGCAAAAGATACAATTATATCTTGTCCTGAAGAAATTCCACCAAGAATTCCCCCAGCATTATTTGAGTTAAATTTTAGTTTTTTATTTTTTTGAAATATTTCATCTGAATTTTCCTCACCAGATAATTTTGCTGAATTCATTCCACTTCCAATATTTACTCCTTTTACAGCATTGATGCTCATCATTGCAGAAGCAATATCCATATCTAACTTAGAGTATATTGGTGCACCTAATCCTGGAGGAACACCTTTTGCTCTTACTTCAATTATGGCTCCACATGATGATCCTGATTTTCTTATATCTAATAAGTATTTTTCCCATAATTTTAACATTGATTTATCAGGGCAAAAAAATGGATTATTGTTAATTACTTTATCATCCCATTTATTAGTATCACATCCTAAAATACCCAATTGTGTTACAGCACCTGAAATTTTAAAATTTCTACCTAATTTACTTTGTAGAACTTTATTAGCTATTGCACCTGCAGCAACTCTTGCAGCTGTTTCTCTTGCTGAAGATCGACCACCGCCTCGGTAGTCTCTGATCCCATACTTTTTAAAATAAGTAAAATCAGCATGTCCAGGTCTAAATTTATTCTTAATATTTCCATAATCTTTAGAACGCATATCTTCATTGTAAATTATAAGAGATATGGGAGTTCCAGTTGTTTTTCCTTCAAATACACCTGATAAAATTTGCACTTTATCACTTTCTTTTCTTTGAGTGGTAAATTTTGATTGTCCAGGCTTTCTTTTATCTAGAAATTTTTGAATATCTTTCTCATCTAAGTTTATTAACGGTGGGCAACCATCCACAATACACCCTATCGCTGGTCCGTGAGATTCTCCCCATGTGGTGAAACGAAATAACTTTCCAAAAGTATTAAATGACATTATTTATATTGTATAGATTATTTTGTTTAAATTATGAATCAAAAAAACTCACTTGGGCTTAATAAATGTTTTATGGATCTTGATGATCCTATAGCACTATTTGACAAATGGTATGAGGAAGCAAAAAAATCAGAAATTAATGATCCAAATGCAATTGCTTTAGCAACATCTGACAAAAATAACATTCCATCGGTTAGAATGGTTTTAATGAAAGAATTTAACGAAAAAGGATTTGTATTTTATACAAATTTAAACAGTCAAAAAAGTATTGAGATTAAAGAAAATCCAAATGCTTCAATGTGCTTTCATTGGAAATCACTTTTAAGACAGGTAAGAATTAATGGTGTTATTGAGCCTGTAGAAGATAAGCAAGCAGATCAGTATTATAATTCAAGAGGCTATGAAAGCAGAATAGGAGCCTGGGCCTCTAAACAAAGCGCTGTTTTAAATAATAGAAATGAATTATTTGAAGCTATTTCAAAGTTTAAAGAAAAATTTCAAGATAAAGAAAATGTTCCAAGACCATCTCATTGGTCAGGATGGAATTTAATTCCTAATAATATTGAGTTTTGGTTAGATGGTGAAGGCAGAATTCATGAAAGATTAAAGTATCAAAAAGATAATCAAGGAAAATGGATAAAGTCTTTATTGAGTCCTTAAAAATTTCTCTCTAAACTGAATGAGGTTAATTCTTGGAATATTTTTTTTTCTTTTGTATCATTAAAAGCACTTAGAGAATTTGATGCTAAATTAATATAATGATCTGCCTTTTTGTAACATTCATTAATTATTTTATTAGTTTTCATTAAGTTTAAAATATAATCTAGATCATTATTAGATCTTTCCTCAGATTTAAAAATTTTAGTTAATTTAATTTTTTCTGATTGTTCAATTTTTTGAAATAATAAAATTACAGGTAGTGTAATTTTTCCTTCAAAAAAATCTTTACCTAGTGTTTTACCAAACATTTTTAAGTCTGAATTATAATCTAGAGTATCGTCAGCAATTTGAAATGTTAGTCCAAGATTTCTTCCATAAAATTCAAGTGCATCCTTTTTTCTATCATCGACTTCCGCTAATATTGCACCTACCTTAGTTGATGCTGAAAAAAGCTCTGCTGTTTTTGCGGTGATAATTTTTAGATACGTATCTTCAAGCATATCTACTTCTGCTTGATGTTGAAGTTGTAAGACTTCACCTTGAGCAATTTTGGAAGATGTTGAGGATAAAAGTTTTAAAATTTCAAGATTACCATCTTCAACCATCATTTCAAAACATCTGCTCAATAAATAATCCCCAATTAAAACTGAAGAGTGATTTCCCCAAATTTGATTTGTGGTATCTTTGCCCCTTCTTAAGACACCATTATCAATAACATCATCATGCATTAGTGTTGCACTGTGTATTAATTCTACACAAGCTGCTAAATTGATATCTCTTGGTCCTTTTATATATCCACATAATTTTGCAGAGCCTAGCGTTAATAAAGCTCTTAATCTTTTGCCACCTGTTTTAATATGATAGTCAGTCATTTCCTGAACTAATTGAACATCACTATTTAGTTTAGATTGAATTTTTTCTTCGACGAGCACCAGTTTATCTTCAACAGAGTTTTTTAGTTGAAAGTATGAATTATTTATTTGTTTTTTTAGCTGTATTACTGATCCCATGTGTCTTAAATTAGTATATAAGCATTTTATATTTTACTTATCAATTGACGCACCTAATTCTTCAATTATAAGTAGTCTTTATTTACAATCAAAAATTCTATAAGGAATAAACATGTTCTCTTTTTTTAAAAAGAAAAAAATCATACCTCATATTAAATTAAATGGGATCATTGGAAATGCAGGAAAATTTAAGCAAGGCATTGATTTTGCCGGACAAGAAGAGATAATTGAGAAGGCATTTTCTATTAAAAAAGCCTTATGTGTAGCAATTACCATTAATTCTCCAGGAGGCTCACCGGTTCAATCTCATTTAATTTATAAATTTATTAGGGCTCAGGCAAAAAAAAATAACAAGAAGGTCATTGTTTTTGCTGAGGATGTTGCAGCTTCAGGTGGGTATTTAATAGCGTGTGCTGGAGATGAAATTTATGCAAATTCCAGTTCAATTATTGGATCTATAGGAGTTATCTATTCATCTTTTGGTTTTACTGAGCTTATAAAAAAAATTGGTATTGAAAGAAGAGTTCATACTGCTGGAAAGAACAAGAGTACCCTTGACCCCTTTTTAGAGGAAAAAAATGAGGACATAGACAGATTAAAAACTATTCAGTTAGATCTTCACAAAGATTTTATTAATGTTGTTGAAGAAAGCCGACGTGAAAAATTAAATAAAAATGAAGTAGAATTATTTTCAGGGGAATTTTGGTCAGGTAGCAAAGCTAAAGAACTTGGATTAATTGATGGCATTGGAGATGCTAACGAAATATTAAAAAATAAATTTGGTGAAGATGTGGTGATCAAAAAATTTGAGAAATCTAAAGGTTGGTTAAGTAAAAAACTTTCATCTTCAAATAATAATCTAGATCAAATCGTCAACATTTTAGAAGAAAGATCTATTTGGCAGAGATATGGCTTCTAAAGAAAAAAAAACTTCTAATAAAACTTTATCTTTCCAAGAAACAATATTAAATTTACAAAAGTATTGGGGAAAACATGGTTGTGTAATTTTACAACCTTATGATATGGAGGTTGGTGCAGGTACTTTTCATCCAGCGACAACCCTACGTTCACTGGGACCAAAACCATGGAAAGCTGCTTATGTGCAGCCATCCAGAAGACCAACTGATGGACGATATGGTGAAAATCCAAATAGACTACAACATTACTATCAATTTCAAGTTATTATTAAACCATCACCAGAAAATATAAAAAAATTATATTTGAATAGTCTATCAGTAATAGGAATAAATCATAATGAGCATGATATTAGATTTGTTGAGGATGATTGGGAAAGTCCTACTTTGGGTGCGGCAGGTTTGGGGTGGGAAGTTTGGTGTGATGGAATGGAGATTACCCAGTTTACCTATTTTCAACAAATGGCTGGATATGAATGTAAACCTATATCCGTAGAGTTAACTTATGGACTTGAGAGAATATGTATGTTCACTCAACAAAAAAAGAATGTCTATGATTTAATTTGGAATAATGAGGGTGTTACTTATAGAGAGATTTTTCATCAATCAGAAAAAGAGTTTTCAGCGTATAATTTTGAGCATGCTAACACTGAAAATCTTTTTAAGATTTTTGATATGTATGAGCATGAAGCTAATGCGCTAGTTGAAAAAAAATTATCTCTTCCTGCTTACGATCAATGTTTAAAAGCTAGTCACGTGTTTAACATATTGGATGCTAGGGGTGTAATCAGTGTAGCTCAAAGAGCAGGCTATATAGCAAAAATTAGAGACATCACTAAAGCAGCCGCTGGAATTTGGCTAAATAGTCAAAATTAAATGTCAGAATTTTTTTTAGAACTATTTAGTGAAGAAATACCTTCATCTTTACAAAAAAATTTAAGGTTAGATTTATTAAATAATTTTAGGGATTTATTTCAAAAAAGATCAATAACATTTAAAAATAGCACAGCATATTCGACACCAAATAGATTAATTATTTTGTTTGAAGGACTGCAAAGAGAAATAACCTTGAAATCTGAGGAAATAAAAGGACCAAGTATTAAAGCGCCCAATGAGGCATTAGAGGGCTTTTTAAGGTCAAATAAAATTGACAAAAATAAAGTTTACAAAAAAACAACTGATAAAGGTGAATTTTATTTTTATAAAACTTCTGCAAAAAAGATAAATACTCATTCAGTTTTAGAGGAGTCCATTCCTGAAATTTTAAAAAAAATCCAATGGAAAAAATCAATGAAGTGGGGAAGTCATGAATTAACATGGGCCAGACCTTTAAAATCAATTTTAGCAGTTTTTGATAAAAAAAAGATTATTTTTAAATTAGATCATTTAAGTTCATCAAATATTACTTTTATAGATAAAGAATTTGAGGATAAAACAAAAATATTTTTAGATTTTAAAACTTATAATAATTTCTTTAAGAGTCAGAAAATAATTATTGATCACAATCAAAGAAAAAAATTTATTGAAGATGGTCTTCAAAAAATTTCAATTACAAAGAAAATTGTATTTGAAAATAATCAAAAATTATTAGATGAAGTTGTAAATTTAACAGATAATCCAAATCTTTTAATTTGTGAATTTGATAAAAAATTTTTAAATATTCCTAAAGAAATTTTGACTATAACTATGCAATATCATCAAAAATATTTTCCAACTTATGACGCTAAAGGCAAAATAACGAATGAGTTTGTGGTTGTGGCCAATAAAAAAGATTTAAAAGGATTAATTAAAATTGGAAATGAAAGAGTAGTGGAAGCAAGATTAAGTGATGCAGAATTTTTTTGGCAAAAAGATAAATCTCAAAATTTGGTAAAAAGTGTAAGTAAACTTAAAAATATGAATTATTTTAAAGGTTTGGGTTCTTATTTTGACAAAGTTCAAAGAATGAGAAAACTTGGTGGTATGATTTCTGATGAGCTATTAATCAGTAAAGAAAAAGTAGAACTTTCTGCATCAATATCTAAAGTAGATTTACTTTCTGATTTAGTTGGTGAATTTCCTGAACTTCAAGGTGTCATGGGAGGTTATTTTGCTGAAGCCCAAGGTTTTGATAAAGATGTTGCTTTAGCAATTAGTGAACAATATTTACCTATTGGTTTAGAATCTCAGTTACCTAAAAAACCATTCAGTATAGCTTTATCAGTTTCAGATAAAATAGATACCTTGGTGGGATTTTTTGGAATCAATCAAAAACCGACAAGTTCAAAAGATCCATATGCACTTAGAAGATTAGCTCTAGGAGTAATAAGAACTATAGTTGAAAATAAAAAAGACTTTAAAGTTAGAGGATTAATAGATTACTCAATCAATTTATACCTAGAGCAAGGTTTTGAATTTTCAAACAAGAATTTACAAAAAGATTTACAAGAGTTTTTAATGGAACGTCTTAAATTTTATTTAAAAGAAAAAAAAATTAGACAAGATATTGCGGAGTCTTGTACCAGTGTTTTTAATATTGATAATTCAGTAATAATTTTTAGAAAAGCTTATAGTTTAAATAAAGTAATCAACAAACCACTAGGTAAAGATATAATTGCTAGCTACAAAAGAGCTTCTAACATTCTCGAAAGTGAACAAAAAAATAGTAAATTTGAATTATCAAATACAACTGACCCTGGTATTTTTAAATCAGATTTTGAGAAGAATTTATTTAAAAAAATTAATGAATTAAGAAAATATTTCTCTAGCATTAACAAAGATGAGGATTTTGATCAATCATTAGCTAATTTAGCTAGCGCAAAAAAATTAGTATTTGAATTTTTTGATAATGTCATTGTGAATGAAGAAGATCAAAGTATTAAAAAAAATCGATTGGAACTAATACAAATGTTATGTAAAACCTTCGAAAATTATGTAAATTTTTCAGTGATAGAGGCAAACTAGTGAATAAGTTAATCTTAAATTTTAAGTCTAAAGAAATTAAAAAAATAAAAAATGTAAAAAATTTTTTAGGTGGAAAGGGTGCCAATCTTTCTGAGATGGGACGAATGGGCCTGCCAGTACCTCCAGGTTTTACTATTTCTACAAAAGTTTGTGAAATTTTTTATAAAGATAAAAAAAAACTTAATGCAAACTTAATCAATCAAATAAAAAAAGAACTGAAAGTTATTGAGAAAGACGTTAGTAAAAAATTTGGAGATTTAAAAAACCCACTACTTTTATCAGTTAGATCTGGTGCTAGAGTTTCAATGCCAGGTATGATGGATACAATTTTAAACCTTGGTTTAAATGATAAAACTGTAGATGCTCTAGCCAAAAAAACTTCAAATGGAAGATTTGCTAAAGATAGTTATCGAAGATTTATTCAAATGTATGGCAATGTAGTTATGGGTGTTGAAGGTTACCATTTTGAAGAATTAATAGAAAACTATAAACTTACTAAAGGTGTTCTTTTAGACACAGATCTTGATGAAAGTGATTGGGATGGCTTAATTAGTGATTTTAAACGAACTATTAAAAACAATGCTAAAAAAGAATTTCCTCAAGATGTTTTTGAACAATTATTAGGTGCAATTAGTGCGGTATTTTTATCTTGGGAAAGTAATAGAGCTAAAGTTTACAGAAAATTAAATCAAATACCTTCTGAATGGGGAACAGCTGTTAATGTCCAGTCCATGGTTTTTGGAAATATGGGTGAAGATTGTGCAACAGGAGTGGTGTTTACAAGAAATCCATCAGATGGTTCTAATGAAATTTATGGAGAATATTTAATTAATGCGCAAGGTGAGGATGTGGTTGCTGGAACTAGAACGCCTCAATACATAACTAAAAAAGCAAGACAAGATGCAAAAGTAAAAGCTCCTTCAATGGAAGAGTCCATGCCAAGTGTTTATAAGGAACTTTATAAAATTTTAAAGAAATTAGAAAAACATTATCAAGATATGCAAGATGTTGAATTTACAGTTGAAAATAAAAAACTGTGGATGTTACAAACTCGATCTGGAAAAAGAACTGCAAAATCAGCAGTTAAAATTGCTGTTGATATGGTTAATGAAAAACTTATTTCTAAAAAAGAAGCTATTTTAAGAATTGATCCAAATTCATTAGATACTCTCTTGCACCCAACTCTTGATGAAAAAAGTTCAATTAATGTTATCGCTAATGGATTGCCCGCATCACCAGGAGCAGCTAGTGGAAAAGTAGTTTTTACATCTGAAGAGGCTGAAAGATTGAATGATATGATGCAAGACACTATATTGGTTAGAGTAGAAACTTCTCCAGAAGATATCCAAGGTATGCATGCCGCAAAAGGTATTTTAACCGCAAGGGGTGGTATGACTAGTCATGCTGCAGTAGTTGCAAGAGGAATGGGTAGACCTTGCGTTTCAGGCTCAAGTGAAATTGATATTAATTATGATAATAAAACTTTTAAAACATCATCAATAGAAGTTAAAGAGGGAGAGATAATTACAATCGATGGATCTACAGGAAGAATTATTCTAGGAAGTGTGCCAACAGTTAAACCAGAAATTTCAGGAGATTTTTCAAAATTAATGTCTTGGGCAGATAGTTTTAGAAAGTTAAAAGTGAGAACTAATTCAGAAACTCCAAAAGACACAAAAACCGCTAGAGATTTTGGTGCTGAAGGTATTGGTCTTTGTAGAACAGAGCACATGTTTTTTGATGAAGAAAGAATTTTATCTGTAAGGGAAATGATATTATCAAAAACAGTTGAGGATAGAGCAAAAGCTTTAGGTAAATTATTACCACATCAGAAAAAAGATTTTATTGAGATTTTTAAAATTATGAATGGTTTACCAGTAACAGTAAGATTGTTGGATCCTCCTTTACATGAGTTTTTACCTAGAACAGATAAAGAAATAAAAGAAGTTGCCGATGTGGTGGGTTTATCAATTTCTGAAGTTAAATCTAGAATTGATGAATTGCATGAACAAAACCCCATGTTAGGTCATAGAGGTTGCCGACTTGGAATTTCATTTCCTGAAATTTATGAGATGCAATGTAGAGCTATCTTTGAAGCATTGTGCGAATTGAAAAATAAGAAAATTAAAGCTGCATTTCCTGAAATAATGATTCCATTAGTTTCAACTGAAGCAGAAATTAAAATAATGAAAGATCTTGTAGTAAGAATTGCTCAAGAAGTGCAAAAACAAAATAAAGTTAAAATAGATTATATGGTAGGAACTATGATTGAACTACCAAGAGCAGCAATCAAAGCCAAAGAAATAGCTAAACACGCTGAATTTTTTAGTTTTGGCACTAATGATTTAACCCAAACAACATTTGGTATTAGTAGAGATGATAGTGGAAAATTTTTAAATGATTATTTGGATAATAAAATATTTTCAATTGATCCATTTATATCAATTGATGAAGGTGTGGGTGATTTAATTGAAATTGCAGTAGAAAGAGGCAAGCAACAGAATAAGAATTTAAAATTAGGAATTTGTGGGGAGCATGGTGGAGATCCTAAGAGTATTGATTTTTGCTCTAAAGCTGGATTGGATTATGTATCCTGTTCACCGTATAGAGTACCAGTTGCAAGACTTGCAGCAGCTCAAGCAGAATTGAAGAATAAATAAAAGGAGATCTTGTGAAAGGATATAGATTTATTACAGATGACGATACATCAAAATTTTGTCACCGAGTATCAGAAGCATTATCAAATGGATGGAAATTGTATGGCGAACCCAAAATGACATTTGATAAAAAAAGAGGTGTAATGCGTTGTGGCCAGGCAGTAGTGAAAAACTCTCCAAAAAAAAAGTATTCAAAAAAAATTAATCTATCTTCAATATAACAATGAGAAGGGGCGTTCTGTTGCCAGGTGCCCCAAACCCCGTCTACTTAATTAACCGAAGTTAATTATGCAGCAAGTGCGTAACTTTCGTTAGCAATTATAAATTAGCCCGTCACGGTGGAACAATCCCGAACGAAAGAACAGCCTTTAGTCACCCGTCGAATCTAGTTCACCCCCATAAGTTGTAAATGGTGGAGGTGGTGGGTACTGCCCCCACGTCCGCGATGGTTATTACGAAATTCGTTTATCGTCATAGTTGGAAAACCAACATTATTAATATAAAAGGAATTACAACAGATTCAATAACAATCATGAAATTAACTAAAGAACAATCAGAAGAAATAAAAAATCAACAGTCTCAGAGCAATCAAACTAAGAGAGTTACTGCTCCTGAGCTTGAAAAAATTTTATACGAGGCAATTCCAGCCCTAGATCATGGATTTGTTAGAGTTGTGGACTATATGGGTGATGATAGCTCGATCGTCCAATCTGCAAGAGTTTCATATGGAAAAGGAACTAAGCAAGTTTCAACTGATAAAGGTTTAATCAAATATTTAATGCGTCATTGGCATAGCACTCCATTTGAAATGTGTGAAATTAAATATCATATTAAACTTCCAATTTTTATTGCTAGACAATGGATTAGACATCGAACTGCAAATGTTAACGAATATTCCGCAAGATATTCAATACTTGATAAAGAATTTTATTTACCAAGTCCTGAAAACTTAGCGGCACAATCTACAAGTAACAGACAAGGTAGAGGCGATGTTTTAGAAGGTGAACAGGCAAAAGAAGTTTTAGAATTATTAAAGCAGGATGCTGAGAGAACCTACGATAATTATGAAACAATGTTGAATGAACGTTATGATGGTTCAACTATTGATGAAAATAAAAAAGGTTTAGCAAGAGAGCTTGCAAGGATGAATTTAACACTCAATACATACACACAGTGGTATTGGAAAACAGATCTGCTGAACCTAATGAACTTTTTAAGACTAAGAGCAGACAGTCATGCACAATATGAAATTAGAGTGTTTGCCGATATTATGTTAGATACAGTTAAAAAGTGGGTGCCGATAACTTATGAAGCCTTTATGGATTATCGAGTGGGTGGTACTGAAGTTTCGGCAAAAGGTAAAGTGATTATTCAAAAACTTATCAAAGGTGAAAACGTTAATGTTGATGACTCTGGTTTATCAAAAAGAGAGTGGAATGAACTAATGGAAGCTTTTGATCTTAAAGATAAGTTGATTTAATTTTCTTAGCAAACTCAATATAAATTTTTGAAATTTCATGATCGGGGTTAGCTTCTACGATGGGTTTACCTTTGTCACTTGTTTCACCGACCAAAGGATTTATTGGTATTTCACCTAAAAATTCCTTACCAAATTCTGCAGCAGTTTTTTTAACGCCACCTTCTCCAAAAATTTTATATTTCTTACCATCATCTCCTATGAAGTAGCTCATATTATCTACCAAACCTAAGATCTTAACTCCTAGTTTATCAAACATTTTAATACCTCTTTTAACATCAAGTAGAGCAACTTCTTGAGGCGTTGACACAATTATAGCGCCATCCATTTTTATTTCCTGAGAAAAAGTTAATTGAGTATCTCCAGTACCCGGCGGCATATCTACAATGATGAAGTCTAAATCTTTCCAATTAACTTTTTGGGTAAAAGTTTTGATTGCACTGGTTACCATGGGTCCTCGCCAAATCATTGGAGTTTGTTGATCAGCTAAAAAACCAATAGACATACATTGAATATCATATTTCATTATTGGCTCTAACTTTTGACCATCACTTTTTGGTTTTTCATTTATGTCAAACATTTTTGGAATTGATGGGCCATAAATATCTGCATCTAGTAAGCCCACTTTACACCCCAGTTGTTTTAACGCTAACGCAAGATTTGTGGCAAAAGTAGATTTTCCTACACCACCTTTTGCACTTGAAATCGCAATTGTAAATTTTGTTCCCAGTATGGGGTTTTTTGTAAAAACTCTAGGCTCTATTTTGCTTTTGATTGCGGCACTTGGCTCAGGTTTTTTATCAGACATAATTCCATCTTAACTTGTTTTTTAGATTAAAGACACTATATACATAATGTATGTCTGATGATTTTCAACAAAGAGGCGGAAGCCCATGGGGAACACCTCCTGGAGGAGGAAATGGTAATGGATCAGGTAGAGGTCCAACTCCACCGGACATTGATAAAATTATTAGAGAAATTCAAAACAAAATTAAAAATTTTTTACCAGGTGGTAGTGCATCTGGTGGTAAACCAATTGGATTAATTTTACTCATTTTAGTTTTCGTGTGGCTTGCAAGTGGATTATATAGAGTATTGCCTGATGAACAGGGTGTAGTCATCCGATTTGGAAAATTTATTAAAACTACTCAACCAGGACTTAACTATCATATCCCTTTCCCAGTTGAGGCCGTTGAAACTCCAAAAGTTACAAAAGTAAACAGAATTGATATTGGTTTTAGATCTGAAAGAGATAGTGGTTTTTCTTCAGGTGGCGGAGTTGCTGATGTTCCACAAGAAAGCTTAATGTTAACGGGAGATGAAAATATTGTTAATATTGACTTTTCAGTTTTCTGGGTAATTAAAGATGCGGGCAAATTTTTATTTAAAATCCAAGATCCTGAAGGAACAGTAAAAGCCGCAGCAGAAACAGCAATGAGAGAAGTAATTGCTAAAAGTAAAATTCAACCAATTTTGACAGAAGGTAGATCTGTAATAGAAGTTGAAACACAAGAAATTATTCAAAGTATTTTAGATGATTATGAAAGTGGTATTCAAATTACACAAGTTCAAACCCAAAAAGCTGATCCACCTGATCAAGTAATTAATGCGTTTAGAGATGTTCAGGCTGCAAGAGCAGACATGGAGAGATCTAAAAATGAAGCAGAAGCTTATGCTAACGATGTTATCCCAAGAGCCAGAGGGGAAGCTGCAAAAATATTACAAGCCGCAGAAGCTTATAAAAACCAAGTAGTTGCTAAAGCTGAGGGTGAAGCCAGCAGATTTATATCGATATATAATGAATATGCTAAGGCTAAAGAGGTTACTCAAGAAAGAATGTATTTAGAAACTATGGAAAAAGTTTTAGCGGGTATTGAAAAAGTAATTATTGAAAAAAATGTAGGTTCAGGAGTTGTGCCATACTTGCCGTTACCTGAGTTGAATAAGAAAGGATCAAGTAATTAAATGAAAATACAAAAAATTATTCTTCCTTTATTAGCAATTATTGGAGCAACGATATTCTTTTCAGTGTTTATTGTTAAAGAAGTGAACCAAGCAATAGTATTACAATTTGGAGATCCAAAAAGAATTATTTCAAATCCAGGATTAAATTTTAAAATTCCGTTTATTCAAAACGTGGTTTACTTAGATAAAAGAATTTTAAATTTGGATGCACCACCTGAAGAAGTAATTGCTTCTGACCAAAAAAGATTAATTGTTGATGCATTCGCAAGATTTAAAATCGTTGATCCATTAAAATTTTATATTTCTGTTGGAGATGAACGGGTAGCAAGATCAAGACTAGCGACTATTATTAACTCAAGAATAAGAAATGTTTTAGGACAAGAAGAGTTACAAACGCTTTTATCTGTAGACAGAATTAAACAAATGGAGTTGATTAAAGAGGGTGTGAATGCTGAAGCTCAAAACTTCGGAATTAACATAGTTGATGTAAGAATTAAAAGAGCAGACCTTCCTCAAGCAAACAGTGAAGCAATTTTTAGAAGAATGCAAACTGAACGAGAGAGAGAAGCAAAAGAATTTAGAGCAAAGGGTGCAGAAATGGCAGTAACTATTACCTCTACAGCGGATAAAGAAGTAACAGTTCTTTTGGCGGATGCTGAGAAAAAATCTGAGATAATGAAAGGGGAAGGTGACGGTGAAAGAAACAAAATTTTTGCTGAAGCTTTTGGAAGAGACCCAGAGTTCTTTGCTTTTTATAGAGCGATGCAAGCTTATGAAACCGCTTTAATTGGAGGAGAGACATCATTAATATTATCTCCAGATAGTGAATTCTTTAAATTTTTTGGAAATATAAAACCTAAATCACAATAACTTTTAAAAGTATGAGAGAGCTCATAATAGCTTTTGGCCTCTTTTTTTTTATAGAAGGGTTATTATATGCCTTATTTCCATCAAAAATGAAAAGTATGTTAAAAAAATTAGAAATTGTAGGAGATAGCCAATTAAGAACTGGTGGATTAATTTTCGCAATTATAGGGTTTGCAATTATTTATTTTGTAAAAAATTAATATGAAAAAAATAAAAATAATATTTTTAGCTTTAGTTTTTACTTTTAATTATTCATTTAATGCTTTTGCAAAAGGAGTGCCAGAGTCGTTTGCTGATCTAGCTGAAAAATTAATGCCTTCAGTTGTAAATATTTCAACAACTCAAACAGTCGTAACGAATACAAACCCTTTTCCATTTACATTTCCTCCTGGATCCCCATTTGAAGATATGTTTAAAGAATTTGGCACCCCACAAGAAAGAAAATCAAGCGCTTTAGGGTCAGGTTTTATTATAGATGCTAAAGGCATAGTGGTAACCAACAATCATGTTATTCAAGGAGCTGAAGATATTATTGTAAGAGTTAATGGCGAAGACGAATTTAAAGCAAAGGTGATCGGTGCAGATCCATTATCTGATATTGCAGTTTTACAAATAGAATCTGAAGAAACTTTTATTCCTGTTGAGTTTGGCGACTCAGATAAAGCAAGAATTGGAGATTGGGTAATTGCCATTGGAAATCCTTTTGGTTTAGGTGGAACGGTTACATCAGGAATAATTTCAGCAAGAAATAGATCAATAGGTCTATCTAGATATGAAGATTATATACAAACAGATGCATCAATTAATTCTGGAAATTCTGGTGGACCTTTATTTGATATGAATGGAGATGTTATTGGTATTAATACAGCTATTTTAGGAAGAAGTGGTTCAATTGGTATTGGTTTTTCTATACCCTCTAACAGTGCAAAAATTGTCATTGATCAATTAATTGAATTCGGTGAGACAAAAAGAGGTTGGTTAGGTGTAAGAATTCAAGAAGTGACGCAAGAAATTGCTGATATTGAAAAATTAGATAAACCAAGAGGCGCATTAGTTGCAAGTGTTGCTGAAAATAGTCCTTCAGAAAAAGCTGGAATTAAATCAGGGGATATTATTTTAGAATTTAATGGAGAACCTATAAATGAAATGAAAGAATTACCAATGATTGTTGCAAAAACTGCAGTTGGTAAAAATGTTGAAGTAAAAATTTGGAGAGACAAAAAAGAAATATCTAAAACAGTGCTTCTTGGAAGATTAGAAACTTCTGAAGATTTTAAAGCAAGTAAAGAACCAGAGCCAACTTTAAAAGAAACTGAAATTGAAAATTTAAAAATTACTGTTCGAAAATTAAATGATGAAGACATCAAAGCACGAAGTTTACCCAATCAAACTACTGGTTTAGTAATCACTAAAATTGCAGAAGATAGCCCACTAATAAAATCATTAGCGGTAAACAGTATAATTCTTGAGGCTCAAAAAAGAAAAATAAGAAACGAAAATGATTTAAACCAAGCAATTAAACAAGTAATGAATTCTAATCAAAAAACTATATTGCTTGCAATTTATAATACTGAAAACCAAAGAAGATATATTGGTGTCAAACTAGATTAATCATGGATTTAAAATCCAAGATTATTTTAATCTCAGGTCCAACCGCTTCAGGAAAATCTAATTTTGCAATTCAACTAGCAAAAAAATTAAATGGGGAAATTATAAACACTGATAGTATGCAGGTTTATAAAGAACTCAAAATTTTATCTGCAAGACCTTTAAAAAAAAATTATCAAAAAATAAAACACCACCTTTATGGATTTCAAAGTGCAAAAAAAATATTTTCTACAGGAGATTGGTTAAAGCTAGCAATTGCCAAAGTTTATGAAATTAAAAAAAGAAAAAAAGTTCCAATTTTAGTTGGTGGAACTGGATTATACTTTAAAGCGATTACGCAAGGTTTAGTTAGTATCCCAGAAATTCCAATGCAATTTAGAAATAAAATTAGAACTTTACATAAAAAACTTGGTCAAAATAAATTTTATCTTAAATTATTAAAATTAGATCCAATTTCTAAAAATAAAATTAATCCAACAGATACTCAAAGAACTATAAGGGCTTATGAAGTTAAATCATTTACCAACAAATCACTTCATCAATGGTTTGAAGATACTAAAGCTGTTTTTAAAGAACGAGATTTCTACAAATTATACATAGATTTTCCAAGACCTGAACTCATAGAAAGAATTAATCAAAGAACTGAAGAAATGTTAGAAGGTGGAGCAATTCAAGAAGTTAAGAGTTTTATTAAACTTAATGTTAAAAAAGACAAAACTGCAAATAAAGCTATTGGCATCAATGAAATTAAAGATTATTTGAATAAAAAAAAGAATTTAGAGGAAACCAAAGAGATTATTGAGATAAAAACAAGACAATATGCTAAACGTCAAAGCACATGGGCCAGAGGTCACATGAGTGATTGGCATAAAATTAAGCCACAAGACTTGGAAAAGTTCTTAAAAAAAATTTAAATATTTAATTGTTAAACTTGACCAATCAGTACAACTTCAGCTAGATTGCACAAATGCCAAAATTATACACAGGAGCGGAAATAGTTTTTAAGTGCCTTGAAGATCAAAAGGTAGAATATATTTTTGGTTATCCTGGTGGTGCAGTGTTACCGATTTATGATGAATTAAAAAATCATTCATCGATCAAGCATATTTTAGTTCGACATGAACAAGGTGCTGGTCATGCTGCAGAAGGTTATGCCAGGTCATCTGGAAAACCAGGGGTTGTTTTAGTTACTTCAGGTCCGGGTGCAACAAACGTTGTAACAGCTTTGACTGATGCCTATATGGACTCTGTTCCTTTGGTTTGTATATCAGGACAAGTACCCACTCATTTAATTGGCACTGATGCATTTCAAGAATGTGATACCACAGGGATTACAAGACCTTGCACAAAACATAACTGGCTGGTTAAAAATATAGATGACTTACCTAGAATTTTACATGAAGCTTTTCATGTGGCAACTACAGGAAGACCAGGACCAGTATTAGTTGATATTCCAAAAGATATTCAGTTTGCAAAAACAAAATATTCAAAACCAAAATTTGAGAAAAAACTAAATGGTAAATCTCACAATAAATTTTCTCAAAAAGAAATTGATCAATTGATAGATTTAATTACTAAAGCAAAAAAACCAATTTTTTATACTGGCGGTGGAGTTATAAATTCAGGACCTAAAGCAAGTGAGGCTCTAAGAGAGCTAGTACATTTAACTGGTTTTCCAATTACCTCTACACTTCAAGGATTAGGTGCATATCCTGGAGATGATCATCAGTTTTTAGGTATGCTTGGAATGCATGGAACATACGAAGCAAATAATGCTATGCATGATTGTGATCTTTTAATAAATATTGGCGCAAGGTTTGATGACCGGATTACAGGTAAGATAGATGAGTTTTCTCCTAAATCAAAAAAAGTACATATTGATATTGATCCATCATCAATAAATAAAATTATCAAAGTAGATTTATCAGTAGTAGGTGATGTTTATGAAGTTATTAAATCTACAATAAAAACAATAAATAAGAAAAAAATTAATTTTGCTAAATCAAATAAACAACAAATTTCAAATTGGTGGCAACAAATTCAGAAATGGCGATCTAAAGATTCTTTAGGCTTTACTAATAGTGATGTAACTATAAAACCACAATTTGCAGTTCAAAGACTTTATGAATTAACAAAAAATCAAGACACTTATATCACCACAGAGGTTGGTCAGCATCAAATGTGGGCGGCCCAACATTATAAATTTAATAAACCTAATCGATGGATGACCTCAGGAGGGTTAGGCACGATGGGGTATGGTTTACCTGCAGCAGTCGGTGTTCAGATTGCTCATCCTAAAAAATTAGTTATTGATATTGCTGGAGAAGCTTCAGTGCTTATGACTATGCAAGAAATGTCAACAGCTATACAATATAATCTGCCAATCAAGATTTTTATTCTAAATAATCAATATATGGGAATGGTTCGACAGTGGCAGGAATTACTACATGAAAAAAATTACTCTGAGAGTTATTCTGAGGCATTACCAGATTTTATTAAAATGGCTGAGGCATACGGATGCAAAGGCATTAAAGCAACAGATCCAAGTGAATTAGATGAAAAAATTCAAGAAATGATTGATTATGATGGTCCAGTAATATTTGATTGCCATGTTGATCCAACTGAAAATTGTTTTCCAATGATCCCTTCGGGAAAACCACATAATCAGATGATTTTAGGACCAAAAGATAAAGACGAAAATAAAATTACTGGAAAAGGTAAATCTTTAGTTTAATGGCAAAAGCAAAATCAGCATATAGTGTTCCTACAAAGGGTGGAAAACCAGATACTCATATAATAGTTGTGTGGGTTGATAATGAAGCAGGAGTTTTGGCTAGAGTGGTTGGGTTATTTTCTGGGCGAGGCTATAACATAGAATCTCTAGCGGTAGCTGAAATTGATTTTAAAAGAAATATTTCAAGAGTAACTATTGTAACAACTGGAACACCCCAAGTTATTGATCAAATCAAATTGCAATTAAAAAAGTTAGTTCCAGTTCATAAAGTTGCTGATTTTAAAAGAGAGGATAAGAAGGTTATTTTTAAAGAAATGGCTCTATTTAAAATCGTATCTTCAGAAAAAAATATTAAAAAATCTCTTAATGCTTGTAAAACATTTCATCCAGTAATATTAGATAAGACAAATAAATCTGCAGTAATTCAAATTACTGCACTAAGAAGAGAAATAGATTTAATGATGAAAAAATTAAAACCCCTAGGTCTTGTCAGTGCCTCAAGAACTGGAGCGGTAGCTATGACTAGAGGTGCAGATATTTTTAACTAATTTTAAAAGGAGAAACAAAATGAAAATGTTTTATGAAAAAGATGCAGATGTAAATTTAATAAAAGAAAAAAAAGTTGCTATTTTTGGTTATGGCAGTCAAGGCCATGCGCATGCACTAAATCTAAAAGATAGTGGTGTTAAAGATGTGGTTGTTGCATTACGAGATGGATCATCAAGCAAAGCAAAAGCAGAGTCTAAAGGATTAAGAGTTATGAATTTATCAGATGCTGCAGAGTGGGCAGATGTTTGTATGATTTTAACTCCTGATGAACTTCAGGCTACAATTTATAAAAATCATATAGAGCAAAGAATTAAAGAAGGAACAAGTTTAGCTTTTGCTCATGGGTTAAACATTCATTACGATTTAATAAAAGCAAGAAAAGATCTGGATGTATTTATGGTAGCTCCAAAAGGACCTGGGCATTTAGTTCGAAGTGAGTTTGAAAAAGGGGGTGGGGTGCCATGTTTAATGGCAGTTCATCAGGATGGCACAGGAAAAGCAAGAGACTTAGCATTATCTTATGCATCAGCAATTGGTGGTGGCAGATCAGGAATTATTGAAACAACCTTTAAAGATGAATGTGAAACTGATTTATTTGGTGAGCAAACTGTCCTTTGTGGAGGATTGGTAGAGTTAATTAAAAATGGTTATGAAACATTGGTTGAAGCAGGTTATGAACCTGAGATGGCATATTTTGAATGTTTACATGAAGTAAAATTAATTGTGGATTTAATTTATGAAGGTGGAATTGCTAATATGAATTATTCAATTTCTAATACTGCAGAATATGGAGAATATGTATCTGGACCTAGAATAATAAATAAAGACGAGACAAAGAAAAGAATGAAAGAAGTACTTTCTGACATTCAATCTGGAAAATTCACTAAACAGTGGATGGATGAATGTAAAAATGGACAAAAGAATTTTCTTAAAACTCGAGAAGATTTAGCACAACATTCAATTGAAACAGTTGGTGCTAAATTAAGAGCAATGATGCCTTGGATTGGCAAAAAAAAATTAGTGGATAGCGATAAAAGCTAATTTTATCAGGACAATTTAGGCTATAAAAATTTTTTTATATCACTTATACTTTTCTTAAATAATTTAAGAGGAGTATAAAATATGAAAATTAATAATTTATCCAAAATACTAATTATTTTATCTTTAGTTTTTGGTTTTTCATCAGCTTCAGCCAATACAATTAAATGGTCGATGGCTGGTGATAGTTTAACGTTAGATCCTCATGCGCAAAATGAAGGTCCAACTACTCAAGTATCAAGACAAGTCTATGAGGCACTAGTAACCAGAGGCATTGATATGTCTATTGGACCACAACTAGCAACAAGTTGGAAAGCAATAGATCCAACGACTTGGTATTTTTATTTAAGACAAGATGTAAAATTTTCTGATGGTACGCCGATGACTTCTGAAGATGTTGTCTTTAGTATAATTAGAGCTCAACAACCAACATCAGATTTTAAAGAATATATAAGTTCTATTAGTTCAGTAAAAGCTATTGATGATTATACAATTGAGATTAAGACTAAAGAACCAAACCCAATTCTTTTAAATCAATTATCAAATATCTTTGTCATGTCTAAAGCGTGGGCAGAAAAACATTTTGCACTTGCACCTCAAAATTGGGGAGCATCACAAGAAACCTATGCTTCTGTAAACGCAATGGGTACTGGACCTTTTAAGATTACTCTAAGAGAACCAAATACCAAAACAGTATTTAAAAAGAATACTAAATGGTGGGGTGATGTAGAGCATAATTTGACTGCTGTTGAATTAATTCCAATTGCGAATGCCGCAACTAGAGTTGCAGCTTTATTATCAGGTGAAATTGATATTGTCACTGATGCACCAGTTCAAGATCTTGGAAGAATTGGTTCTTCTGGAGATCATAAAGTTGAAAGCACTCCTCAGATGAGAACTATTTTTCTAGGAATGGATCAGGCTGCAGACCAATTGAGATCTGGTAATACAGGTGATAACCCTTTCAAAAAGAAAGAAGTTAGACAAGCGCTTTATCAAGCAATTGATATTGAAGCAATTAAACAAAAAGTGATGAGAGGTAATAGTGCTCCAGCTGGAATAGTAACTTTTCCAGGTGTAACAGGCTATACTACAGAGCTTGATAAAAGATTGGCATTTGATCCAGAGGCATCAAAAAAACTTTTAGCTGACGCTGGTTATCCAGATGGTTTTGAAGTTGAACTAAGATGTCCTAATGACCGATATATTAATGATGAAGCCATTTGCACAGCAGTTGTTGGTATGTTGGGAAAAGTAGGTGTTAATGTTAGTCTAAATTCTCAAACCAAAAGTATTCACTTTAAAGAACTTGGTGAAAAAAAAGGAGACTTTTATATGCTTGGTTGGGGAGTTCCTACTTTAGATAGTCATTATGTATTTCATTATTTGTATGATACTGGAGCAAGCTGGAATAAAGCTAACTTTAGCAATGCAAGAGTTGATGAACTTATCAAGGTTATGGAAGGTGAAGTTGATTTAGATAAAAGAAATGCTGCAATTGCCGAAGCTTGGCAAATTGTAAAAGATGACATTACTTATCTACCTTTACATCACCAGGTAATTGCTTGGGCTTCTAAAAAGAATGTGAATGTTCCTATTAGACCTAACAATGAACCTTTGTTCAGATTTTCGAGCAAAAATTAAAAAAAATTAAAAACATAAGCCCTTTAAATAAAGGGCTTATGTACATTTAAAATTTCAGACATTGGCGATATATTTTTTAAAAAGATTAATTCAATCAATACTAGTAATGCTAGTTGTAGCATTCGTATCTTTTTCACTTTTTACCTTTGTGGGAGATCCAATCAATAATATGGTTGGTGAAGAAACATCAGAAAAGGAAAGGGCTGAATTAAGAGTTACACTTGGTTTAAATGATCCAATTCCTGTTCAATTTGTAAGATTTATTAAAAATGCCTCAAAAGGAGAATTTGGTATTTCTTACCAACTTAGAAGACCTGTATCAGAATTAATAACTGAGAGGCTTCCAGCTACATTAGAATTGGTATTTGTTTCTGCGATAATTGCATTAACGGCAGGAATTTTATTAGGAGTTTACACAGGAATTAATCGAAATAGTTTTACAAGTAATATAATTTTAGGAGTATCTTTATTGGGAGTATCCTTACCAACTTTTGTTATTGGGATACTTTTAATATATCTTTTTTCAGTCATCTTAGGGATTTTGCCATCTTTTGGTCGTGGAGAAGTCGTGGATTTAGGTTTTTGGAAAACTGGTTTCTTAACTCTGTCAGGACTTAAAGCAATTATATTACCCTCAATTACATTAAGTTTATTTCAAATGACATATATTATCCGATTGGTTAGAGCAGAAATGATGGAAATTTTGCAAACAGATTATATTAAATTTGCAAGAGCCAGAGGCATAAGTGAAAATAAAATACAATATCGTCATGCATTAAAAAATGGATTAATTCCAGTGATTACTATTGCAGGGATTAATATTGGAACTTTAGTAGCATTTTCAATTATTACAGAAACAGTTTTTCAATGGCCTGGAATGGGATTTCTTTTTATTCAAGCTGTTAAATTTGTGGATATTCCTATTATGTCAGCTTATTTGGTATTTATTGCCTTTATATTTGTCATGATAAATTTCATTGTCGACATACTTTATTATTTTATTGATCCAAGAATAAGAATTAAAGGAACAGAATAAAATGCAAAATCAAAATTTATCATTGTTTAATAAAATTATCGATAGTGATATTTTTTTTAGTTTTAAAAAATCTCCAACTGCAATTATTTCAAGTTTAATATTATTAATTATATTTTTCTGCTCTTTTTTTGTAGAGATAATTGCTCCCTATAATCCTTTTGATCCCTCAAGTTTATCATTAATGGACGCATTTACTCCTCCTTCATGGTCTGAGGGTGGAACTAGAAATTTTCTTCTTGGTACCGATGGGCAAGGTAGAGACATGTTATCAACAATTTTATATGGTTCTCGAATTTCATTGATTGTAGGTTTTTCAGCTATTTTGTTTAGTTTGATTCTTGGTGTTACTTTAGGTTTAACAGCTGGTTATTTTGGTGGAAGATATGAAATGTTTGTAATGAGAATAACAGATGTACAATTAACTATTCCAAGTATTTTAATGGCATTGCTGGTGGATGGAATTGCACGTGGTATTATTTCAAGAGAACTACATGATCAAATGGCAATTTATGTTTTAATTTTTGCCATTGGAATTTCTGAATGGCCACAATTTGCTAGAGTTTCAAGAGCGGCAACCCTAGTTGAAAAAAATAAAGATTATGTTTCAGCATCTACTATTATTGGAGTTTCAAATTTAATGATTATGCTTAGACATATATTACCAAATATTTTACGACCAATTTTAGTAATTGGCACAATAGGTTTAGCTTTAGCAATTATAGCAGAGTCTACATTAAGTTTTTTAGGAGTAGGGGTACCACCTACAACACCATCTTTAGGAACTTTGATTAGAATTGGAAATGATTTTTTATTTTCAGGTGAGTGGTGGATTACTTTTTTCCCAGCAATTTTTTTAGTGCTTTTAGCTTTTTCAATAAATCTTTTAGGAGATTGGATGAGGGATACACTCAATCCAAAATTAAAATAATGAGTTTTTTAAAAATTAATAACTTATCAGTTAATTACATCATGAGAAAAGAGACTGTCTTTGCTGCTCAGAATGTTAAATTTGATGTAAGCAAAGGGGAAATATTGGGCCTAGTTGGAGAGTCTGGCTCTGGAAAAAGCACAGTAGGTAATGCCATTATTAATTTAATTGATGAGCCTGGAAAAATCTCTGAAGGCTCAATTTTTATTGATAATATTGATATTTATAAAGATCCAAAAACCATAAAAACTCTTAGAGGAAAAAAAATTGGTATAATTTTCCAAGATCCTCAAACTTCTTTAAATCCATTATTAACAGTTGGCGAGCAGCTAATCGAAACTATTCAAACTCATCTAAGTTTAAATAAAGCAGATGCAAAAAGTAGAGCAATCAATTTATTAAAAGAAGTTGGTATTACAGATGCCGAAAATAGATTTGATAATTATCCCCATCAATTTTCAGGAGGAATGAGACAACGTGTGGTCATTTCGTTAGCGTTATGTTGTGAACCAGAATTATTAATTGCAGACGAACCAACTACAGCTCTAGATGTTTCAATTCAATCACAAATTCTTGATTTGATAAAAAATTTAACAAAAAAAAGAAATTTAGCAGTTATATTAATTACTCATGACATGGGAGTTATAGCTGAAACAACTGATAGAGTTGCGGTTATGAAAAAGGGTATTTTAGTTGAAATAGGGCCAACAAAAGAAGTGCTTGGTAATCCTAAAGCGGAATATACAAAAAGCTTAGTAAGCTCAGTTCCACCAACAAATAAAAAAATTAATAGATTTAATGTAATTAATAAAATTAATGAAAATGACAATCAGGTTAATTTAAAAATTTTAAATCGGTGGAAAAAAAAAGAACTGAATGATCAAAATTTGGTCGAAGTTAAAAATCTTAAAAAATCATTTCATGATGGGATTTTCTCTGAATCATCTAGTAAAGACGTTGTTGCAGTAGACGATATAAGTTTTAATATTAAAGAGGGAGAGTCTTTTGGATTAGTAGGTGAGAGTGGTAGTGGTAAATCTACAATTGCTAAGATGATCGTAAATTTATTTAAACCCACGTCTGGTGAAATTTATTTTGATAAGGTTTGTATCAACAAGATCACAGATAAAAATATTATGCTTAAGTTTAGAAGACAAATTCAAATGATTTTTCAAGATCCTTATTCATCTTTAAATAGTAGAATGAAAGTTTATGATATCATTGCAGAACCTATAAGACTTCATAATACCCTTATAAAAGAAAATGAATTAAAAGATTATATTAATGATTTACTAGAGTCTGTTGAACTCACAAAAAAATCAGCTGATCGATATCCTCATGAATTTTCTGGTGGACAAAGACAAAGAATTTCAATCGCTCGTGCTTTAGCAACACAACCAAGATTGTTAGTTTGCGACGAACCCACTTCAGCATTAGATGTAAGTATACAAGCTCAAATATTAAATTTATTAAAAGATCTTCAAGAGCAATTAAATTTAACCATTTTGTTTATTAGTCATGACCTGCCAGTAGTAAGACAAATGTGTGATCGAATAGCAGTATTAAGATATGGTAAACTATGCGAAATATCTGACACTGAAAACTTGTTTTTAAATCCTTCAAATAGTTACACAAAAGAGTTGCTACATTTAATGCCTAAAATTGAGTCAATTTACGAGACAAGATAATCCCCAAAACGGTCATTTTATCGATAAAAAATATCGAAATATTTTGCAAAATCTAACATTGATTGTATTATACCCCCATTCAAAAAACACTTATTATGGCTAATAAAGATAGAGTATTTATATTTGATACTACGATGCGAGATGGTGAACAGTCACCAGGAGCTTCAATGAGTCTTGAAGAAAAAATACAAATTGCAAGAGTATTTGATGAATTAGGAATTGATATTATAGAAGCAGGTTTTCCAATTGCATCACCTGGAGATTTTGAAGCTGTAACTGCTATTTCAAAAATTTTAAAAAAATCTATCCCATGCGGTTTAGCAAGACATTCAAAAAAAGATATTGATCGATGTTATGAAGCATTAAAGCATGCTCCAAGATTTAGAATTCATACTTTTATTTCTACAAGTCCTCTTCATATGAAACATAAATTAAACAAAACCCCTGAGCAAGTTTATGAATCTATTAAAGAACATGTAACTTATGCAAGAAATCTTACTGATGATGTCGAGTGGTCTTGTGAAGATGGAACCAGAACAGATATGGATTATATGTGTAAGACGGTTGAGCTTGCAATTAAATCAGGAGCAAAGACTATTAATATACCAGATACAGTTGGTTATACAGTTCCATCAGAGTTTACAAAAATTATTCAAACTCTTTTAAATAAAGTTCCAAATATTGATCAAGCAATTTTGTCTACACATTGTCATAACGATTTAGGCTTAGCTGTTGCAAACTCTTTAGCTGGAGTTCAAGCTGGAGCAAGACAAATTGAATGTACTATTAATGGTATTGGTGAAAGAGCAGGGAATGCTGCATTAGAAGAAGTGGTGATGGCGATTAGAACTCGAAATGATTTAATGCCATTTGAAACAGGAATTAATACAACTTTATTAAGTAAAGCTTCTAAACTTGTATCAAATGTTACAGGATTTCCAGTACAATATAATAAAGCGATTGTTGGTAAAAATGCATTTGCGCATGAGTCAGGAATTCACCAAGATGGAATGTTAAAAAATAGAAATACTTATGAAATCATGACTCCCGAGAGTGTTGGGGTTAAACAAACCTCATTGGTAATGGGCAAACATTCTGGAAGACATGCTTTTAAAGATAAATTAACAAGCTTAGGTTATGCAGACATAACAGATGATATTATCGAAAATGCTTTTGGTAAGTTTAAAGTTTTAGCAGATAAGAAAAAACATATTTATGATGAGGATATTATTGCTCTTGTAGATGACAGTTTAGTATTAGATAAAAAAGCAAATACTATTTCGTTAAAATCTTTAAAAGTTTTTGCTGGTACAGGTGAACCACAAAAAGCTGACATGACATTAGATGTTGATGGAGATATTAAAACAACATCTGAAACAGGAGATGGTCCGGTAGATGCGATTTTCAAATGTATCAAAAATTTATATCCACATGATGTAAATCTACAATTATACCAAGTTCATGCTGTTACAGAAGGTACAGATGCACAAGCAACAGTAAGTGTAAGAATTGAAGAAAATGGCAAAACAACAGTTGGTCAAGCTGCAGACACAGATACTTTAGTTGCATCTGCTAATGCTTATTTAAGTGCATTAAATAAAATGATTATTAAAAGAAACAAAACTGCTCCAATGGAGCAAGAAATTCAGAAGGTTAGAGGTATATAGATGGGAATGTTTGATAGTTTAAAAAAAATATGGAGCCAAGATATGGCGATAGATCTTGGAACTGCTAATACATTGGTAGTAGTTAGAGGTCAGGGAATCGTACTTAACGAACCTTCTGTTGTAGCAATTCTGGATCAGGGTGGAAAAAAAACAGTTCTTGCAGTTGGAGATGAAGCGAAAACGATGCTTGGAAGAACTCCAGGAAATATTACTGCAATTAGACCTTTAAGAGACGGTGTTATCGCAGATTTTATTGTTACTGAAGAAATGATTAAACATTTTATTAAGAAAGTTCACAAAGGAAGAACTTTTGCTAATCCAAGAATATTGATTTGTGTACCAACAGGATCAACTCCAGTTGAAAGAAAAGCTATTCAAGATAGTGCGCTTGCAGCAGGTGCTCGAAGGGTACAATTAATTGAAGAACCTATAGCTGCAGCAATTGGAGCTGGATTACCAATTTCAGAAGCAACAGGGTCAATGATCGTTGACATTGGTGGGGGTACTACTGAAATAGCTGTTATGTCATTAGGTGGACTTGTTTATTCTAGATCTTTAAGAATTGCAGGGGATGCAATGGATACAGCCTTAGTAAATTATATGAGAAAAGAATATAATTTAATGATTGGAGATAGTACTGCTGAGAAAATTAAAAAAGAAATAGGAACTGCAATTGCATCAAGTAGCAATACTTATGCAGTTAAAGGAAGAGATTTGAGATCTGGAACTCCTAAAGAAGTCAATATTACCGAAGAAGATACCGCTGAAGCACTTAATGATATTTTAAAAGAAATGGTGAATGCAATTAAAGATGCTCTTGAAAATACACCTCCTGAATTATCCGCTGATTTAGTAGATATGGGTTTAACATTAACAGGCGGTGGTGCACTATTAAAAAATATCGATAAAAGATTTTCAAAGGAAACTGGTTTACCAGTGCATGTAGCTGATGATCCGTTATCTTGTGTAGCCATCGGCACAGGAAAAGCTTTAGAACAAGAACAAACATTCTCTACTATGCTTTCTGAGTATTAGTAGAAATGGTTAGAAGCAGAGATGACTTTGTAATAGCATTTAGATCTGCTTTTTTAAAAAAAAAAGCGAAAGATAAATTTTCCCTATTTACATTAATTATAGCTTCAATTGTTTTACTAATCCTTACAAATTTAAATTTAAAAATAATTAATAATCTAGAAAAAGGACTTCAAGATATTGTCTATAGAATTTCACTTGTTGCTTCTATCCCAGAAAAAAAAATTCAAGATTATTATTTTAAAGCAAAAGATCATTTAGCAGTTTATGAATTAAAGACTAAAGAAGAAAATTTGTATGAAAAATATAATGCTGAGAAGTTGGCAAATGAGTACTTGATATCAGAAAATAATAGATTAAGAAAAATTATTGGTGAACAACAGCTTTCTCAAGATAATATCATAGCAAAGGTTTTACTTGATAGAGAAAGTCCATTTTTAAATTCAATTATATTAAACAAAGGATCTAAAGATAATATTGAGCTAGGAATGGCTGTAGTCGATGACGATTATCTTGTAGGAAAGATTGTGGAGGTGAATTTTTTAACATCCAGAGTTATTTTAGTTACTGACATTAATAGCAAAATACCAGGAATTATAGAGCCTTTAGGTATTCATTCTATAGTATCGGGCAGTGGAAAAAATGAAGGAACTGTTGAATACTTGAAAGAAGAATATTATCCAAAAATTAATGATGATTTAAACATCTTTACATCGGGTATAGCTGGAATTTTTAAACCAGGGATTCCCATTGGAAAGCTAAAATTTGATAACGAAAATAAAATTTTTTCTGTAAATTTTTTTTCTGATTTTACTCAACTAGAATATGTAAAAGTGTTAATTCCAAATAAAGGAGATGAGAATGGGCAAAAGTAATGATTCTTCAATTTTTTCTAAATTAAAGTTTTATGGCCCAATTATTATTTTATTAATTGCTAATTTAAATGAATTTGATTTAAATTATTTAAAACTTGATTATTTTTCATTCAATTTTTCATTTATTTTAATATTTTATTGGAGTTTAAAAAGTCCTCAGCAAATTCCAACATTAATGATTTTTCTTTGTGGATTGTTTAATGATGTAGTGACCTCTTTACCGATTGGGTTAAGTAGTTTTAATTATTTGTTGATCTGTGGTGTTACAGCTTATTTAAGAAACATAACATTAAGACCAAATTTTATAAATGATTGGATGTTTTTTTTAATTACAATTTTAATATTAAATTCAATTAATTATCTAATTTTACAAATTTTTTTTGATATGGAGATAAGTCAAATTAATTATATAATTAATTTAGGTTTTACAGTTATTTTTTTTCCTTTATTTTTTTATATTTTTAAAAATTTACAAAAAATATTGATTTAAAATTATGATAAATAAAGACTCAAGCTTCCAAAAGTTGCACAACATTAATAGAAGAATGTTTATTATTGTTGCTGCAAAAGTGGTTGTTTTTACGGGTATTGTGGGTCGATTATTTACACTTCAGATAAATGAAAGTAAAAAATATTTAACTTTATCAGATAAAAATAGAATTAGAGAATGGAAGCTTCCACCTGAAAGAGGAGAATTTTATGATTATTTTGGAAAATTAATTGCTGGTAATCAAAAAGTATATCAGCTTCACTTGGATCCAGAACAAGTTGAAGACTTCAAAACATTATCTACTCGGTTAAAAAATATTCTTGAATTAAGTGATGATGAATTTTCTACGATCTTAAAGAAAAAAAATGAAACCAAGCCTTGGGAAACTCTAATTATTTCTGAAAATTTAAGCTGGAAACAGTTTGCAAAAGTAAATAACTATCTACACGAATTATCTGGAGTAAAACCAGTATTATCTATTTCAAGATACTATCCTTATAAAGAAAATCTTACACATATTATTGGATATGTTAATCAAGCAAATACTGATGATTTAGAAAATAATGAACAAATTAAAAGTAAATTTGTTCCTGGTCTAAAAGTTGGAAAAACTGGATTAGAAAAGACTTTTGAAAATGAGTTGATTGGCACAAATAGTATTCAAAGATATGAAGTAAATGCATATGGCAAAAGAATTAGTCAATTAGAATTTCAAAAAGGTGATAAAGGAAAAAATATTAAACTTACAATAGATACAGACATTCAGAATTTATGTAATCAGTTATTAGCAAATAAAGCAGGCTCAATTAGTGTAATGAATATTTTTTCTGGAGAAATCATAGCTATGCATTCCTCACCTTCTTTTGATCCAAATTTATTTTTATTTGGAATAAATCAAGATGATTGGCAATTAATCAGAAACAATCCACTAAAACCCCTTGTAAATAAAACTATTTCAGGTCAATACTCTCCAGGATCTACAATTAAGCCAATTGTTGCTTTATCGGCTTTAGAAAATAATATTATTGATAAAAATTTTAAAGTTTTCTGCAAGGGCAAGAT
>Ga0208547_1000248_pt1 | contig 30593 bp, 29 predicted proteins | sample DEB08_DNA_5_FD_185501 | JGI IMG/M metagenome (GOLD analysis project Ga0208547, IMG submission 185501) | Aqueous microbial communities from the Delaware River and Bay under freshwater to marine salinity gradient to study organic matter... | ecosystem: Environmental > Aquatic > Marine > Coastal ...
TGTGGGGTTTGTCGCCATGGCGACATCGGCCACAATTGCCGGCCCGCTACTTGTTCGTTTTGGGATTGACACGGGTATCCGAACTGAGAACCGATCGGCTCTCGGTGTTGCGGTGGCGGCATTCGGCGTTGTGGTTATTTTTGCCTATATCGGTTCGCGCCGCCAGTACGTGCTCATCAATCGTGCCGGCGAAGGGTTCTTGAGAGAACTCCGTCTGCGGCTGTTCGCCCACATTCAACGGCAGTCGCTCGGCTTTTTCGATGAACATAAAGCTGGCGTTCTCGTTGCGCGCATGACGGCCGACATCGAGTCCATGTCAGAACTTGTGCAGTGGGGTCTGCTGCAGTTTGTCTCGGCTGGCATTTTGCTAGTTGTCGCATTGTGCGTGTTGCTGGTGATGTCTTGGCAGTTGACCCTGGTCGCGCTTGCAGTATTGCCGGTGGTGGTTCTGGCTTCGATGAGGTTTCAGCGAGTATCAAACGAGGCGTATCTCGAAGTCCGTGAGCGGGTCGGAACGAACCTCTCAACCCTTCAAGAGAATCTCGCTGGGGTTCGGGTGATTCAAGCATCGGGCCGAGTTGATGAACAGCGCCGTCGGTTTTTTGCATCCAATCGTGACTTGTATGCAGCACACCTCCGAACAGTGAAAGCATCGACGTGGTATTTCGGAGTAGTTGAATTCTGTGGGGTCGCCGCAACCGCTCTTGGAGTATTCGCAGGTGGATGGCTCGTTGGCCGGGGTGACGTTTCTGTTGGAACTGTCGTGGCTGTTGTCTTGTTGTTAGCGAGTCTGTTCGAGCCGGTTCAGCAACTTTCTCAGTTGTACAACACGGTGCAAGCGGCGACCGCGTCGCTGAAAAAGATGTTCGACATCCTCGATACCGAACCAGAAATCTATGAGCGGCACAGCGCAGTTGATCTGCCGCGGTCTGGTGCGTTAATTGTTGACGGGGTGGGATTCACCTATCCAGGTGCCCAAAGACCAGCGTTGAGTGATGCAACGCTTCACGTAGCGAGCGGTGAGCGGGTTGCCCTAGTCGGACCGACGGGCGCAGGTAAGTCGACATTGGCGAAAATTGTCGCTCGGCTCTACGACCCGTCTGTCGGGTCAGTGTCGCTTGGGGGAGTTGACCTTGTCGATGCAACCCTGTCTTCACTGCGGTCGCAGATTGTTGTGGTGCCACAAGAGGGCTTCTTGTTCAATGGAACGGTTGCTGACAATCTGCGTCTTGCAGACCCGTCAGCTTCTGATGATGATCTCTGGGATGCCCTTGACCGCATTGGGGCCCGTCGACGTTTTGAGCTCATGCCCGAAGGGCTAGGCACCGTGGTGCGTGAGCGTGGGTCTCGTCTGTCTGCGGGCGAACGTCAACTTGTTTCGCTTGGTCGGGCTGCGCTGGTCGATCCCTCGGTGCTGGTTCTTGATGAAGCGACCTCGAACCTTGATCCCGGCACTGAGGCTGAAGTTGAAATGGCACTTGAGCGTTTGATGTCTGGTCGAACGGTCATCGTGGTAGCCCATCGTCTATCGACAGTTCGCCGTGCCGATCGAGTGGTGGTGTGTGATGAGGGTCGGCTTGTTGAGGTCGGTACCCATGCCGAGTTGTTATCGATTCCCAATGGCCGGTACGCAGCGCTTCAGCAAGCGTGGTTATCTAGTCAGCCAGCTGTTTCCGACCTCACGCAGGGCTGAAAATCAAGACGAACTCGACGAGACCTTGTGGTTCAACTTTGATCGCCGTTATCGAAGGATCAACAATCTCGTAATCGGTGAAGACCACTGGGATTGAACCAACAACCCCGAGTCGACCGTTCTCAATTTGTGCCGAGACCTCGACCGTCACCGGGTTGGTAACGCCGTGCATTGTCAGTTCGCCAGAGAGCGTTGCCGTAACAGCCGCACCTTCTGTTGCCTTCACTCCCAGGTCGATCGGGTCCGTGAGGGTGAATGAGGCGGTTGGAAACTGCTCTGTTTCCATGATTCTTCCTTTGAATTGGCCGTCGCGTCGACTGTCGTCACTTCGCATTGACGCAACATCAACACTGAATTCTGCATCGGTGATCAATGTTTCCTGGAGGGTAATTGATCCGGTGACCGACTCTGTTCGTCCCACTCCTTCGGTATCGATCCCGAAGAGCACTTCAGCAACGCGATATCCAACTTCAGAACCCTCGGTGATGACCCACTGTGCTGATGTGCTGTCGGACAACGTGGTCGCCGTGACTTCGGGGTCGACGTCAGCGAGCTCTTCATTTGGTTGGGTTGTTTCGGCAACAGCAGGGTCTTGAGGCAAGGTGCTCTCGGTGAGGCGAGCCTCAAGGTCGGCGGCTCCAAACTCTTCCGGGGCGTCATTGATAAATGTTGCGTAGATCCATGCACCTCCAACTGCGAGAACGATGAGGGCAATCGCACTCAGAAGAACACGAGTCATAAGGCTTCGAGCAGTCATCTCGACAGTGTTACCGGCATGGCCAGAAGAGTCCACTAGAGCGGATTCTTTCTCGGTGCGTAACGCCAGATTGGTGCCGATTCGTGCAAACTGTCGCTATGTCTGACATGTTAATTCCCTTTGCAACCCCGAGCACCGTCGTTACCGCACGCACAGCACCTCGTTCTGCGACCGCAGTTGCGGTGGCGGTTCGTCCAAGTGGAAGTGTTCCGAGGTCAGTCGGCATGTCCCGACGAGATCTTGAACGTCACGGGTTTTCTGGCAAAGTTGGTCAAGTCGTTTCGATTCCTCGTCGCGATGCGGCGACGGTGATCGCGGTTGGTGTGGGTGACCGTCCGTCAAGTACCGACTTGCGTAACGCGGCGGCGGCAGCAATTCGCCACGCCCAACGCCATACACATGTTGCGCTTGATCTGTTGTCATCAAGTGCGGCGAGTGCGGCCGATGCCCGAGCGGTCACCGAGGGGGCGCTGCTGGCTGCATACCGCTATCCAGGAATTACTGCAAAGCCGGTGACTAAACCAAAGTTTGAATCGCTCACGATTGTGACGTCCGGAACGGCCGCTGTTGAGCGAGGGGTTCGAGAGGGTCAGGTGCGCTCCCGGGCGACGTATCTGGCACGAGATCTTGCTAACACCCCTCCAGCGCACCTCAATGCTCGTGATCTTGAGGTCATCACAAAGGGACTGGCAGCTGACCATGGGTTTGATGTTGAGGTATTCGATGAGGATGATCTTGCCGAGATGGGATGTGGTGGTCTACTTGGAGTGAACAAGGGCAGCGTTGAGCCGCCGCGGTTGATGAAACTCACCTACTCGCCGAGAAATCCTCGAGGCCATGTTGCTCTGGTGGGCAAGGGCGTGATGTACGACTCCGGCGGAATCAGTTTGAAGCCAAGCGATGCATTCCATGTCGTGATGAAGATGGACATGTCGGGTGCTGCGGCAGTGCTGTCGACGATGACAGCACTGAAAGATCTTCGTTGCCGCACCCAAGTAACTGGCTACATCGTCTGTACTGACAACATGCCCTCTGGCTCTGCAATGAAATTGGGCGATGTGCTGACCATGCGCAACGGGAAAACGGTTGAAGTGCACAACACCGATGCCGAGGGTCGCCTCATTCTTGCCGATGGTCTGTCGTTGGCGGTGGAAGACAAGCCGAACGCAATTATCGATATTGCAACATTGACGGGTGCAGCTATGGCGGCGCTTGGTCCAGATATTGCTGCAGTTCTCGGCACTGGCTCGAAGGTGATCGACCAACTCACGGCTAGTGCCGATGCAACGGGTGAACCAATTTGGGAGATGCCACTCGAGGTGGACCGTTACCGCAAATTATTGGATTCCAATGTTGCAGATATGCGAAATATTGGTGGTCCGTATGGTGGGTGCATCACGGCGGCGATTTTCCTTTCGGAGTTCACAGGTGATGTGCCTTGGGCGCACCTCGACATCGCGGGGCCGATGAAGGTTGACGGTGATGAGTCGTGGCGTTCAAAAGGCGCAACCGGATTCGGAACTCGCTTGCTGATTGACACGGTTACGAACTGGTCGGCGTAGCCGCTGACTCCGCCGCAATAATGGCGGTTCGGCGATCAACCCCAGCAGCGACAAGTTGGTGCTCGACCGCCATTGCATCGGTCGTCCATGTTCGCTGAACCCACTCGTCGTGGTCTCGACGCAGACGTTCATGCATTCGATCCAACTGTCGAATAGTCAGATCTGGAATGCGGCGTTTGACGTCGTAGCCGTTGTTGCTTGGTCGAATGAGGTTGAACATGGTGCACCGGTGAAGTGCCTTGCCGAACGGTGATTCTGTTCCTCTTGCATAACTCAGTCCGATTGAGTGTGCAAGGTCGTTCGCGCTGATAGTGAATCCGTTTGGCTCGAGGTCGAGGTGATCGGCGAGACGCCGAATGATCCACGTGGCTGATGGCCCAAGCGTGCTGAGCCAAAACCTCTCGACATACGCACTTCGAGGGTCATGCCCGACGTCCCTGTCTGCGGGTACGGCCCAGGGTTGAAAGCTGATGAGTTCGTCTGATGTGGCAGTTGGCATGGGGGAGTGGGCTCTGGGATGTTCTGGCCGGTTCGCCCGTGATGAAAGTGTGCGTCACACTAGAGGGATGGAAGCGGTTGATCGAGGACAACTTGAGCTCGCCCAATCGATGTTGAGCGGAGCTCAACGAGTGGTTGTGCTGACGGGTGCGGGAATTTCTACTGACTCGGGAATCCCGGACTTCCGCGGACCAAATGGAGTGTGGACAAAAAATCCGGGTGCTGAAAAGGCGAGTAACATTTCGTACTACCTGTCCGACCCAGATGTCCGGCGCGCTGCGTGGCAAGCGCGCCTTGATGCTGCTGCTTGGTCGGCGTCACCGAACAGAGGCCATCTGGCGATTCTTGATCTGGAGCGCAGCAGCCGCCTTCATGCGGTGGTCACACAAAATATTGATGGGCTTCATCAGCAGGCGGGTACAGATCCTGATCTTGTGATCGAGGTACATGGAACGATCTGGTTTTCTCGATGCTGGGAGTGTGGCGATCGGCGACAGATGTCAGAAACCTTGCAGAGGGTTCGTGATGGAGATCCTGATCCTGCATGTGAACTATGCGGGGGCATCGTGAAGAGCGACACGATCAGTTTTGGACAATCACTCATTCCTGAAGTGATTGATCGGGCGATGCGCGTGAGTGAAGAGGCTGATGTTCTTGTTGCGGTTGGCTCAACTCTCAGTGTCTACCCGGTTGCAAATTGTGTGCCGTTGGCGAAGTCGCGGGGAGCGCAGGTGGTCATTGTGAATGCGGAACCAACCGAAATGGATGGCATTGCAGATGTGGTCCTTCGGGGGTCAATTGGCGACGTTCTTCCGCAATTATTCACTCAAGGTGGCAATACCTGACCAAATCAGTAGGATTTTGACATGGCTACATTCAAAGACCTTCTCAGCTCCGCCAAATCTGAGATTGTCGAAATAAACACCGAAGAAGCAGCCGAGCGCATTGCTGCTGGTCATCTCATTCTCGATGTTCGCGAACCTGATGAGTACGCCGAAGGCGCTCTCGAAGGCGTGATTCATATTCCTCGGGGCCACCTTGAGGCGCAGATCGAAAATCGCATCGTTGACAAATCACTTCCGGTTGTCGTGTACTGCGCAGGCGGAGTTCGTTCAGCCTTCGCAGCAAAGACTCTTCAAGATCTCGGCTACGAACATGTCGCATCAATGGATGGTGGTTTTGGACGCTGGAAAGACGAGGGGCGCCCTTGGCGCCAGCCAGCGAGCCTCAGCCCGGAGCAACAGAACCGGTACAAGCGACATCTTCTTCTTCCTGAGGTCGGAGTTGAAGGCCAGCAAAAACTTCTCGACGCAAAGGTACTCATGCTTGGAGCAGGCGGTCTTGGCTCTCCTGCAGCTCTCTACCTCGCTGCGGCAGGTGTTGGGACGATTGGCATCGTCGACATGGACGACGTCGACGCGTCAAACCTGCAACGCCAAATTCTGCACAACATCGACCGTGTCGGCGACCGCAAGGTCGACTCTGCGAAGAAGACGCTCACATTGCTCAACCCAGATGTCAATGTTGTCACGTATGACACGCGTCTTTCCGCCGAAAACATTGTCGACATCATCTCGGGCTATGACGTCATCGTTGACGGTGCCGACAACTTCCCATCTCGGTATGTACTCAACGATGCAAGTGTGAAGCTCGGCATCCCGGTCGTCCACGGCTCAATTTTCCGCTTCGAGGGAATGGTCAGTGTGTTCCATCCAAAGGAAGGCCCGACTTATCGAGACATGGTCCCAGAGCCACCTCCCGCCGAACTTGCTCCGTCGTGTGCAGAGGCCGGTGTGCTCGGTGTGTTGCCCGGCATTGTCGGGTCAATTCAGGCACTCGAAACGATCAAGGTCATCCTTGGTCTTGGTGAAGCGCTGATCGGTCGAATCCTCTCCGTCGATACGACCGAGATGGAGTTCAGGACCTTCAATCTTCGACCCGATCCGTCGAACCCTGTGACATGGGAAAACCGAGATCGGATTGTCGTGCGTGACCTCGATGGACTCTGCGCCCCTTGGTTAGACGATCACTGATCTACACGGTGTGAACACGCGGCTCACTTAGTTGGGCCGCATCTCGCTCCTGCAGGCTGACGCCAATGAGTACGGCGATGATTCCACCGAAGTCAACCAGGCTCGGTTTTTGGCCTAGTGCAACCCAGCCGACAACAACTGCCGTAACGGGCAGCATCGCGAGCAAGACCGAAAATCTTCGGACACTGACTTGTCGCATGACGTATTGATCAATGCCGTACCCGATTGCGTTCGAGAAGACACCGGTGACAAGGCAGGCGAGCAGCAGTAACGGTGCTCCCCAGACCGGGCCACTCCACGGTGCACCAATTGGGATCAGCACGAATGAGCCGATTGCCAGACCGACTGCAAGGCCTTCAACACCGTTGCTGGTCGTCGCAACTTTTGAGCCAATCAGGATGTACCCAGCCCAACATGCTGACGAAACGAGTATGAATGCAACCCCGGCAGGTTCCCCGCCGATTTCGACCCCACCGAGTACCAACACGCCACCTACTGCGCATGCAAGTGCAATTGCGTTGCGAAAAGATCGAGTCGCGAATGCAGCAACCGCAATTGGTCCAATGAACTCGATCGCAACACTTTTCCCGAGGTCGATGCGCGCAATTCCCAAGTAAAAGAACGTATTCATTGCCGCAGTTGCGACCCCGAAAAGTGCTGCCCCTAACAGTTTGCGTCCACGCCAGTCACCGATTTGGGGGCGGGCGATGATCCACAGTGCGATCGTTGCTCCAACAACGCGAAGCCAACCGACTGACTGTGGGGCGACTTGATCAAAGACAGAAATCGCGATTGCGGCCCCGATGTACTGCGAAATGGCCGAGATGATGAAGAGTCCCTCGGCAGGAACTCTGCGCGATTGCACGTCGGGGTTTGACTTAGTCGAACAGTTCAGGATCTGTGGCGCAGATTTCTTGCCACAGCGGCTGGAAGCTAAACCAGCCCGCGAGGTGTGAGCCTGTCTGCTCAAAGGTGTAGCGGGCGTACTCGTCGCGAACTTCGATCGGGTCTCCCGCAGCCATGGCTGCAAGCTGAACCTGGCAGTTGCGTTCCATCGTGATGAACCAGAAAGCGGCTTCGTCAACAGTGGTTCCGACCGTGAACAATCCGTGGTTTTGGTGGATTGCGGCTTTACCGGTCTCGAACTTCGACGCAAACTCCTCGCCGGCCTCGATCTCGAGAACAACCTTTCCGCCCTGCTCTGAAATCACATGATGATCGCCATAGAACGCGCATGAATCTTGGGTGATCGGTGCAAGGGGAATGCCAAGGGCTGAGAAGGCTTTGCCGTACGTCGAGTGGGTGTGGGCAGCAGCGATGACCTCGGGGCGTGCCTTATGGACCGCTGAGTGGAGTACGAATGCTGCTCGGTTCACTGGCATTTCGCCAGCGACAACATCCCCATCGTGGTTGACGAGCAACAGGTCGCTTGCCTTCATGTGGCGGAAACTCTTGCCGAACGGGTTCACCCAGAAGTGATCGGTCAAGATCGGGTCGCGAGCGGTCATGTGCCCGGCGACGCCCTCGCCGAAACCGAGTCGGCCAAAGACTCTCAGCGCACCAGCAAGTTTTGCCTTGCGGTGGGCTCGCTCCTCTTCGAGGTCGTCGAAGGTCTCTGGGTGGAATGCGATGATCGGCTTGTCGGTGATTGCCATATCTGCACGATAGTCACAAATTCACACTTGGTCTAGTGTCGCAAGGCTGTTCTCTGGCACGATCACTTCATGGCGACGCACCAACCCATTCAGCCAATCGAGATTGCTCCTCCGGCTGCGCAATACGTCCATGCGATGTTGACCACTGGGGCGCAGCGGTGGCTACACACCTCAGGGGTGGTCCCAACCCGTCCGGACGGAACTGTGCCGGAGGCGATTGAGGATCAGGCGGTGGTGGTGTGGTCAAACATTTCAGCGATGTTGGCTGATGCTGAGATGTCGGTTGAGGACATTGTGTCGGTGACAACGTATGCCGTGGTCGGCCAGCCGCTTGCGGGTGTGATGGCCGCCCGAGATCGGGTGCTAGGTGAGCATCGTGCAGCTTCCACGCTGGTGACGGTGCCCGCTCTCGCCCGTCCCGAATGGCTCATGGAAATTTCTATCATCGCCGCCGCCTGAGCGGTCTGAGGCGTTGTCGCCCTACGCTATGGGGATGGCAGATGACGTGCGCAAAACTGACTCAGGTATTGAGATTGCTCCTCTCTATACGGCTGAGTCTCTCAACGGGTGGGACCCTGCTGAACAACTGGGTCTTCCTGGTGGAGCCCCGTTTACGCGTGGCGTATATCCCTCGATGTATCGCGGGCGTTTGTGGACGATGCGCCAGTACTCAGGTTTTGGTGATGCCGCAAGTACCAATGAACGCTTCAAGTTTTTGCTTGCTGCAGGCCAGACCGGGCTGAGTTGCGCATTCGACTTGCCGACCCAGATGGGTTACGACTCTGACCACCCGCGAGCCGAGGGAGAGGTTGGCAAAGTAGGGGTTGCGATCGACTCTCTCGATGACATGCGGACATTGCTTGCCGATATCCCACTCGACAAAGTCTCGACGTCGATGACGATCAATTCCACAGCCGCAATTTTGTTGTTGATGTATCAGATCGTTGCTGAAGAGCAGGGTGTGTCGTCCGAGCAAATCTCTGGAACGATCCAGAATGATCTCCTAAAGGAGTACATCGCTCGCGGAACGTACGTGTACCCGCCTAAGCCGTCAATGCGCATCATCACCGACATCTTCGGTTACTGCTCGACCCATATTCCGAAGTGGAATACGATTTCGATTTCTGGCTACCACATTCGCGAGGCAGGTTCGACTGCCGTTCAGGAAATTGCGTTCACACTCGCAAATGCGATCGCGTATGTTCAGGCAGCGGTTGATGCTGGGCTTGACATCGACGAATTTGCCCCCCGTTTGTCGTTCTTCTGGAATGGCCACAATGACTTCTTTGAAGAAGTAGCGAAATTCCGTGCCAGCCGTCGTATCTGGCACAAAATTATGACGGAGCGCTTCGGGGCGAAAGACCCTCGCTCCGCGATGCTGCGATTCCACACCCAGACGGGTGGGTCGACGTTGACGGCGCAGCAACCGGTGAACAACGTGGTGAGGGTTGCAGTGCAGGCGATGGCAGCAGTGATGGGTGGCACACAGTCACTGCATACGAATGGCTTTGATGAGGCGTTGTCACTGCCGACTGAGAATGCTGCTCGACTAGCGCTTCGTACGCAGCAGATCATCGGATACGAATCAGGTGTTGCTGCAACTCCTGACCCGCTCGCTGGTTCGTATTTGGTCGAGTCGCTTACCGATGAAGTTGAGCGGTTGACGTGGGAGTACATCGAACGAATTGATGAGATGGGTGGCGCCGTTGAAGCGATTGAGGCGCATTTCCAGCAGGACGAGATCGAACAGTCGGCATATGAATACACGAAGTCAATTGACGATGATGAGCGTGTCATCGTCGGACTGAATCGTTTCACGATCGAGAACGAGCCTGAACCAGAGGTGTTCCCAATCGACCCTGCGCTCGAGCCAGCTCAGAAGTCCCGGCTTGCAGCGTTTAAGGCTGGCCGTGATGAGAGCGCTGTTCGAGCGGGGCTTGAGGCAGTCAGTACGGCAGCTCGCGGTACTGACAATCTGCTGTACCCGATGAAAGATGCCCTGTTGGCGGGGGCGACGTTGGGTGAAGTGAGCGATGCGCTTCGCGAGGTGTTTGGTACGTATCAGCCCTGATTTCATTGGGTTTTGTGCTGTAGCGGTGAATGCTTTCGGCGCAAAATGTTAAAAGACGACTAGCCGAATCGGATTTGTCGGAATACACTGCGCCACTGTGAGGTTGCAACAGTCATGAATCCGGTAATGACGGCGAATTTGGCATCTGGCGCGGCCGTTGGCAACCTCGGTGTCCTCGACCTGATTGGCAACACGCCGATCGTTGATGTCTCACATCTTTCACCCAACCCGGATGTTCGCATCATTGCCAAGTTGGAGATGCAGAACCCCTTTGGCTCGGTGAAAGACCGTATTGCGAAGGCGATGATCGAAGCCGCCGAAAAAGATGGCCGACTTTCCCCCGGACAAACCATTCTTGAACCATCCTCGGGCAACACAGGCATTGCGCTTGCGGCAATCGCTCGCTTGAAGGGTTACCCCATCAAGATTCTACTCCCTGAATCGGTGTCGATCGAACGCCGACAAATGCTCGAAATCATGGGTGCTGAGGTTATTTTGACTCCGGGTGGCGAGGGATCAAACGGTGCAGTTCGCCGCGCCACCGAAATGGCAGAAGCCCATCCTGAATGGTGCATGGTGTACCAATACGGCAATGACGCGAACCCCCGGGCGCACTACGAGTCGACGGGTCCTGAGATCTGGCGCGATGTTCCAGAGATCACCCACTTTGTTGCTGGTCTTGGAACATCAGGGACCCTCATGGGAACAGGGCGGTTTTTGAAAGAACGCAATCCTGATGTCCAGATCGTTGCCGTTGAGCCACCTCTTGGCGAGAATGTTGAGGGGCTTCGAAATCTTGAAGAGGGTTACATTCCTCCGGTATTTGAAAACTGGAACGGTTTTGACCTTCTTGACCGAAAGCGAGTTGTTCGTCCCCGAGAATCAATCGAGTGGACTCGCCGACTCGTCAATGAGGCCGGCATCTTCGCCGGAATTTCCTCAGGGGCATCGCTCGCGGGTGCCGCCAAGGTGGCATCGTCGATTGATTCAGGTGTGATCGTGTTCATCGTTTGTGATGGTGGATGGAAATATCTTTCCACCGGCGCGTACACCGATGATCTCGATGCTGCCGAAGCAGCAGCCGAAAAGATCATCTACTTCTGAGACTCTCGGCATAACCGAGAGTTGTTGTGCTCAGTTAGACTGCAAGCGAATGTCCGGTTCCACCCTTCTTGTTGTACCTCGATGGGCGCGGGCGGCTCTCGTCATCGCCATCATCTACCTATTCCTTGTTGGCGTCTCATCGCTCGAATCAGGAATCAAAGTGATGGGGGCAGACACCCAGGAACGTCTGTTCTCATCTGTTTCCAACCCTCTCGTCGGGCTCTTTATTGGTCTCCTTGGAACCGCTCTGGTGCAGTCATCATCGGCGAGCACCTCGCTCATTGTCGGACTAGTTGCGTCGGGGGCGCTTGCGTTCGATCAAGCGGTGCCAATGATTATGGGGGCAAATATTGGCACGACCGTAACGAACACCCTCGTCTCGCTTGGTCATGTCAGGCAATCTCAGGAATTTAAGCGAGCACTCGCCGCGGCAACGGTTCATGACTTCTTCAATCTGATGGCAGTCGTGATTCTGCTTCCGTTTGAACTTCTCACGGGCCGGATTTCCTGGCTCGCAACACGTACAGCCGACTTGCTCACGGGCTCCGGCGGGTCTGAGTGGAAGAGCCCAATCAAAGAGTGGGTCAAGTACCCGGTTAATTGGTTAAAAGATGGGCTGAAGCAGTTTTCCCTAGACGGAACACCGTTGGGGATTGCGATGGTGACGATCGGAATTGGTGTCGTTGTTGTGTCGCTCATAGCGATCACAAAGAATATGAAGGCATTAATTGCTGAACGACTCGAAGCATCAATGAACCGAGTGCTCGGCAAGGGCGGTGGCATCGTCGCAATGGTGATCGGCATGCTCATCACCATCTCGGTTCAGTCGTCGAGTATCACGACATCGATTCTGATCCCGATGGCCGCAGCAGGGGTGATCTCCTTGAGAAATATTTACCCGGTCACCCTTGGGGCAAACGTGGGGACAACGATCACAGCATTGCTTGCGGCGCTTGCGGCGAGTGGGTCAGACGCACTCACCATTGCGCTCGTTCACACCTGGTTCAACATCCTCGGAATTGTTGTCCTGTACGGGATTCCATTTCTTCGCCCGCTACCAATGCGATGTGCCGAACTGCTTGCAGAACTTGCGGTCAAACGCCGAAGCATTGCAGTGGGTTGGGTCGTCACTGTCTTTGTCATTATTCCACTTGTCGTCATTGCGATATTCCGCTGATCGGAGAAGCTCATGGTCTTATCATTTTTTAAAAAAGGTGAATCACCACTCGACCGAATTTCACATGAGACGGTTCTCATGCTCGGTGATGCTCGACACTCCTTTGACCTTGCATCCACTGCGCTACTTGCCGGTGCCGATGCTGCGGCGGTAGGGGCGGATATTCGGGCGACTGACGATCGGATCAACTCGGCTGAACAACGCTTACGTTCAGAACTTGTCGTCCACATCGCAGTAAGAGGCGGCGATGATATTGGCCTTGTTATGGGGTACACGCTTCTGCTGAAGAAGATTGAGCGAATCGGCGATCAAGCAAAGAACATCCTTGATCTCGCAGAGGATGGAATCTCCCTGGCAGGTGCGCCTGACATTGATGAGTTCATGACTCGCCGGCAGGTTATTTCACAGATGTATGTCGAAGCGTCCGACATCTTGGTGTCGCTCGACACAGCTGCTGCCCAAGCATTTCTCAACCGTTCGATGGCCATGAACCGAGAATGCGAGCAGAAAATTCATGAGTACATGCGGTCTGAAGAACCGGGTCATTGGGCAGTTCCGCGAGCGGTGTTACACCGCTATTGGAAGCGCATCGTGGCAAACCTTGCTGGGATCGTGAGCTCCGCAATTGAGCCGATCCAGACATTGGACTATGCCGATGGGGGATCAACCGACATCGTTGACGATTAAGTCAACTGACTTGCCACCACAACTCCGGCAACGTTGACATCAATCATCGTCCGCTCCTCAGTAGCGTTGAAATCGTGGATCGGCCGATCGGCATTTTTGACTCAGGTTTTGGTGGACTTACTGTGGCCCGCGCCCTCATCGACCTGTTACCGGCCGAAGACTACGTGTACATCGGTGACACCGGTCGGTATCCATATGGGTCGAAACCACTCGAGGATGTTCGCGAATACGCGAGCGAACTTGCCCATTCGTTAGTTGAAGATTTCAACGTAAAGGCAATTGTCGTTGCGTGTAACACCGCAACCGCTGCCGGGCTTGACCACCTTCGGTCCGAACTTCCTATACCCATTTTCGATGTCGTTGGGCCCGGTGCGTCAGCGGTTGTGCAGGCCTCGCGCTCAGGCCGCGTCGGCGTGATTGGAACTGTCGGCACGATTTCTTCTGGGGCTTATGTGCACGCTGTGGAGGCAGTTGCTGCCCGAACCAACATCTCAGCGGAACTCTCGAGTGCAGCCTGTCCGGGTTTTGTCGAGTTTGTCGAGCGTGGACAATTGAGTGGAGACGAGGTGATGGTGCTTGCTGAACGGTTGCTTGCGCCCCTCGCTGGCGCGAAGATCGACACGCTGTTGCTCGGATGCACTCACTATCCATTCCTTGCGAGGACAATCGGCGAGGTGATGGGTCCAGATGTGGTGCTCGTGTCCTCAGCCGATGAGACAGCGTTTGCAGTTCGTGATCGTCTTGCAGAAATGAATCTTCTCCGCTTGCGTCACGATCGTGGCAATCGTCGATTCCTTTCAAGCGGAGATGTCGATGCTTTTCGAGAACTTGGAGCGGCTCTGTTTGGCTCCGACCTTGTCGCAGCCGAACGCTGGGAGCGTTGAGCGCCTAGCCTGACAGTGCACGAACATTCGAGAGGAAGAACACGATGCCGCGACCTGATGGCCGAAACCCAGATGAATTGCGCCCAATCACATTTGAGCGTGATTTCACAGAAATGGCTGATGGCTCGTGCCTTGTGACTGTTGGACGCACCAAGGTGTTGTGCACAGCCTCAATTGATGAAGACGTGCCGCGTTGGATGAAGGGTCGAGGGACAGGCTGGGTGACGGCCGAGTACTCGATGCTTCCTGGTTCATCCCCCGAACGCGTCGATCGTGAGGCTGCCAAAGGAAAGCAGTCGGGACGAACGGTTGAAATTCAGCGACTGATCGCTCGAGCATTGCGCGCTGCATGCGATATGACACTTCTTGGCGAGCGTCAGGCTGTTGTTGACTGTGATGTCATCCAAGCCGACGGCGGTACTCGAACAGCCTCCATCTGTGGCGGGTATATCGCACTCCATGATGCGTTGACCCGACGGATGCAACAAGGGCTGATTTCTTCCCACCCGCTGCATTCGACATGTTCTGCAATTTCCGTTGGGATTGTCGATGGTGTGCCCGTCCTCGACCTCCCTTACGTTGAAGATTCTCGGGCTGAAGTCGATATGAACGTCGTGATGCTGCGACCAGCCGGAGTGGGGGGCCAGGCCCGCTTTGTCGAGGTGCAAGGGACAGCTGAGGGAATGGCCTTCACCCGCAACGAACTTGATTCGATGCTCGTGCTCGCTGAGTCTGGACTTGGAGCGATTGCAGACCTGCAGGACGAACTCATTTCGTCGCCCCCAACACCGCGTTCATGACGACACCGCAATTGCGCCTCGTTTGTGCGTCAGCGAATCCTGACAAGGTCGCTGAGATCGAGGAGCTGCTCGTCGGCATTGCTGAATTGGAGCCAAGGCCAGCTTTCATCGGCGAGGTCGTTGAAGATGCCGACTCACTCGTTGGTAATGCCCGATTGAAGGCACAAGCCGTCCGTGCAGCGAGCGGTCAGGCAGCTGTGGCGGATGACACCGGGCTTGAAGTTGATGCGCTTGGTGGAGCGCCAGGAATCTACGCCGCTCGATTCGCCGGAGATGACGCGACCTATGCGGATAACCGCCGGAAACTACTCGCTGATCTTGAGGAGGTTCGATCAAACGAACGCACAGCGCGTTTTCGAACTGTGGTGATCGTTGCCTGGGCTGATGGCAGTGAGCTTGTTGTCGAAGGTGTATGCGAGGGACGTATCGCTGAGCAAGAGATTGGTGATGCAGGCTTTGGTTATGACTCGATCTTCATTCCTGTTGATGGAGGTGGGCGTTCGTTTGCTGAGATGCCCGCTGAAGAAAAGAACAACATCTCGCATCGCGGACGAGCGTTTGCGGCACTTGCTGAGGCCCTCCGGCGCCGCTCATAGGGGGTCGATTCCGACCGTTACCAATGCCGTAAATCGATCGGCCACCGGTCAACGACCTCGCCATCTTCCACAATCCAGAGTTCTTCATGTCGTGCAATCGTTGGATCGATATGGGCGGGCCGTATATGAACTCGTTCGCCAAGTGTGAACGTTCGAGTATGGCTACTGAAGGTGGTGTGCTCGTCGGAGCAAAACCACACTTTGCAGTCGTCGATTAACGGGTCGCCATGATCCATTCCAAGAGCTTTTAGGCCAACATCGGTGACATATCGGTTCTCATGATGTGCAATAACGGTCCCCACAATCGTGAGAGCCTGCTCAAACCCCTGGTGAAGCGATGCGTATTGAGTATCGACCATGACGTACGATCCTGCTTGCACATCAGTAACACCCGTCGGGTGTTCGAGTCCGATTTGGTGAAGGTCGTGAGTTCCAGTTCCGCCTGTCGAAACAATCTCACCACCGACATCGTCGTGAGCGGCTCGCAACATTGCCATCGCAGCGGCAACACGTTCTTGAGCCTCTTTGCGGTCTGACACCATCTGTAGGTGACCCTCGTAACCCATCACTCCTGAAACGGTGAGTCCTCGTTGACGAGCGGTCTCAGCGAGTTGGCCAGCATGAACTGGTGCTACGCCACATCGAGGCATTCCAACATCGACATCGATGATGACATCGCGAATACCTGCACGTTGAGCGGCTTCGATGGTCTCAGAAGAATCAACAGCGACGCGAGCAATGACGTCGGCAGAGTTGGCTGCCTGAGCGACCCGAGTGAGTCGGTCAACATCGAGAACCGCGTTGGCGAGAAGGAGGTCTGTTCCGACGCCAGCTTCAATCATGCCGACGACTTCACGTGGCGTAGCACAGGTGAACGCGTGGTGGCCAAGATCGGCTTGCCGAGCCGCGAGAGCGGTGCACTTGTGTGCCTTCACATGTGGCCGCAGCGATAGGCCAGGAAGTCGTTGTGCCATCGTGTGAAGGTTCCGAGTCAACGCCGCTGCATCGACGACCGCTGCCGGAGTTGGAATCTCACCGATGTTCATTCTGAGAGCCTGCCATGTTGTGGTGTTGTCGGATGATGTCGGGAGATGGTTGCCGATGTACCGTGAGTCGTATGACTGAAGCATTTATCGTTGACGCAGTTCGTTCACCAGTTGGTCGCCGCGGTGGCGCACTGTCCACCGTTCACCCAGCCGATCTTGGTGCTCATTCCATCAAGCATCTCATCGAACGCTCCGGAGTTGACCCTGAAGCTGTTGATGACGTTGTCTTTGGCAATGTGAACTCCATCTGGGAACAGTCAGGGTGTATTGCCCGGACGTCATGGCTCACCGCTGGACTTCCATTGCATGTTCCCGGTGTGACGATTGACCGCCAGTGTGGATCGGCCCAGCAGGCTGTGCAGTTCGCAGCTCAAGCAGTGATGTCGGGGACGATGGACATCGTTGTCGCCGGCGGCGTTGAAAATATGTCGATGGTTCCCATTACTGCCGGTGCCCAAGCCGGAAAAGACGATCCAGAGTTCGATCCATTCACTGGAGCAGAAGGATGGAACTCACGTTTCGGTGGCACCGAAGTGAGTCAATTCCACGGCGCAGAACTCATGGCTGAGCATTGGAATATCACTCGTGAAGAGATGGAAGCGTTTGCGGTTGAATCTCATGAGCGAGCGATTCGCGCCCGCGCCGAGGGTCGATTCGACAATGAAATTGTTCCTCTCAATGGTCTCGATTACGACGAAGGCCCGCGCGAACCAAACATTGAGAAGATGCAGTCACTCGCAACGCTGCGTGAAGGTGGCCGCATTACCGCCGCAGTCGCAAGCCAGATTTCTGACGGTTCGGCGGCGTTGCTCGTTGCAAGCGAAGAAGCAGTGAAACGTCATGGTCTGAAGCCTCGTGCACGTATTCATCACATGACGGTGCTTGCCGATGATCCGATCATGATGCTGTCGGCACCGATTCCGGCAACGCGTCGTGCGCTCGAGCGCACCGGATTGAGCATCGATGACATCGATGCAGTTGAGATCAACGAGGCATTCGCACCTGTTCCGATGGCGTGGTTGAAAGAAATTGGCGCTGATCCCGCGAAAGTTAACCCAAGTGGCGGTGCTATCGCTCTGGGACATCCGCTTGGCGCAACCGGCGCTCGACTCATGGTGACGCTGCTCAACGAACTTGAGCGCACCAATGGCCGCTACGGACTGCAGACGATGTGTGAGGGCGGCGGACAGGCCAATGTCACCATCATTGAGCGTCTCTGATCAGAGCCAATCTCTAGAAATTGAAAAGGTGGTGGCCGTTGGCCACCACCTTTTTCGTACGGGCGGTGGGACTTGAACCCACACTCCGAAGAACAGGAACCTAAATCCTGCGCGTCTGCCAATTCCGCCACGCCCGCATGCGGGTCACAGCGTACTGAGAGTTGTCAGTATTGGGTCAGCTGTCGCCGCCGCCGCTGCCGTCCTCGCCGAGAACGAGCGCAAGATCAGCTGAGATACGGCCGGTGACCTCAAGACCTTGGCTTTGTTGGTAACGCATGATCGTCCGCATTGTCCCGGGGCCGAAGAATCCGTCTGCATCAATGTTGTATCCGGCGGCGGCGAGTGCGTCCTGGACGGCTGAGATCGTGGCACCTTCAGTGCACGGTGTGAGCGGATAGCCGGCTTCAATTTCAGAAAGGTAGGCGTTGCACCAATCCGCGCCACTCACTGCGGGTTCAATCATTTGGAACTCTGGGTTCCAGCGGATTGACATTGAGCCATTTCGCTCACATGGCAACGGGTCCTCGTCGAAGAGCGACTGCGGAACCATTGTCATTGATCCGGCGCCGGTGACTTCTTCCGCAGACCGATTCACACCGCAAAGGGTGATGATCGGACGGTCCCACCAACGGCAGTTTGAGTCGAGTTTCTTTGTCGTCACGTAGTTCCCATCACTTGTGCTTTCAGCGCGAACGAGCAATGGTTCGTCGTACCCATCGACGTTGATGAATGAGATACTTGCGAATGCTGCGGCAGCAATGCCATTTTGTGTTGCGCTTTCATAGCTGATGTGGTCGGTGCGAACCCATTCGCCGTCAACCCAGTTGAACATTGCCGCTTCTGGAATACGTGAGTCTTCGGAGTCGGCAAGGGGACCCCACTGTTCCGGGCCGATGAGAATTCCAGCACGCACTCCGCACCGTTCGGTGACGATTGGTCCATAGAGACGTGAACTGGCGTATTGCGATTGGAGATCATCTCGAGCAGCAGCAATTTCGGGATCTAGTTCAGGTTCGGCGGGCACTGTTGGTTCAACCGTTGTGGTCGTCGACTCCGCATCTTGTTCGGGAGCGGTTGTCTCAGGCGTCGAGCTCTCGGTTGTATCGGTATCACCAGAACCGATGTCGCTCGGGGCTGACGTTTGTTCTGGAGCTGACGATTCTGTGCTGACAATGGTTGTTTCAGGGGTTCCCAGAGTCGCCGCAGGCTCGTCGGTGAGCGAGATCGATGATGAACACGCTGTGGTCAAAGTTGCCAGCGATACGAGAGCGATGAGAGGGGCTTTCGAAGTCATGGACTCCATTGTTGCCCATATCGATACGCAAATGTCATCACATTTAGAGGCGCACCCGCGTCTGCTTCTCGCAAGAGCGACTAGTAGCGCTCACGAAGTCGAGGTAATACTCCGTTGGCAAACCGCTCGAAGCTGTCATTCATCTGCTCGGGATGGAAGCCGGGCGGGCATCCCCAAGTCACTACGTCTGTGATGCCATGGGCGTCAATAAATTCGCACATGTCGTTGAATACTTTGTCTTCATCACCAACGACCCAGGTCTGTGGAATGGGGTCTGCTCCACCGGTGAGTTGGAGTGTCACATTGTCGCCAGAGTCTGTAAGCCAGTCGGCATAGATCCCAGCTTTGTAGCGCTCAGCAGCGCGAATCGGTGGCCAGTCTCGGTCGCGATCATCGGTGACAAGCCAAGGGCGAATGATGCCGACACGGCGACTGAGAGGATCAACTCCAGCCGACCGTGTTGCTTCTCGCCACGGCTCGAGCACCTGATCAGCCGCGCCTTGGGGCAAGAGATTGAGGCCGAGTCGAGCAGCGCGTTCAGCCCCTGGTTTTCCCATTGCGGCCATCCAAATTGGAGGGCCTCCCTGTTGGACAGGCGTGGGTGTTACCCGAACATCGTTGTAGGTGAACCGTTTTCCACTGTATGAGAATCGCTCGCCGGTGAATGCGCGTTTCAGCACCTCCACGCCCTCTTCGGTGCGTGATACTCGTTGGGGCCGAGGAATATTGAATCCGTGAAATTCATGTACGGCGTATCCCATTCCGACACCAATTTCCATGCGTCCATGAGAGATGTTGTCGAGTACGGCAAGGTCTTCGGCGAGTCGTAACGGCTCTTGGAACGGCATCAACGTGATGTCTGATGAGATTCGAATATGTCGTGTTCGACCGGCAACTGCTCCTGCGACTGGAATCCACGATGGTAGGTATCCGTCGTCAACAAAGTGATGCTCGGTGAACCAGACGAGGTCATATCCAAGTTCATCAAGCCACGAGATCTGGTCAAGGACGGCTCCGTAGAGTTGTGGCCACGTGAGAGGGGAGCCGGGCGGGTTTCTGAAGTCGTAGCAGGCTCCAACCCGAAGATGCGGTCGAGTACTCATGTGCCAACCGTAGAGCATTTGTTCTCGCTGAAATCACTGTGAGATGACGGGTGGGCGTGATCGGTGCCAGACTGTGGGGGTGACGGTTGCATCTACTGACATCACCAACGCCCTGGAGAATCAATTCGGGCTCGCTGACCGACTGGTCGACGAACAGGCACTCGAAAATTCCGTGCGTCGTTTTGCTGAACGCGGCATTGTTCTGCCGACATTTGCCCAGCTTGCTGAGCCATCAACGATCGACAGCAACCTTGTCGGAGATGCCGACCCTCAAGGTGCGGATGCTCGCAACCTTTGGCGCGTGCACTGGTACAACGATCTTGCGGGGAACCGTGTGGCTGTTCCAGATCACATTGTGTTACCCAAGGAACTGACCGGTGTTGCGAGCCCAATCATTGTGGTGTTCGGAGATCGTTTCCCGATGATTACTGCTCACAAGGTGCTTGCCGCGTACTCGTGTTTGGCTCCCCGCGTCGTGACAGGACAGTTTGATCCGACTCGCCACCGGGCGGTGTGGCCGTCAACTGGAAACTACGCCCGTGGGGGAATTGCCATCAGCCGCATCATGGCAAGTCGGGGTGTTGCCATTCTTCCCGAGGGGATGAGCCAGGAACGTTTTGATTGGCTTGATCGTTGGTGCGAAAACCCTGCCGACGACGTCATTCGTACTCACGGTACTGAATCGAATGTGAAAGAGATTTATGACGCATGTAATGAACTTGCGCTGAATCCAGAAAATTTTGTTCTTAACCAGTTCTCAGAATTTGGAAATCATCTTGGCCACTACACCGTGACCGGTCGAGCGCTGGCTCACGTGTTTGAACACGTTCGTAGTGGCAGCGGTCGAGACCTCAACCTGGCTGCGTTTACCTCGGCGACAGGCTCAGCAGGAACGATTGCTGCCGGTGACCGCTTAAAGGATGAATACGGCACGAAGGTCGTGGCGGTCGAGGCATTGGAATGTCCGACGATGCTCGAGAATGGTTACGGCGAACACAACATCCAAGGAATTGGTGACAAGCACATCCCGCTCATCCATAACGTGATGAACACCGATGTTGTCGTTGCGATCAGCGACCGCTCAACAGATGAACTTGATGTCTTGTTCAATACCGAGGCTGGTCAGCGGCTGCTGGCCGATCGTCTTGGGTTAGATGCGGCGACGATCGAGGCGCTTTCACATTTCGGTTTTTCGGCGATTTGCAACACCTTGGCGGCGATTAAGACAGCGCGGTTGCTCGATCTCGGTGAGGACGATGCGATTATCACGGTGGCAACCGACGGTGGAGCGCTGTATCCAAGCGAGCGAGCCAAAACCCTTGCAACGACATTTGGTGGCGAAGTCTCGGACGCTGACGCGGCAGCAATTTTTGGCGAGCATCTCTCGCACGTTTCAACGGAGCACATGATTGAGATGACTGAGGCTGATCGTCGCAGGGTGTTCAATCTCGGCTATTACACCTGGGTTGAGCAGCAAGGCACGCCCTTTGAGCTATTCGAAGAGCGACGCCACCAGTCGTTTTGGAGAAACCTCCGTCGATATGTCGGAGTCTGGGATTCGATGATCACTGAATTCAACGACCGAGTGTCATCTTCCTGACCGACTGACATGATCGTTGGCCTTCGATGCGTGGTGTGCGGCGAAGAGATTGAGATCTCTCGTCCGTGTGCTTGGACGTGCCGGCAGGCGACTACAGCCGATCCGTATCACGTGCTCGAATTTATTGATGATCAAGCCGCTCCGGTCATAGAGATAGATGCGGAGGAGCAAAATCCGTTTGTTCGTTACCGAGAGCGTATGGGTTGGTGGGCATTCGCTCGATCGCATGGAATGTCAGATGCAGATACCGTCGATATCGCTCGATCGGTAGCCGGCTCGTTCGCCATCACTCCGCTTCAGCGGCATGCACACCTGAGTGAATCGCTCAGTCGTGCGGTGTGGGCAAAGAATGAAACCGCCGGAGTAAGCGGCTCGCATAAGTCGCGGCACCTCGTTGGCATCATGCTGCACCTCATCGTCGCCGAACAGCTCGGCTTGTTCACCAAGCGGGAGACACTTGCGATTTCATCTTGTGGTAACGCTGCCCTCGCAGCTGCTGAGGTGGCGGCGGGTCAGCGGTGGCCACTAGAGGTTTTTGTTCCGACCTGGATGGATGATGCCTTTGGTAATGGGTTGGATGAGCACGGGGCGAAGGTCAACAGATGTCCACGGGTCGACGGAGTTACGGGAGACCCCGCTATGGCGGCGTTTAGAGATGCAGTTCGGGCTGGTGCCATACCGTTCAGCGTGCAAGGACCCGCGAATGCATGGTGTCTTGATGGTGGTCGAACGATCGGTTGGGAAATCCGAGATCAACTTGATGCCGAGGTGGTGGAGGCCCAGGCGATGTATGTGCAAGTTGGGGGAGGAGCTCTTGCAAGTTCGCTTGCACTTGGTTTGGGTTCGAGTATCCCGCTTGTTGTTGTGCAGGCCGAGGGTTGCGCGCCGCTTGATCGAGCGTTGCGGGCGGCGTCACAAATTGATACTCCCGAACGACACTGGCGGGAGATCATGACGCCATGGGAGTCACCGCAGTCGGTCGCTGACGGAATTCTCGACGACGAGACGTATGACTGGATCAGCATCGCTCGTGCCCTTGAGCGATCAGGCGGTCGATCGGTCGTTGCCTCAGAATCCAATATCGAAAAGGCTCACGAGATTGTCAATGCTATGGGGCCACCGACATCTGCGACCGGGGCAGCCGGCGTGGCTGGTGCTCTCACTGAGATTGACGCAGGACGGCTCGATGATCGACCAATTGTTGTCGTTCTTTCGGGAGCTGCACGCTGAGCACGGCGGAAAGGGCGGGTAACCTTAGAGCCATGTCCGCCGACAATGTGAATCCAAGCCCGGCCGCTCTAGATGGTGGTTTCGATCCCCGAAGCGATGTGTTCAACCGGTTGTTGAAAAATCGGGTGGTGTTGCTTGGCTCTGACGTCAATGACGACATTGCGAATCAGATTTGCGCGCAGTTGCTCTACCTCGAAGGTGAAGACCCAAATAGCGACATCTGGTTATACATCAACTCGCCGGGTGGCTCTGTAACTGCCGGCATGGCGATCTATGACACGATGCAGTTCGTGTCGTGTGATGTTGCGACGGTGTGTCTCGGACTCGCCGCCTCAATGGGACAGTTCCTGCTCACAGCTGGTGCTGCGGGTAAGCGTTACAGTCTTCCCAATGCCCGCATCATGATGCACCAGCCACTCGCTGGCCTTCGTGGCCAGGCGGCCGATATTGCAATTCAGGCGGAGCAACTCGCGTACACCAAATTGCGAATGGCTCAACTCATCTCAGAACATTCAGGCCAACCTCTAGAGCAGATTCAGAAAGATTCCGAGCGTGACCGCTGGTTCACCGCAGAACAGGCCAAGGAATACGGTCTCTGCGACAGTGTGATCTTGCGTCGCGGCGAAATTGTCTGACAGTTAACTCGAGGCGCCAACTGGTTTCGCCGGTTCTGGCGCATCGTGTGGAACAAGGGTAGTGACTGGTCCTAAGTCGACGTCACATGAGGCCATCGCCCATTCGGCAATTGCCAGTGCCGCCGCCTCGCTCTGATATGCGGCTTCCGCTACACGTTGGATGCCATCTGGATCCCCGGGGACAACTGTGTTGGCTGTCTCGATCGCATTCAGCAACGTTGACCATTCCTGTGAGACGGCAAGTGGAGCGAGATCGTCGAGTTGCCGGTACATCTCGAGTGTGCTGGAGAGTTCAAGTTCACTAGCAATCGATCCGGCAACAATCGCTGAGCGATTCGTTCGTAAGCCTTCACAGAATGCTGCGGCGTCTCGCTCGGGAGTTGGATCGCCACAAGCGACCAAAGTTGTTCCTGTGATGCACACGCTGAACGCAATTGTGGCAAGACGTTTGCAACGCACAAAACGAGTGTGACACAACGACCGCATAATTTGTCGCCACCTCATTGGGTTAACGCCCCTCACCGCCAGTATTCGGAAGGACGTGATCCTGTGATTGCTTCTGTGACGTCGGCAACAATCCTTGGGGCACGCGGGTATTCGGTTCAGGTAGAGGTCCATGTGGGTCGCGGTTTGCCCGGGTTCTCCATGCTCGGTCTACCCGACGAAGCGTGTCGAGAAGCCCGTGATCGGGTTCGGGCGGCGGTCCTGAGTTCTGGGCTGAACTGGCCCGACCAGAAGATCACTGTCAATCTTGCGCCACCGCATCACCGCAAAACCGGTTCAGGACTTGATCTCCCAATTGCGCTCGGCGTCCTGTTGGCAACGCAGCAACTTCCTGCCGATGGCGTAGCCACAAGCTGTGTTATTGGAGAGCTCGGACTAGATGGTTCGATCAGGTCAATTCCTGGGGTGGCACCGATGGTTGGGGTGCACCCACAAGCAGATTGGATCGTCCCTGCCGATGGAGTGCGCGAAGCACAACTCGTGACGAGCGGAAAGGTTCGTTCAACCGCTTCGTTACGAGAGCTCGTTGACGCCCTTGCCGGCATTGGTGACTGGGGAACCGTCCCACCCGGCATCCAAAATGAGCACACCGTCGACCTCGGACCAGACCTTGCCGATGTCCGCGGACAACCGGTTGCACGATTTGCGCTTGAGGTCGCAGCGGCGGGTGGTCATCACTTGTTATTCATTGGTCCGCCAGGATCGGGGAAGACGATGCTTGCAGAGCGGCTTCCGTACCTGCTCCCAGACCTCCCGCACGATCTTTCGCTTGAAACAACTATGGTGCAATCTGCTGCCGGAGTTCGGCTTCCACCTGGAGGTCTTGTCAGGCGGCCACCATTTCGAGCCCCTCACCACACATCGACTGCGCCTGCTCTTGTCGGCGGTGGTGCCCATCACCTTCGTCCGGGAGAGATCAGCATTGCTCATGGAGGGGTTTTATTCCTTGACGAGATGGGACAGTTTGCTCCTGCGGTGATCGACTGCCTACGCGAGGCACTGGAAACCGGTTCGATCTCGATTAGTCGCGCCCAGCATCACGTGACATTGCCTGCTCGATTCCAACTCGTCGGGGCGACAAACCCATGTCCGTGTGGTGAGGGTTTGCGGCCTGGGGCATGCAGATGTGATGAGCGGTCTCGTCGTCGATATCTCGGTCGACTGTCGGGGCCAATCCTTGATCGATTCGATCTACGCGTTGCGGTTGAACGATCTCAGGTAGGTGAACTCATGGCGACCGAGCCATCAGAATCAAGTGCAATTGTTGCCAAACGAGTTGAGAAGGCGCGGCGTCTTGCCTTCGAACGTTCGGGGGGCACCAATGCTGATATCCCGCAATCTGAGATCGATACGTTTGCGCCATTGTCGACCGCAGCAGTGCGTCGGTTACGGGCCGAACTTGATGCGGGTCACCTCACCGGCCGCGGGTTACACCGTGTTCGCAGAACTTCGCGCACGATCGCAGACCTTGAGGCCACACCTAATGAGATAATTGACGAACGTCATGTTGAGATCGCGCTGTCTCTCCGCACTGCAATAGGAGTTGAGCGTCAATGACGGTGCGAGCACCGAGCAACGCAGAAGTAGCTGCTGCTGCACTTGCTTCGCTGACAGCGATGTCTCCAATGAGGTTGCGGCAGGCTCTTAGCGAACGTGAGCCCGAGGGCCTTTGGGGCGATATTGAAGTTGGGCGGGCAAACATCCGTCGACTCTTTTCGAACGACAAATTTCGGCAACTTCAAACCGAGGCGCATCGGTTCGACATTGAGGCCACTCGGGCGCAACTCAGCGCGTGTTCGACACGAGTCATCACGTGCATCTCAGACGACTTCCCTGCTGCACTTCGTGAAGACGGCGATAAGCCTCCGGTGTTGTTCTTACGCGGCGATCTGTCGATACTCCAACAACGGATGGTTGCCATCGTTGGCACTCGGCGCGCAACAGCATCGGGCAGAGCGACCGCCACAGAACTTGGTGAGCAACTTGCAGCAGCTGGCATTGTCGTCGTATCCGGTTTGGCCTTGGGGGTTGACACGGCGGCCCACCGGGGCGCAATGAGATGTGGCTCTACTGTTGCGGTGGTGGGTTGCGGGCTCGACCGGTGCTACCCGGCACGCCATCAAGCGGTGTTCGACGAGATGACCGAACAGCATCTGGTCATCAGCGAGTGGCCATTGGGTACGCCTCCAGCACCATTTCGTTTCCCGATGCGGAATCGTCTTATTTCAGCGTTGTCAGAGATTGTTGTGGTCGTCGAAAGTGGGGATACCGGAGGGAGTTTGATCACAGCGCGTGAGGCGCTGGAGCGTGGCCGAGCGGTGATGGCAGTTCCGGGAAGTCCACGTGTTGCAACGTCGAGTGGTACGAATGCCCTCATTCGTGATGGAGCAACTCCGGTGACGAGCGTCGACGACGTGTTTGACGAACTTGGACTTGGTCCAAGTTGCCGACCGGCTCCGCAATCAACTCACCGAGTTAAAGGAATGGCGGTCGAGATCGTGCACGAGTTATCTCAAGAATCGCTTACGCTCAATCAACTCGTTGAACGCATGTCGACTTCAATCGGGGAGGTCGTGGTCGCTGTCAGTGAGCTTCTCCAGCACCAGATCATCACGGAGAGCAACGGTTGGTTCGAACTTTCAAGATCGACGCTGGTGTCCGGCAAAGAGTGTCAATGAGCGAATACCCTCTCCTATGTGGCTATCGATTCTGCAGTCGAGACCGATCAGGTCGACCCCTGGCAGATCGATCGTTTTATCGCGTCATTGACGTCGCTTTCAGAGCGAACGATCGATGCATACAAGACAGATCTTCGCATGTTTACCGAGTGGATTTCGCGCATGAATATCAGCGAACCTCTGGCAGTAAACCGGACGATGGTTCGGCGCTATGTCGCCCACTTATCAACACGTCAGTACGCCCAACGCAGTATTGCGCGCAAAGTCGCCGCAATTCGCCGCTATTTCAAGTGGGCATTGCGCCACGGTGCCGCGTCGACGGACCCAACCCTTGGCGTGCACGTGAGCGGCGGGACAGGTCGTCTTCCACGGGTGCTCGATCGACGTGACCTCGAACACCTTCTCGAACCCGAGGTCGATCCGAATGAGCCGCTATGGCGCCGCCGCAGAGATGATGCTGTCCTTGAGCTGCTTTACGGATCTGGTTTACGCGTTGCCGAACTCTGTTCACTCGATTGCGCTGCAATCGATTTCACGCAGCACGCGCTTCGTGTGTGGGGCAAGGGTTCGAAAGAACGTCGTGTGCCACTCGGTGAACCAGCATCTGATGCGTTGCGTGCATGGATCGAAATACGCTCAGACGCTGCCCCAAGTGAAGTCGGTGATGCCTTATTCACAAACGAGCGTGGCCATCGGCTCACTCCACGTGATGTGCGCCGCATTCTCGACCGCAGGAGCGCCTCCCCAACACACCCGCATGCGCTGCGGCACACCTATGCAACACATCTTCTTGACGGCGGTGCCGATCTGCGCGCGGTACAAGAACTTCTTGGTCACGCTGATGTTGCAACAACGCAGCGATACACACACGTCAGCAAAGAGCGACTCACCGCGGCATACCGCCAGTCGCACCCTCGAGCATGACGCCTCCACCGCCACCGGCGGGTCAGCGTCCGGGTCTTGTCGATGCTGCGACCGAGTTGGCCGAGCAGTGGCGTCGTTGGAGTCGACGTCGCACGCCTTCAGCTCGGGACCACCTCATCGTGCATTACTCGCCGCTGGTGAAATTCGTTGCAGGACGTGTGGGCTCAGGTCTTCCGCGATCGGTAGACCCATCCGACCTTGTCGGGTATGGGGTATTTGGGCTGATCGACGCCATCGAAAAATTCGATGTTGCGCATGGCGTGAAGTTCGAGACGTACGCGGCGCCACGGATCCGGGGCGCCATATACGACGGTCTTCGCGAGCTCGATTGGGTGCCTCGAACGGTACGCACCCACGCTCGACGGATAGAGCAAGCGATGTCAGATCTCGAGCGCGAGTTGGGGCGCTCACCGAGCGAGGACGAACTCGCTGCGAAACTCGAAATCTCGACCGGCGAGTTGGAGTCGTGGCTTTCCGAGGTCGCCACCACAACGGTAGGCACGCTCGATCGGGCGATTTCGTTGGGCTTCGAGCCCGAAGCAGACGAACTCGATGGGGCGCATACTCCTGTGGTTGCGGTCGAAGCCGAAGAGCTTCGTGTGGTGATTCGAGCGGCAGTTCGCGATCTCCCCGACCGGGAGCGACTCGTTCTGTCGCTGTATTACGACGAGAATCTGACATTGGCAGATATTGCCGAAATCCTCGATGTCACCGAGTCTCGGGTATCTCAATTGCACGCGCGTTCTGTGCTACACCTCCGGTCCCGGCTACGGGCTGCTGGCCACCTGTAGCCATCCCAACCCGGCAGCAATGATCATTGCTGCCTTCGCATTCTTGGCTTTTCTGGCAGGCGGATTGTCCCACTTGGACGATCCGATGGTGTTGACGTTTGCGGCACTGGACGCGAAATCAAGTGAGACCTCTTTAGTTGTATCTCAGGTGTTCAGCGACGTTTGGGCAGAACGAACGTGTTGGCGAGCACCCGTAGACCGTCCAATTTTTGATCCATTTCGACCACCTGAATGCCGACGGTGCTCGGGAAATCGCGGAGTGAAGTTTGCCGCTGAGCCAGGTGACGAAGTCTGGTCTGTCGTCACTGGCACGGTGTGGTTTCACGGAACGGTTGGCGGCACCGGCTATCTGACCTTGTTGGTTGAGGGGAGCGTGGTTTCGTTATTGGTAACGATCGGGGGCATCGAAGTGCCCGATCGTTACCCGCGGGGTTCGGCTGTCGCGGCAGGTGACCCGGTCGGACTGGCCACAGGTATGGTTCACCTTGGCATCCGCTCGAATGGTCGTTATATCGATCCCGAACTTTGGTTATCTGCTGCACCAAACCGAGTTCGACTTGTCCCGGTAACCGAACCCCCTCGACCGGCGCAGATGCGAACCTCGTGCTCGAGTGATTTCCTCGGTGAAAACCCACCTCCTTGGCGATATCGTGACAGACGGCCTACCAACCGGTCGGCACCTGAACGTTCAGGTCACTCGAGATCAGAAATGTTCATGTCATCTGCGGTCGTTTCGGCGCCCTGACATGAGCCCCAACCGCAACCCTAAATAGGAGACTCTCATGGCTCTCATCAGCATGCGTCAAATGATTGAGGCAGGTGCGCACTTTGGCCACCAGACCCGTCGTTGGAACCCGAAAATGCGCCGTTTCATTTTTGGAGAGCGCAACGGCATCTACATCATTGACCTTGACCAAACACTGAACCGTGTCGAGACCGCATACAACTTCCTGCGTGACCTCGTCGCCGACGGCGGCAATGTTCTCTTCGTTGGAACGAAGAAGCAGGCACAAGACCCCATTCGTGAAGCAGCTGACCGCTGCGGCATGCCCTATGTGAACGAACGTTGGCTCGGTGGAATGCTCACCAACTTCGGAACGATTTCGCTTCGAGTGAACAAGATGCTCGAACTTGAGCGTCAAAAAGCGATCGGCGAGTTCGATCTCATGATCAAGAAAGAGGCTCTGCTGCTCGATCGTGAACTCACGAAGTTGCAGCGAAACCTCGGTGGTCTTCGCTCGATGAAGAAAGCTCCTGACGCGATTTTCGTGCTCGACACGATGAAAGAGCACATTGCAATCACCGAGGCAAACAAGCTCGGAATTCCGGTTGTTGCGGTTGTTGACACGAACGTTGATCCTGATTCGATTCAGTTCCCTATCCCAGGAAACGACGACGCAATTCGCGCAAACGCGTTGTTCGCAAATGTGATCGCTGAAGCCGTGCTTGAAGGCCGGTACATCGCTTCTCGTCGTCCGCAGGCGGCTCCTGCGAATCCGGAGCCAAAAGAGCGCACCCCAGAAGAAGAAGCAGCATTCGCGCAAGCTCAGGCTGAAGCCCGTTCGGCTGCAGCCCGTGCTCAAGCAGAGCGTGAGGCTCGGATGGCCGCAAAGAAAGCGGCCGATGAAGCCGCCGTTGATGCTCCTGCCGCCGAAGAAGCTTCAGAAGCCGCCATTGATGCTCCTGCTGCCGAAGAGGCTCCGGAAGTCGATGCGTCGACTGAGTCCTGAACAGATTTGAAAGAAGGCTGACACATGTCATTCACCGCACAAGACGTAAAAGCTCTGCGCGAATCAACTGGCGCAGGAATGATGGACTGTAAGAAGGCGCTCGAGGAATCCTCAGGCGATATTGATGCCGCAAAGCAGTACCTCCGCGAGAAGGGCTTGGCCGCAAGCGCCAAACGCGACGACCGCGAGAACAATCAGGGTCTCGTCGCCCTCGGTATCGAGGGTGCAACTGCTGCAATGGTTCAGTTGAAGTGTGAGACCGACTTTGTTGCCGGCAGCGAACACTTCATCAACGAGGCGACCGAACTTCTCGAGGCAGTA
>Ga0208547_1000256_pt1 | contig 30240 bp, 43 predicted proteins | sample DEB08_DNA_5_FD_185501 | JGI IMG/M metagenome (GOLD analysis project Ga0208547, IMG submission 185501) | Aqueous microbial communities from the Delaware River and Bay under freshwater to marine salinity gradient to study organic matter... | ecosystem: Environmental > Aquatic > Marine > Coastal ...
ATTTGTCTAGGAAAGCATCTCCTGATGATGCGTTGATGTCATCTAGGTTTGCGTGGTAACGCTTGAAGTCCACCTCACGGGTGTCGTCTGTAGGTGTGCTTGTTGCATAAGCAGACAAGTCAATCATCACTGAGAACTTAGGGTCAGTACCACGTTGACGTGATACACTTGCCGTTACGATACGGTAGTATGCGTTATTAAAGGCGATACCATATTGGCTTGCCCCTTCTGCGATATTATTTTGAATAGCCATTGGTTTCTCCTATCAGGCGTATGTTACTTCAGATGTGTGGATTGTAGCGACCCATCTGATGTTAGTTGATGCTGCACCAGTCACTGTGATTGCCAAGCCACCGTTTGTAGTGTCAGCACTCAGAGCCATACCCCACGATGGAGTATTGTCTAAGACAGTTGTTGCAGAGTTTACTAAGGTAGTTGTACCAGCAGAACCTTCCCTGCGGATCAAGCCCTCAATCTTCCATGCTGCACTTGCTGTACCGCCTGATGCTTGCTGACGTGCTACGATGGTGCCGTGGAAGGCAAAGGCTGAGTTGTTTGGTAGGATGATTTGGTTGTCTGTAGATGCGGTGCTGTTATTACTTGTTAATGCTTCAGCAGTTGCATCTGTTGTGTCGCTACGAAGGATAAATGTACCGCTTTGTACATCGCCCGCAACGCTAAACCTGCCGTTTGCAAAAGCAAACTTACCGATTTGATTTGCTCTAGCCCTAGAGCCTATTGCAACAGAATTAGCTGCTACCGACCGTGCGTCAAGAAGTACAGCAAGGCTATCTTGCCCCTGCGCTAATGCACCAGAAAGTCCAATACCCCCAGACCCAGACGCTGATGCGTTTGCATTGTCTGATGACTTGCCAATAGCAGTTGAATACGTTGCAGTTGCATTGCCAGAAATTGCAACACTATTTAATTGAGTTGCGGTTGCCTGACTATTATTGCCAACAGCAAAAGCACCAGAGCCAGAAGCCGTTGCCCAACCGATAGCCACAGCAAGGCTGTTAGATGCCAAACTAGGCGCACCAGACAAGCCGCCAATACTAACAGCATTAGATGATGATGCTTTAGCCTGTTGTCCAATAGCAATACTATTAGAACCAGTAGCACCATAGCTAGATGTGTTGTTTGCTATAGCTGCTGCAAAACTGTCTGTTCCTGATGCGTAGCTATCTGCTATTGCGGTAGCATTTGCACCGGAAATTGCTTGGGCGTCTGCGCCAATAGCAACCGCCCTTGTCCCTGTAGCATCACTGTCCGCTCCAATAGATACAGACTTAAAACCGCTTGCCCTAGAGTTAGTTCCAATAGCAATAGTGCTTGTATTAGTAGACTGACCAGCAACAGCAAAAGCATTTGTACCAGTGGCGTCACCATCACCTATACCTATTGCAAACGCATTTTGTCCTGTAGCTGTTGTATTACTGCCAATCGCCACAGCATTTGTACCAGTAGCACTAGGCGCGGTAGGGCTGCTTGGGTTCTCGGCAAACAACTCACCTTGAAACACATCCCCCGCCGCAGCCGTAATAAATACCACCGCAGAGCCAGTTAAATTCAAGGCAGCACCAGCATTGCTGCTTTCGTCTACCGTGCGCGAGAGGGTCGTGCCAGTAGCAGTGTAAGTGCCTGAGCCAATCTCCCAGTCATTGCCATCCTCAATGACATAACGAACCACATCACCATCAGCCACCCCTGCATCAGCAAAAGTCTGATAACCAGTTTCAGCAGAACCCAAAGTTATCGTTCCAGTACCCGTGGTGCTGGTGGACATTTTTGCCCGATTAACAAGAGTGACCATATCTTAACTCTTATGCTGGATCAGGAATTTCTATATCAACCGCTGTTAAGCTGAATGTATTTCCAGATGTTACAGACTGAGATGATGATAAAGAACCAGTCGCAAGCAAGCGTGAGTTACTTGTGTCTGTAATTGCATAGTGCGTTGCTGTGCCAGTTGCAGTTACAGAGCCATTAGAAATAGCACTAAGTGTAACTTTACGCCCAGATGTATCACCGTCTGTTGGTGCGGAAATACTAATACTGGTTGTATTTCCTAAAGTGTAGGTTGATGTTGCGGCTGCATACGTTGCTGGCTCCTGAGAGCAAATATCAACACGATTGGCCTCCGTGTCTAAAACTGTAAGGCCATTGTCATAGACCCTGTCTGCTAATGTTGCCATGTCTGTACTCCTTTGTAAGCCCTATACCAGATATTTATCTAATTTCCAAACACATTGTCAAAATCTGGTCCTCTTGACGGTTGCATTTGTCCAGGTGTCCACCAGTAATCCTGACCATATTCTCTTTGATACTTGCGAATATTACGCCGGATCTTTTTGCCAGCATCAGGATCAGCCCACAGTTTTGCTTGGTCAAAAAGCATCCGCTCAAAGGCAAGGCGCGAATACCAAAGCGATGTGCCTGGCATATATCTGTGAACAAGGCCAATCATTTCGCTTGCTACATTTGTATCTTCACCTTCCGCTGCTTGATAAATATTACCTATAGTCAATTTTCTTATATCATTGACAAGACCGACAACTGGCCCCGCCACTGTTTGCTCTAAGCCTCCGCCATAACGGTTGACATCAGAAAACAAAAAGTCACCAAAAATTCCAAAGCCACCACCCTGCAAGAACGCAGCGCCCCAAAACTCAGGATCTTCAACGGATCTAGGATCGCGGCCCTTAGACATTTCTTTTAGCTGGATAGCCAGAGCGCCCATAAGTGTCGTGCTGAGAACTAAATCCGCGTAATATCTACCTTTACCCTTAACACCTGGAGCGGCGGCTCCACGCGCGATATGGGTCATCATCAATGTAACGCCAAAGTTTTTATACATAGCAAATGATCGTACTAATTCACCAGCAATTGTTCCTGGGGGAATATCACCAGTAAGGGCAGCCCGGCCACGAATTGATGTTGATGGGACTGCAAAGTTTGTTTCAGTCTCAACCATCCGCATTATATCAGTTGCTAATTCTCTGGCCAATCTAGGATCAATGTCATCACGAAACTCTATATCCTCAGCCCGTAGAAACTTTGCGCCCTTGTAATCATATAGCTCTGTTTGCCGAATAATATCCCAACGATCGCCGTTAATATTATAACGCTCCATAGCCTTGCGGAACATCGGGTCTAATTCATCGAAAGATTTGCCTACGTTATCAGCTAGACTTCCCAGAAACTCCATGCCGAAAGCCCAGCGCCCGGCTTGTGTCATTGGCGATAGAAGCGATGCTCTCATTACAAAATCAGCAAATCGGCGCGTTACTTCTGGACCTGATATTTCACCAGTATAACGCATTTGTGCAGCCGCCAGGGTAGACCATCCCTCAGCCGTTAATCCTATGCGTATAGCAAGCTTGCCCATTTCCTCAGCGCCTAAAGGCTGCAACAGTTTTACATATTGCATAAGCGTCTTTGTTTGCGGCAAGCCATTCATGCGCCGTGCGATGCGATTAAAGTTTACGTCTGTGATTGCAGCTATGGCCGCAGCGCCAAGCTGGGCTGCTTGTAAAAGCTGCCTTATTCCAGCAAAGGTCGTCCCCCACCTTCTATTCACTGGTGTGTTATGTGTGCCTCTAAGAATATTATAAAGCTCATCAATTTTTCTGTTTGTAGAATTGGCTGCATCTATTGCTTTAGGATCTCCACTAGCAGACTTTTCTAATGTTTGTTTAATAAAGTTTTTAGTCGCCATAGGGTTTGGCCCCAGACGTTCCATAAATGCAATGTCCCTAGACATATTACTGATATGCCCCATCATCACATCGAAGGGATTATCATTGCCAAACTTTTGCTGATACTCCATCCAAGCGTCTGCGTTTTTAAACACTAAGAAACGATGATCTGCATTTCTATTTGCCAAAGACTTGACGCCAGTTGGCCGACCGCTTGGCTTTATCTTGCTTTTTCCATCACTACTAATTGTGTCGTAAACATCTTTTAAAGCAAATTCTAATCTTTCTTTGGAAAACCGCAGTCCAGTTTCCATATCTTTCATTTGCTCAAAATCTAAACGGCCAATAATAAAGTCTCGCCATTCGTTAAAATCAACTTCACGTACTTTTACAGCGCTGTGTTGCTGAGGTAATCCCCAATCAGAACGCTTTGGTATAGCACCCCCCGCCGCATTGAAGCGCTTGCGTAAATATTCAGACGCTTCTTTCCACGCCAATGCCAATTCTCTAGCAGAGGCATCGCCAGTGCTTTCGTTGAAAACTTCCTTTATCATATTGTTAAGTTGCGCTTTGTTCCGCACTCGACCAACCAGATCCCGACGAAATGTTGCTAAGAACTTATCCATCTTTCGGGTTGCGCTGCGCTGGATCGTGGCCTCTAGCTGCGAAATGCTTGCATATTTTGAATTGATGTCTTGTTCAAAAAGAGCCAATGCCGCTTTGTTCATATTCTGTTGGCCAGCAACATTACGATAGCTTGCCATATCCACGCTAATCTTTTTCCATGTCTGCGCTTGCAGCATTGCTTGACGCTTGCGCTCTATAGACTTTTTACGAACAGCCGCCGCTGCATCGATCCCGGCTTTTGTTTGCGCTGGGCCTGGTCCTAGTTGTTGGTTGTATTGCTCAACCAATTCATCGAACAAATTACCATATTCATCCGCTTGTGCTTGAGTAATTTCACCAGCCCTTACACCATCTTCAACACACTGCCTAAATGTACTCATAGACCACATACCCCCAAACGGTTAATCAGTGCATCCTCTGCATCGATATCAGCCTTAATATCACGCAATGTTTTTGTTACTGCAATTGCATTTCCATCTTCATCGAGCGTTGATGCAAGTGGAATTTCTAAATCAAGCTCCTGTTCAGGAATATTTTCCATATCTCGAAACTGATCTAATACCATTTGATCTAATTGCTCTTCTGCCGCTGGGCCAGTTGGTTCATCAAATCCCTCTAGGGTTGGTTCTTCTTCGATCGCAGCCTCGCGGCTTTGCGGCGCAACATCGACAGCGCGTCCAACATCGCCAGTTGACGCCCCGTCAAAATCGCCTCGCTCAATTCCTCGTCTGACAGCATCGGCGAAGTTTCGGGCTGCTTCTGCATAGTTTCCTGTTTCTCTAGCTGTTCTTGCTGCCGCTGAGAGGTCATCGCTGAGGACGCCTTTTCGGTTTGCAAGCGCTTGGAGGAGCGTGATCGCTTGGGCATCTTGGTCGGCCCTCCTTTGGTTTTGTTCTTTGGCAAGCTTATTGCCTTCTGCTTCAATACGTTCAGCGTTTTTACTCAGGCTTTCAAACGCCGCCTTATCACCACGCAAAAGCTTAGTTGTTCTATCAAGAACCCGTGCGCGTTCTGTAAACAAACTATCTGTGATAATTTCTTCGCCAAACAAAGACACTTGCGTTTCTTGCACAGTGTCCATTTCCCGCACCTGACGAACTATTGCCTCTGCTTGGAAAAGGTTTGCCGGATCTGACTTTGCCAAAACCGCAATAGCAGCATCTTGCAAATCAGGATCATCAATCAACCGACCAACTATCGCACCATAGTTTGCTGGGATAACTTCATTTATAATTGCACCAAAAGCCTTATCATTTAAAACAACAAGATCTCTTGCTTGTTGAACTAGCGTTGATCGGGGCGGCAAATTTAATTCATCAATTTGTTTTGGATCAATCCGCAATACCTTAGCGGCATCAATCAATAAACTTTTTTGAACCTTTGGATCTGCCGCAGCAATATTAGCGCCCGCAGCCTTTACCATTGCTTGCTCTGCGGTTACACCATCAACCTCTCTAAATTTTCGTGCAATAAGATTTATTTCTTGGCTGGGATCAGCCGCCATAATTCTTTTAGCAAGACCGACACGTTGATGGCCATCTGCAATAAAGATCTTACCATCAACATCTTCCCATACCATAACGGTTCCGGCATAGTCAGGGTTCCATTCCGTTATACCTTGCAATCTTTCCGTTACGCCAAATTCGTCACCACCAGTTTTAAACTGGAATCTTTTAGCATCAACTAAAATATCTTTGGCTGGAATTTTAAAAACAAAACCATCTAAGTTATCACCCTCGTATTCTTTGGGCTGAATAGTGGCCTCATTTGGCATTGTTGGTAAGGTGTTGTTCTCAATCGCCGCTTCTGCGCTTACTGTTCTGGAAGTATGCTCTGCCTGGGACGAAGGCAAATCCGCATCTGTAAACGGATTATCGGCCTCTAGCTCTTCTCTTGCCTCCGCTGCATCTGCCAAAGCTTGACTGTTTTTATTTGCCTTGCCAGACTTACTGATTGCATTCCAACCGCTTTTTGCAGCATCCGCTGATACCCGAATACCCACACCAAACGCTGCGCTGCCCACCGCGTTATATGCAACATTGCGAAGAAAGTCTTGATATGTGTAATCATACCCTAATTCTTCATACCAATCCGCAACACCGGCCTCCGCTATTGCGCCAGTACCCGCACCAATTGCAGCTTCAGTAAATGCCAATCGCCATAAGCTTTTGGATGCAGCTCCCATAATCCCAAACGCATTAACTGGATCAAGAGCTACACCAGTAACACCACCAACAAACTGACCAACCGTCCCGCTAAAAGTAAAGTTTCTTGCACCAACTTCCTCAGCGTATTTTCGTGCAGCTTGCGCACGTTCCTTTGCAATATCCTCTAAGCTTTGAACCGTAATCCCTTTTAAATGATCTGGTAAGCTTTCCTGATTTTCGTTCATAAAATTCAGGAGAGTATTTACAGCAAAGTTATATCTGTCCTGTGGACCACCGGCTGAACTATAAACACCTAGTCCAATCCCTAAGAAGTCTGCCGGGTTCTCAAAATCACGACCGCCAAATCCTTGGTTGGGGAATGTCTCACGCATTTCTTCAACAATAGGCGTCCACAAATCTTTAAGAATAAGCTCTTTACTTTGAGACTGATCGTTAAGACGCATATTATCTTGTGCAGCAAAAAAGTTTTCTGCAAAGTCAGATACCGGCTCAGAAATACCAACCATGCCGGGAAAATCATACGCATCTGATCGATCAAACTGTATCATTGTGTTTTCAGCCAATCATCATAAGACATAAAGAATGTTGGGTTTTTAGCCATTTTTCTGCGTATCATTTGTTTATATGCTTTAGTGCTTTTTCTGTTTCTAACTCCTTCAATTGAATCCAGCATTCTTTCAATGTTTTTAATCATTATTTCTTTTCTAGGGCTTTCAGAAATGCTTTCTATTGCCTTTTTCAATTCACGGGTTTCTTTAGACCCAGGCACAAATTCAAGCTCTTCTGGAAGATCCTCTAATCTTAAACCAGGTTGTGCTTGAACTGCTGCCGGAGATATTTCAGTGATCTGTTCTAAGCCCGTTATGCCCGTTGTTATCTCTTCAGAAGTGGGCATTGGTTGCGCAGTGCCCATTGCTGGTGCGCTTACTTCTGGCAGTATTAAACCAAAGGATTTTTGTAATTGTGTAATATCAATAATAACTGGCCGACCATCTGCATCCGAAACAAATGCCTCACCCTTATCGCCATATTCTATTGAATATTTATTGCCGCCAACATTACGGAATCTATATGATTCGTTTTCTTTAATTTGTTCAGCTAAGTTGCCACTAATTTGCTGACCCGTTGCAGATTGAATAACATCAACACTTATTTCATTTAAGTATTGTTCTAGCTGATCGCCTGTCATCCCCGGCATTACGAAGGTTTGCATACCGCGAACCTCTTGAATACCGCCATATACCTTGCCATCACGAACAGTTTGCCCTGCCGCCATTTGATAAGCTTGCTCATAAAGATTAGCATCAAATGTAAAAACACCCTTACTTACAGCCATTTCCGTGTAAATTGCCTTAGCAACTTCTTTGACCGCCGCATGATGTTTGGGCGTTGTGATTGCTCTTCCAAATTGACTATGCACCTCATCTATATTTGTTGTCGTAAACTCAGCCGGTTTTTCTCCAAGCTTCAAACGCTCAAAACCAGCAATCGCAATGTTTGCAGTTTCAATTCTGCCTTCATTTACCAACGCACCAACAAGTGCCATCTCTGGATTGTATTCTGCTATATCCGTCAATACTTGACCAGCCGCTTGATCGAATGAAGCTAAAGCGCCGAGCATATCTAATTTAGCCATGCCTTCCGCTTTATCTAAGACCAGGCTAATCTGCCGGGCTTCTTCACCAAACAAAAGTCTGGGTGCAGCAAGACCATAATGATTTGCCACTTGTTGCGCTTGAATTTGCCTGATCCGCATAGCACTTTCATTAACAACCGGGCGACCATCAACTAAATCTATTATTGGTTCAACATCCTGAATAAAGCCGACACGTTGAGCATAACCCATAGGATCTTTGCTGATTTGGGTTCTCATATTATCTAAGAACTTACTTGCTTGCTCATATCGCTTTTGCTCAAGTACCGTATCAATCCCCTCGCCGCCACGACCTTCCATGCCAGACTGCAATTGAAATACCGTAGCCTCAGCATCAGTTAATGACAGACTACGCAAGCCACTAAAAAACTCGTCAGTTTCTTGCAAAGACTTCATAGCACTTTGCAATGCAGGGCCGCGTTGAGGATCAGCCGTAAGAATTTCATCTACCGCATTATTTAAATCCGCCAGTATTTCCTGAGAAAGACGACCGCCATCTTCAAGGACTTCTTGCTGATCTTCTATTTTGTTTACTACATAATCAGACTGAGCCTTAACAGCCGCAACATTCCGATTATATTCTGGCCGCAATAATCCATTTACAAATCGAACGCTCTTTTCAAAGTCCATACCCGGCAAAGTCTTATTACCAGATAAAATGCTTTCTATTTCTTCGCGTTGTTCTTCAATCGGCTTTTGATAAAATTCAAATGTTGTTTTTTCCTTGATGGCTTTTTCTCTTACACCATCGGCCCATTCTGCAACCAACTCAGGTTTTACACCTAAATTTGTAAGATGTTTAGATCCGATTTGAATATCATTCTCAATCTCTTGAACAACGTAACCCGGAACCGTAGCATTGCCGATAATACTCTCTGCTATATTTGCAGAAACGCGGTTTTGCTTTTCCTTACGAAGCTTTGTTTGTTCTCCGGTCCACCACTTAGAATAGCGCATCTCCGCTTTGCCAGAAGCTTCTGTAAGCCTAGTGCGAAGAACCCCGGCAGATACCGGATCGATGTTAGACAATGCCGCCGGGAAACCATCAGTAACATCTTTTAGCTGCGCTTGAATAGCAGAGAATGATGTTTTGTTTTTTTGGCCTTCATTTAAAATTCTGGTAATTTCAAGATCTGCTTCAGCTTGGATCTCAGCAACGGCCACACGATTACCGGCTTCATACGCAGCCTTCTCTGCAATGGTTCTAGGGCCACCTTGTTCACGAAGCGCCTCAAGTACCGGCTGCGCCCCTTCCGTGCGTATGCGCTCAATACCGCGCCTCTCAGCCTCTTCTGCGCCTGTCTTGTATAGAAACTGTGACATTTCATCGAAACTGCGAGATATCTGTTGGCCAAGCTGGGCTTGTTCTCTTATGCCCGCAAACTCTATGGCTTGAGGTTGCCGAGTGCGAACACCCGCTCTTTGATATCTCGGTAATCTGGCCATTATGCTAACTGTCCATATCTATAAATACCCATCCCAAGCGTACCCGCTGCTTGGAAGAAGGACGCTTGTTGAGCGGCTCGACCAGCCATGCGGTATTGATGTGCTTGGGTTGCCGCCTGACCCTCTGCCAAGAGAGCATTATCCGCTGCAATATTCTTCTCTCGAATACCTTCGGCCATTGCATATTGTTGCATGACTGCCGCAGATCCGCTTGTTGGATCAACACCTCCCGCCGCTGATCGTGCAATAATTGCAGATAAGTTTTCATTTAGATTACGAAGAACATCAGCGCCTTGCTGCTTGTAAGCAATAGCTTCTGATCGCCCACGCATTCTAGCTTGAGCGGCTTGCTCATCATACATTTCACGCTGGGCTTGACCGGCTCGGATTTGACCGTATGCGCTTAGGGCCGATGAAGCCAACATCAAAGGTGCTGCTATAGGTGCGACTGCCGCCATGTTAAGACCCCGTACTCAGTTTATACTCCAAACCCAAAACCGTCATTGGTAAAGGATCTGTCTGTGTTAATGTTATTTGTCCAGTGTTAGCATATCCCAGCAAACCATGCGCGGTTTTTAATCCGGTATATTCAGCAATTACGGATGATCCGCTCTCAGTATCAAATGCAATTGTTCTGCCATTGATCTTCAGATCTTTGGTTTTGTCCACAAGAGCATCAACCTGAACAATTCTTTTTTTCATGCCATGAATAGATCCAGACGATAATGTTGGCTCAGTTGGCATTGTTTTTGCTTGGACCGTATAATTTAGCCCGACTTGGTGAGTAGATGTTGCCGCCGTATCTAAAGTTATGCTGCCAAAAACAGCAACACCGTTCTTTACGACAATCCCATTTAAATCAACAGTTGGTCCAACCGTATCTGAAGGATCTTCAAATATAGCGTCATTATCGCCAGATATCCCAATGTTTATGGTAAAACCTGATACCGCAAAAGGCGTTCCACTTGTGTTATCTATATATATTGAGCTAACACTTTTAAAGCTTCCCGTTGTTGTCCAAGAGGTTGTATTCGTATCATTAAAATTAATTGTTTCAACCAAAGCAGCATTAGACGCATCGGTTCCGGTAAAAGTTGCCCTTAAATTTAACACAGAAGGAAATCCTTCGCCTGGCACACTGTTATTTTCTACCTCAAAAACTATTTGGTTGGTTTCAGAGCTAACTGTTTTTGCGCTTTCTGAAATACCATCTCTAATTATGTTTACTGTTTTGCCACGTAAATGACCTAATTGAACAGTTGTTATTGCTCCACCACTGACACCGCTATCTAGTGTAAAGTCAGAATTAAACACTTCTAAATAATATACAGTTGCAGAATCCACCGTCCTTTTAACAATTGCATAAACTTCGCTTAATTCAACAGCTATAGCAATAAACTCACCGTCAGTTGTGAACTTGCTGGGCGCAATAACATTCTGTCCGGTAAGGATAGAATATACCGCCATCGATCCATCGCCACTATTCACAACAAACAACCGATCCGCTTCATCTGTTGACGATGATCTTCTTACAGCAATATCAACCGGGGTATTCAGTAAGTGAGATGATAGCAAAGCAATGTTCTGCACTTGATAAGAACGGGTATCGTTTCCAAACTGGAACGCATTGATAGCTTTGCCTTGACGTTGAACAAAGATCGTTGCGCCATTTAAATCTTCAATTGGCACACCAGCCTTTGATCCAAGCCGGGTTTGTGGTCGCACCAAAAAATTACTTGGCGTAATTGGTGTATCTTCTGATTGAACAACAATAAACTCACCGCCCGTTGAGAAAATACGCAAATCCGCACCAGACACGATATTTACAATCGAATTTAGTTGATTTGTGTTGATCGTTGTTTCAACAGCCTCATCATCAAGCCCGGTATGGGAGTCAAAGTTAAAATAATCAATAACGCGAGAACCCCAGACAGTATTCGGTCTGGACTTAGAGCCACCAAAGTATAACCGACCTTCGTGAAAAGTTGCCGATCTTGGCCAACCTCTAGTGCTTGACCAAACATCCTCATAGCCAAATTCACCGATCCAATTACCCGCAACAACACCGCTTGTGTCAAAGAACGGAACCTCAACAACAGCATTCATTATGGTATCGCTGACATATGAAATATACTTTACACGGCCAAAAGTGTTTTCAACTTGAGCGAAGTTATTAGCCGCAGATGGCGCAAACGCTGCAACTTTATAATTGGTTGTGTTATCTGGGGGCGTTGTCCAAGCAGGATAGACAGTTGCGACCTTTGTTGCTGCAACATAATCTGTAATATATCTTTCTTGCCCTGCACCCGTTCCACTTGTAAGCGTTATCCACATACCGTTTGGATCATCATTAGATGTATAAGATGTTGCCGCTTTAAGTGTAATTGTATTGCTAGAACCAGCCTGTGCTGATCCGTTATCAGTGGTTACAGAGGATGCAGTAATTGTAATATTGCCAGTAGTCGCGCTGGGCGTAATCGTAAAATTAGGAGAATGCTCATCAAGCGCATAAGCATATTGTGGCAAATTAGTCAGAGGCAGATTCTCAAGCGTCCAAGATGTATCAGAATTGCGCACAAGACGTTTTGTCTGAAGATCTTCATGGCAAAGAATTAGGGTATCTACAGCTTGCGTATATTCAAGCTCATCAAGCATTGCTGCCGTAATATCAGAGGCCGTAATATAATCATTGCCACTTGAATTAATATCTCTTTGTAGATTTTTGTTTTTAAAAACATAAATGCGGCCAACAACAAAAACCAACAAATAGCTGTCGTTTGTACTAAACTCGAATGGAATAATTTTAAATTCTGTAAAGCTCGATCCAAAATCAAAAACAAACTCCAAACCATCCCGACGACTAATTCCGCCTTGAGGTTGCACAACAACATTTGTCGCTTCTTCTAAAGCATTCTGATATTGCTGAAGATCTGTTCTGGCCCGTAGAAGAGGATCTATTTCTCCGGTAGAAAAGTTAGACTGATATTGCGTAATTCTCATCAGTACCTCGCCTGAATAAGAGAATAATCCTCAATAATTTGTGTTGCTTGTCCACGCCCATCTATATTCATGGCTTTTCTCATTTCGCCACCACGTCCATTTTCAGATGGAGAACCAAAAGCTTGCGCACGAAAACTTTCCGCTTTAGATTGTTGATCTGTTATGACAATGGCTAATTCTGCTGCCATTGCTAATTGCAGCAATCTAATAAAATATGGTGGCATTTTAAATTCTGGAACAGTTGCTTGGTAATCAATGTAAACGGTATTAAGATTAGTAAATAGTTGATTTCCATAAACCTCCCAACCATAGCGAATTGGTCTTTCTGTATTGCCGGTTGTTTCAAAAACAGCCAAAACACCAGACAACATATCATTGGGGAGAAAAAATGCGTTATCCCATTCAGTAAGCGGATCAGTTGATATTTTCGTAAGCTGACGTTTTTTTAAGCTCCAAGACCATTGATAAGAACTTAATAAAGAATTTTTTAAATTTGAATATAGACTGTTACAAGCAACAGAAACATCATCTGTATCTTTAAGAGATGTAATCTTAGAAGCGCCCAACAATATTAGCGCGGCGGAACAAACAGAAACATCAGTATCACCAGACGCCATTATAGCCCTCCAAAAGTTTGAAGGGGGCCAGTTGCCCAACCCCCCAGAGTATTAGTCTGTGTCGGTCGCTGTAATTGTTAGACCGTCTGTTACGTCAACAACGCCGCTTGCGTTAGACGCTACATAAACCCATGAAAGAGCTTGTGTGCCGCCTGTTGAGGAACGCACTAGAATAACGTCCCCTACCGCAAGTGTATCTGACAAATCGTTGAAGTAACCAGATGTGTTTACTGTCGCAATCGTGTCGGCTGTTGAGTAGCCATAAAGACCAGGCGAATCGCCCTTTTTGCCGCCGCCATAATTAACGAAACCTGTTGTGCTAAAAGCCATTGTTCAGTCTCCTTATTCAGTACAGCTAATTTTAACGATGCCCTCATCGTCAATAGCAACCGCACCAGCAGAGAACATAGAACTTACAAGGAACGATGTTTTCTCTGGGATGTAGTTTACTTCTGACTTCTGAGAGATGCTTTCAGCATAACCCATGCTGTCTTGATGCCAAGCAAAGCAAGTGCGGGTTGAGGGCTTAGGAACACCGCCTTCATCACGATCACCCATTGTGATAATGTTGAAGCCCATGAATGATGTAACTTCTCCACGAACCAATGCTTTGACGGTAGCAAAATCACTTGATGTGATTTCAGTTTCACCTAGCATTGCGTCAAGCTGAGAAGAGTGCATCAACAAGTGACGACCTTCGGCTGGTACGTTGTTATCGTTCAGTGCTTTCGCAGCCGCACGAAGTTTTTCGATGTTCATGTTTGAAGCCGCACCACCCACAGATGTTGCAACAGTTGATGGAGACGCAGCCGCATCAAGTGCATCAATGCAAAGCTGGTCCATACGGCGAGCAATCGCTTTTGAAACAACCTGCACCAATTCACGGCGCTCATCAAAGTTGACGTGTGATTGATGAAAGATGTCTGAATATTCTGCTGCGATATAATCAGACATTGTGGCGGTAACCTGGCTATAGGTTACGTTCAATGGAGTTACGTCAGTTTGTGGAACACGAACTGTTGCAACACCTTTACCGATTTTTGGGAACTTTACTGTGTTACCCTGGACACCGGTACGTGTCCGCATTGTGCCGCGAAGCAACGCTTCGCCTTGGTATGCCTGTTTAACTTCCTCATCGAAAAGCGTTACAAAGGCATTAGTAATACTCTGCGCCATAGCAGAAGCCTCCTATTAGGTTTCAACTCAAAACGCTTACTGTTAGCCGATGTAAACCGGGCAGTCGCTTGCGCGAAAGTGGCCGCGCCCACCAGTGGATTACCACATCAAGGGGCCGCGCAGCGGTTAGCCCTTAATCTGCCTATACACCCAAAATGTAGTGATTGCAACAAAATCTAGCTATGTCAACGAGAACGGTTTACCCAACTATTAGGATCTTCTCCCATTTTAGCCATAGTTTGTTCAATCTTTGACCTAAACCCACCTTCATTAGTTTGGTATCTCGGATCTGCCAAAGCCGCTCTTAAATCCTCTTGTGAAAACTCAGGCGTGTCCACAACCGGCGTTGTCGGTATGCCTTCGTTCGTATAACCCTGAATAAACTTAGTCATTGCATTGATTGCATCAGCACTGTTCAGGCTGTAGGCCAAAGCCTCGCGCTCTGAGTTTGTCAGTGATGCGCGGGTAATATGACGCTCAAGATACGCAATTTTTTCTTGGCCTCGCTCACCAAGCTTCTGCATTTCTTGTCGCCGATCATATTCTATGGCCTCTTGGCTACCTTGAGAAAACTCTAGGACTTGCCCCGCAAGCTCTTCAAAAGCTTGTTGCGAGATACCGTACTTTTTAGACCAATCTTGAAACGCCTGGACTGAAGGATCTTCCAAGTCCAAACCCTTATCCACCAGATCTTTAGTGTCATAATCGCCATCCGGCGCTTTGTGTTTGCCCGCTTTAAAAGCCTTTTCAAGCTCTGCATAGCTTTTTGCCAACTTCTCAACATCAGGGCCATCATCATCCCAAAATTTTTCTGGATAAAAGTCAGGACGTTCCAGCGGTTCACCATCATCAATATCAACCTCTTCATTTTCTTCTGGCCGTAATTGAAACGGTTGTTCTTGTTCTTGCGGCTGTTCTTCTGGCTTTTGAAAATTAACCAGAGGAGCCTCCTCAGAGACTTCAATTGTTTCTGCTTGTTCAGACATTATTGCTCCTTCCCACCCTGCGTTCAATCAGGCGTACAAGCTCAGTCATGCCTGTTCTTACAAAACCGTGACTAGGATCTTCGCCTGGATACCAAGATGGTTGTTCTATAGTTATCTGTCTCAGGTGATGTAACACCTTCTGACCTTCCTCAGATTTAAAGACCCGTCCATAAAGTATGTCCAGATCATCCGCCTTTGGCGGCTCGACAAACGCTTGACTTATTCCTTCCCAACCGTCTGGCGAACTCATTGCATGGCCTCTGCTACTGTTTCATCAGTGGGCATAGGTTGCTGCTGTTCTATCATAGCTTGCTGCATTTGCTGCATCATCATTTGTTGCTCTTCTGGTGTATTCAATACACGTTGATCGATTCCCATTTTTTCCGCAATGAACGAAATACTTTCTGGGATGTTAATAATTGCTTGCCCCATTGGTCCCATAGAATTGGCAATCTGCATAAAGCTGAGAAGCTGATTGACCTCTTCCATCTTGGGAGCCTCGGCAAGAGGCGATACCGGCGTGACTTTGATCTGCACACCATTGACCTTGAGGGGCATATTAATCAAGCCCTGACGGTCCAGAACGAATAGAATGCGCGAAACCAGAGGCGTCATAATCTCGGTCATCAAGCGGCCAAATGCCGATCCAAGATTAGAAGCTAATTCACGTTGACGCTGTGCTATCTCTGTAGCGGATCGCGCAGACATGGTATCAGGCGGAAGCGTATCATCCATCAAGATCTTTTTAATGTTTACTCTGAGATCCTGAATAACGATTTGGCTTGTGTTAAAGTCCCCAGCCTTAGGCAGAGGGGCCAGGGACGCGCCTTGTGGACCACCGTTTCGGGCAACAGGAATAATCGCACCGGGCTGTATTTTGATGCTTTGGGGATTTAGAACACCGTCATCGGCGGCGAGATACACGCCTGAGATGGCTAGACTTGCGTTCTTGAGAACAAGCTCCAAAGTCTTGTTTAGCGTTTTGATATCTGCAATTGCATCAACCAAAGGACCGCGCCCGTATATTTCACCGGCTGTTTTGCTGAACCGGGCAACAATGAAGGGGCTGGATGGCATTTCACGATAAACAATCTCTTGCGCTTTGGCTGGCCAAATAACGTGATAATGATATCGGCCTGTCTCTTGATCGAAGATAACCGCATCAAACAGATCAAGCTCTTCAGAACCACGACGATCTATTGCATCTTGCAATTCTGTTGTGATCTGAACGTCTGGGAACTCTCTTGTGATGGATTCCGCCTTGATACGCAGCTTGCGATAGACGTTATCGACCATGCCATATGCGCCTTCCTCAATGGCCACTAGGTATTGTGGTATCGCAAGAAAACGAATGGGGGTAACTTCATCGCCCGGAGTTACCATCATAACCGCTGTACCCACGCAGAGATCCAGCAAAAACTCACCCATAGCCAGATCGAAACTTGTCTGACGTAGCTGGTCAAACATAATATCAACATAGGCATCAAGTATTTGCTGCGCTCTTGGCTGATCTTGCTCAGGCACAGCCGAACCGGGTTCTAAACGGCACCAATGACGATTAGGGGGGAACAACCCGGATTGAAGCCGGTTGGCGAAACGCTTGGTTGAGGACATGGCCGTAGAATCAAATACACGCTGCATCTTGCCTTTGCCGGGCGTTTTGCCTTCGTAATAGCCGTTGTATAAGTTTCGTTGCGGCAGAGCAAATTCATAGCAATCTTCGTAGATTGTACGCCATTCATCTTTGCGAGCCTGTGCTTTTGCCTCTCGCGCAATGACTTCTCTCGTTGATAGCTTAGGCATTTGCCTTGTTCCTCTTGCTTATAGCGGCAGCTTTACGTTTAGCATCCGCTGTAGATGAAGCGCCCCAGGCGCGGAGCGACAACAATTTCCGTGTCGGTCGGCCCTCACTGTCACGATCCGGCCCGGGGTTCCCCGCCATTCGAGCCAGGAAGGACGCTCTGCGGGGATTATCGCCGGATTTGACGGGGGCTTTTAAATTAGATCCCTCTTTGCGCTTGAAGTAAGCGCGACCGGCAGCGTTCAATCCGCCCTTAGGATTTTGATACGCTTTTTTTACCACTACTTGTTGCCTTTTTCTTTGGGGCAGCTTTTTTCTTTGGAGCCTTCCCGCCTTCCCAAGCTTCATTTACGTCTGGGGTAGATGGATCATCTGAAACCAATTGCCCCTTTTCATTTCTTGCGCGTTTTGGCTGGGGATCAGCTTTTTGGTAAACGCGAGAATCTTCTTTGATTTTTGTCATACTGCTTCCTATCAGATATTCATTAGCAACCGGCGACGACGAGCGTATCTTTCGCCTTGAGCCTTTTCAAACGCCTTACGCTTCTTTTGTCCTTCGGCCCGTTCTTCTGCCAGCTTTGCGGCTTTTTCTTGCTCGAAAAGCATTTGCGCAGATGGACGTTTACTTCTCCGCTTCTCGCGCTTCTTTTCGTTTCTTCTTGATCGCTCCAGCATTTCCTGATGTTTTTTTTGGCTTGCCGCAGAACGCGCCCGATAGCTTGGTGACTTTGGCTCAAGGCCAAGACCCATGCGAATATCAGATCCAAGCGTTTCTTTTTTTGCTTGTGCCTTTAATGGCTGAGTCCCGCCCTTCGGCATATCAAGATCCCCCACCCAACATTCTGGTCGTTGCCATTCCCGGCCCCTCTTGACGTGCTGGGGAGAATAATAATCTTAAACCACCGCGACGAAGTAATCTTCTTCTGGCTTGCACACCCCGCATCTCTGTACGCTCTTGACTTTCGGCCCGTTCTTCAGCCCGTTCTTGCGCCGCTGTTGCTTGCTCTTGAGCGCGAACTTCTTCAACGCTTGGCTCTCTTCTACGTCTGCCACCACCTAGTCCAGCCATTACTCAAACCTCGCCATCGCATAGTAGTCAGCCCCCTCTGGGCCAAACTTTCTTAATATGCACTCTACCTCAAAATGTAGCGCCTTAGCAAACCTTAATGCGCGGGTATTGTCCACTTTTACGAAGATTTGCATACGTCTGATATCTGTATCAGACATCACTTCACGCAAAAGCGCCCTTGCACCGATCAAAGTTGACCTTGCATGACGATCCAAGCCCTCGCCCGGAATGAACCAAGCTTCGACCAAACCGGGCCATATATCTCTTACTCCGAAGATGGCAATGACCTTGCCGCGCCCGATAGCAGTCCATGACCAGCCCAGCACAGAATAGTCCCAAACATAATCTCTGTAGTGCGGTATATGTCTAGCGTATTCCTCTTCGTGCGGCCCCAGCTTAATATTATAAACATGGCTAAGTGTGAGCGGAACGATTTGCTCATCGGTTCGCATTTGAAAGGTTGGTAACTGGATCAGTCCCATCAGAACACGTTAAATTCCGTTTCCGCAGAATAGCTTTGTGCTGCGAAGGAATTGCCATAGCTACCCCTGCGCAACCGGCGTTGTTCACCGCCGCCCAGCATAAGATATCCAAACGCATCCCCGCAGTGTGAATGGTCATTCTTCACCGGCGTATCTTTAAATCGATCTTGCCCAGCGCCCATGCTTTGACGCTTGAAAAAGTATCCGCCGCTCAGAGATTTGCGCAATCTCAGGCATTTCTTATCCACCATCAGCCCAGGTTTGCCGTTTATCAGCCGCCCCATAGGACTAGCCCCAGCCTCTCGTCTGACTTGAAACGCATTGCTTTCTGTTGGTTGTGCTTTGAAACCAAGTGATCTGAGATGGTCAAAGGCTGTAACCTCGTAAATCTCATCCCGTTTATTCCCCGCCGGATCGCCCCAAATCAGAATATCATGCTTAGAATATTTCTGAGCAATCAGCGCCATCATTTCCTGACCAAACCGCTCAAGGCCCATGTCAAACGTCACAAGCTCATCGCAGATCCGCCACGCCCCCGCTTGTGTTCTCTGCCCAAAGATCGCCGCCGGTGTTAATCCAAAGTCAACGCCAATCTGCATGGGATAATACGGATCGACCTCAACATCCCCGCTCATCAATTCATCGTCATACTCCGGCCAGACCGGACGCCCTTCTTGCACAAACGTGTACATTCCCTGCGCATAGCACCTGATCCAATCCGCATTCTTTCCGCCGAGAAGCTGTTGATAATATCCGGGCGGCAGATTGTTTCTATTCTCCGCATCCTCATTGGTTTTCCACCACTTGCCCCCAGAAAACACATGGCCCTGCGCCTCTGGATTCTCAGGCACATCTTTCCCATTCACAGCCAAAACACCGCCGGGTTGTCTGAAGAACGTCCACGGATAGGCACCACCAATAGGATTTTTCTCTGCCAACTCATGCCACCAATGGTCATTGTCCGGTGGGTTCGTATCCATCCAAATACCGTACCATGTCGGAGAACCATCCGCTTTTGTCGGATATCGCCCAACTCGGTGTGTCAAACCATCAATCACCGCTTTCGGCAACTCTCTGGCCTCATTCACCCAAGCCCCCGTAAGCTCCAATGACAGCAGTTTCCGTACATCTTGCGGAGAAGAAAGGGCCATGAAGATTACTTCGCAATCAATGCCCGGAATATCCTCTCTCGTCGGAATCCGAATATGGTGCGAAATAGGCGGTTGCCAGCGCATTCCACCCCAAACATCCTCTGGAAATAACTCTTGCCACGTCTTAATCGTCGTTGTTCTCAACTCAGGATAAGTATTTCTAACAATCACAAACCGAGAATATCTAATCCCATCTCTGGGGCTGGGCCTTTGACGTACCGCCCGCAACATAATCTCAGCCGCACACCCATAAGACTTCCCAGATCCAACCGGACCCATCAATCCCCGAACAAAACTGTCATCATGCAGAAACTTCCAAACAGTCGGACTGTTCTCAAAGTTTAAATCAAGGCTCGGAATATCCGTCATAATCGAACTCGCCATCTAAACCCTTACGCGCCACCATTGCGTAGAACTCAACGCCCTCGCTAACCAGAGCAACCTTCTCAATCTCCTCAAGCGCTGCCTCTAAAGATTTTACGCGGTGACAAAAATACATTGCTGCGTACTGTATCCCAACCGAAGCCATAAGCTCGTCATCAATTACTATCTGTTTCATCCACCACCTCAGCATACTCTGTCGTTGCCGCCGGTCCACGCATGTTAATCCCAACAATCGATGGCTTATCATTCTCCTTCTCAGGATTATCTAAGAAACCCGCAGCCTTCGCCAAGATGCGCAAAACACTCACCTTGTCATGCAACTCAATCGATACACGACCATCCGGCATCGGAACAATCTTCTTTATCGCCCTCAGAGCATAATCCGGTATTTCATCCAACGGACGCATAGAACCATCAAGATTTATAATCTCCGTAATCGAAGTGGTCCCAAGAGCAATCAACTCCTGGGCAACCGCTTCCTTGTTATTCTCCAATGTCTCACTGGTCCGAATACGCCGCTGTGCTAAACGTACCCCGCCAAATCTACCAATCGGAGTTTGACGCGTTCTCGCCATCAGAACGGTATAGCATCTTCTGTCTGAGAAGATCCCCGAACTTGCTGACCACCAGACTTAGGCTCGTCCTCAAACAAGTTTAACCAAATCTCCCCATTCTCATCAGGCAATGGCAACGCATTCAACTTAACTCGCATCCCGTTACTGTCACTAAACGCAATACCCAATCTCACCCAATCCTTCTTCTCAGGATCATTCCGTCGCTTCTGACCCTGAACAACTCGATACATCTTCTTCATAACTCAATCCTTCCTAATTGATAAAAATAGGTATGGCACACAATCCAGAAAAAAACCAGAAAATATTTATGTGGGGGTATGCAGCAAGAGGCGCGGGGGTGGGGGGGCAAGGGGGTCGGTCGTGCGCAAACGTGCGCTGGCCGTGCTGCGAAAAGGCTCGCGTGATGCCGGAATTGCCCGAACTAAATCGATTACAGCGCATAATACGTATTATGTTAAATGACTTATCCTTTATTATCAAGGTCTTAGCTTTTTTACTACCGCTCCGATTGTATTCTTACCGCGTTTTGGTGCGTTTCCCAGCTTCTTTTGCACCGGAACTGTGAACCAAGCCAGCCCTCGCGGATAATCCCGGCGGTTATCGTGGCACCATTTCGCATGACCTTTGAGGATATCGCCCCAAATCTCCACTGTCAGCCCATCCTTGACCCAACTTTCCATGACCTGATAATCTCTGTCATTGACTTGTCTTGGTGTTCCATAACTTTCAGCAATTCTTAAAAACAAAGAACAACACTGTCTACTGACATCACTTATACTGTTATATATGTTGTTATATGGTTTGTTCTGTGCAACCTTATTGGTTGCAGGGGGTGAAACTTCTGAGGTTGCACCCTGTGAAACTTCTGAGGTTGACAGGTTAAAGTTATCCACAGACTTATCCACAGAGTTATCCACAGGCAAATTAATGACTTCTGCTGGCTTTTTTTCCATCTGTTGTCTTAGCTTTTCCCGTCTTTCTTCTAAGCCTATTCTCTCTGCTGGTGATAGATTTGCGAGTGCTTCTTCTTCTGTTTTGATGTCGTCATAGATGACCTTGAGGGTTGTTGTTGTTTGTCCTTTGTATCTGTTCTTTGCTTCTACGATATATTCCAGCTTCTTGAGTTTGACTATTTGCTTGCTTACGGCTTGCCTTGATATGCCTAGATCCTTAGCCAATCGAGCCTGTGAGACGAATGTACAGCCTGTTTCATCGCAATAAGAACAGAGAGCCGCCAGCACAGACAATGCACTGGTTCTTGTGACCTGTGGATCTGTGATGGCCTTGATTGGCAGTATGGCAAACTTTCTGAGATCCTTTGCCCTGATCGTGACCGGTTTCATATCTCCCCCTTCTTGGATAGCGATGATCCCCACTGAGCCGCCATTGCGTCAGCGATGCCTTGATATGTCATTGAGCGTATTTTCCACCTGTCTTTGCTTGGCGGCAAGTAATGCAGTCTTTGCCTTTCGTTATCGGGCAGCAAAAGCATTTCTTCTTTTACGTTGTTTGTTGGCGTCAGCTTCGGCAATCCTTTAAGCCAGAGACACGTTGCCTTTTGCTCCATATGGCCAAACATCCAAGGCTGAACAACTTGGCTTTGCTTAACACCACCAATGCGCTCTTTGCCGTATTTGTGCATGATTGGGTTTTCTACGCATATTTTTGCTATTGGCGCGTTCAGCAGAAGCTTGAAAAACTGTGCGGCCTCGTCAAGCAAAGCCCATCTTTCTGGATCTCGATGTAACCAAGTAACGCCAGCATTTGTTAGGTAAGTACAAGGCGGGTGCGCTATCATTAAATCCCATTCTTCGTGCAGCAACGCAGCGACGTCACCTTGCCGATGGAAGTGCGAACCGTCATCCGCTGGCAATAAATCACAAGACCATGCGTCATGCCCAGCAGCGCGGAAAGCTTCACGCACGCGACCAGAAAACTCGCAAGCCACAAGCACGCGCATCATGTTTCTGCCTCCACTTGCACCAACAACAACGGCTGACCGTACTTTTTGGTGATCTTTAATGTCTGAACCAGCTTATCATCTTCGAAGCAAACGCCGTTGAGAGCGTCCAGGACGAGCTTTGCCACGTTATCGATGTCCGGCTTGCCGGGAACCACTTCCCCGCGTGTGGCGGCTTCTACGCGCTTCTTGGGCCATGATTTAGGGATGGGGAACTGTGCCAAGATGTAAACCTTGCACGGAACAGTGAACGGATCAATGCCAAGAGTTACCATTTCATCCGATGCCTTGGCCGCAATCTTTAGCTCAAAGTCTTTGGTTTTCTTTGGCGTAAAGACACGGCCCGTTCTGGTAAACCGTGGGCGACCCTTGCCAATTGGTGTATCAGCCAACCAGAAACTTACCTTGTGAATGCTTTTACTCATGATTGCGAAGCCATGTTTCAAGGTCCACTTGCTCATCATTTTCTGTGAAACTAACCGCCGGTTTTGTGCTTGGCAGGTGTTGATCGACCAGATTTGATAAGACCCTGGCCGCACTTTCGCCCATCTTATCTGCATAAAGATCCAACTTTTCCTTTGTTTCGGCTGGCATTCGAGTGTGAAAAACTACAATGTTTTCAGCCACTAAGCGTTTTTTTGACATTTTTTTTACCTTTCTGTGCATTTTTTTGCGATATCACTATTGACACATAAACCGATATCACTTATCTATCAAGTTGTGATTTGTTTTTTACAGGAAGGAAACGACATGGCAAAAGAAACTAACATTCAAAAACTAGCGCGCCTTTACACAGAGGACGGGTTCACAAAAGAACAAGCCGCGACTGAGATGGCAAACAATAACACGCCATACGCTTTCGCCGTAAAAGTTTTACACGCAATGAAATAATCAACGGGGCTTCGGCCCCGCCATTAGGAAGGACTAGACAAATGATTAACGAATATGAACTGGCACAATACTGCAACGACATCGCAGAAGAGATTGCTTCACAGTCTGAGGACATGGACGCGGCCCTTGATTTGGTCTGGCAGTATGCAGACGGTTCCGAGCATGTGATCTACTACGCAAAGGCACACGAACTGTGCCGCAACTGTGACATAGAGAACGGCGAAGCAATGGTTCAAGATTGTTTCTCAAATGTGCCAATGACGTATAATGACATGGCATGCCAGATTGCTTTTTATGAGATTGAAAGCCGTATCCATCATAAGCTTTATGAAATCTTCGAAGCAAAAGAGGCAGCATAATGAAAGACTTCATCGGTGATGTAGTGGGTGCGGTTTGTTTGTTTGCAATCTTTTACGGTTGCATGGTGATTGCGGGGATCTTGCAATGATCTGCCCATATTGCGACGGGGACGGCCAGGTTGAATACGAAATCCCCCGGCCCCAAAGCTTCACACGGGATATCGGGTATATCGATACAAAGTGGGATGATTGCTTGATCTGTAAGGGAAGCGGAGAAATTGAAACTGACAGAAAGGAAGGAAAAAATGCCAGTTAAAAAGTCCACAGAGGGCGCGTTAGTTACCGCGCTAAAACATGGTGAAATAAAGTTGCGACTTATCGGAGCAACCCCATTTTACTACAATTCAATGAGCATCAAAGCCAAGCGCGATTTGCTCATAGGCGGTACGCCAAAAACCACAGCGGAAAAGCGCGAGATAAAACACAATCCAGAAGAAGAGTTTCGGGATTCCGTGTATAAAAAAAGCCATGGGAACACGCACCTGTATTTTCCCCCGGCGGCAATCAAGCAAGCAATGTCTACAGCGGCCATTGAAACAAAGGGAGTTGCAAGAACAAACGCACAGCGCCTTTTGTTTCTGCCACAATTGCAGACAGAAATCTATGGCAAGCCATATCTGAAGATCGACACGGTACGAATGGCAAACATAAACAAGACGCCAGACATGCGAACGAGGGCTTACTTGCCGGAATGGTGCGCAGAGATTGACATCAAGTTTGTGATGCCTACGCTTTCGGCCTCAGATGTTTTCACTCTTCTACAGAATGCGGGTTCCATCATTGGACTTGGAGACTTTCGACAAGAGAAGGGACGCGGAGCATATGGTTGCTTTACAGTAACCGGCGAAGAGTTGCCGAATTGGAAGGACTACAAGGACGATTGGAAGCGCATCACCAAGTTTGGAATGGAAGAACAAAAGTATGCGTTGGATTATCCAGAGTATGCGGATGAAATGACAGCAGAGTTGATGGGCTTCTTGGATGAAGAACGCGCTCGCAGAATGGCAGCATAAGGAGATGTTATTGGCAAGCAATACAGGTGGACATTTTGCCGTTATTCACCTGAACGACACGGTAAGGCAAGGCGGTCGTGGCTCGGCTCGGTATTTCGTGGCGGGGTATGGTTTCGCAAGGTGTGGTTTGGCCAGGCGGTCAAGGCGGGGTGTGGCTCGGTGAGTTAAGATATGGCTCGTTAAGGTAAGGCGGTTAAGGTCTGGTGAGTCTAGGCTGGGCGGGGCGTGGACTGGTGAGCTGAGGCAAGGCGGTCGGGGTCCGGCGTGGCGCGGCCCGGTGTGATGCGGTCCGGTGTGGCAACCAAAGCTAAAACCAAGGTGGGGGGTCGTGCTGATCCCTCACCATCCAACAAAAGGAAGGAAGAAAAATGGAAGAAAGAATTGATAAAATATGGAACAAGGATGAGCGTCAAGAGATAGTTGATAGCTACCTCTCAGAAACTCGGCGCAATATGTTCAAGGTTGATGAGTTTACAGAATGGCTTGAAGATAAACCAGACCATCCTTGCTATGAAAGGTTCTTTGGAACCGGCGACAAAGAAGCAGCGCGTCAATATCGCATGGCTTTGGCTCGTCAATTGGTCAGCGGATTGCGGATACAAATTCATATCCCACCTGTTGAAAAGGTAGATATCAGCAAGCTTGCGACAGTTATCAGCTACGAAGCGCCAGCCTTCATCAGCCCAATGTCAAACAGACGCAAGGGCGGTGGCTATGTTCCGTATGATCCAGAAGATGAAACATCAAGGGCTGAATTAAGGCGGCAAGCCGCAGCGGATTTGACCCGTTGGCTTAGTCGGTATCGCGGATGTGCCGAGGCTTTCGGTGTAAACCTACAGCCGATTGAAGAGATAGCCTCAAAGTTGCGAGGCGATCAGGAGGACGCAGCATGAAAACCCGATACGAAGAGATCGAAGAAGCTGCAATCCAGTTTCACAAGGAAAACCCCAAAGTTTGGGAGTATTTTGTAAAGTTCACGTCCGAGGTAATCGGGCGTGGGTTCAATAACTATTCCGCAAAGGGAGTCTTTGAACGGATTCGGTGGGAAACAGACCAGGCAGACGACGAAGGGAGGTCTACGTTTAAGATAAATAACAACTTCAGCGCACTCTATGCCCGGTGGTTCATGGACATATACCCAGAACATCTTGGTTTCTTTCGTCTAAGATCACAGCCGAGCGAGTTGCAGCTTGCGAGAAACCTGCCTGAGTTGGGGCCAGAAGATTTTGACTAGGATGCAAAAAAGATGCGCCGCTGCGGGGAACAGGAGAATGAAAACACAACGGCGCATAAGGTGGCCCGGCGCGTGTCAGGGAGGAGATTGCAGGTACTCAATGGGCTGTTCACCTTGAGGCAGTATGGGACCAGCGATAACATAAGCACCTGCACCGGGCTTCGCACATTCAGTGTAAATTCAATGCTGTAAAAAAGGAAGGAAAATGTACATCAACTTTGAAGAAATTAAACGCATGGCCGACAGTATCCGAGAGATATGCGGCGATGATGAGGACACGCTTCTGGACACACTGGACGGTGAGACAGACGCAATGGACGTCTTGGGCAAGCTGATTGAGCAAAGACAGTGGGCCAAGGCAAGTCAGCAAGCAGCCAAGGAGATGGCCGCACAGTACACGGAGCGAGCAAAGCGATATGATGCCAGAGCAGACGCCACAACGCAAGTCATAGGGCATTTGCTGGACGCTATGGGCGTAAAGAAAGCAGATCATCCGCTCGGTACAGTCTCGCGCACCAAGCCCAGACAGAAAGTCGTCGTTGAAGATCCAAACGAGATACCTTCTCAGCTTATGAGGATCACAGAGACGCCGGATTTGACAGCAATCAAACAACAATTAGAGGCCGGTGAGTTTGTTCCTGGCGCAACCGTAGAAGTCGGCAACCCCGGCGTAACAGTGAGGATAAAATGAGTAATCTAATCGATGCAATGAAAGCCGTGAATGATCTAAACAGAACGCACGGTGTTAGCCAGCGCGGCGGCAAGAAATACACAGAAGTATTTGTTCGCGTTGAACAATTCCGTATGGCCTTTGGAGAGCATATGGGGATCGATACCGAGATATTGGTGGACGATGGGAAGCGTGTGGTTGTGAAGGCTATCGTAACGCACAAAGGTCAGACCATCGGAAGCGGTATGGCCGAGGAGATCAGAGGTTCCAGCAACGTCAACAAAACATCGGCGCTAGAAAACTGTGAAACGTCTGCGATCGGTCGCGCCCTGGCGTCACTTGGTTTGCATGGTGGATCTTACGCAAGTGCCAATGAGATTGCGGCAGTTTCTCGGAAAGAAAAAGCAATGGAAGAACAAAGGTCCGGTCAGGATGACCGTACCCCTACGGTCACAGTGACACCACCCCCCGGTCAGAATGACCATACCCCCCAGATCAGCGTCCAACCGCTTGAGCCGGAGAATGTTTCACATGAAACAGAGATATCACAAGCGGCACCTTGGACAGTGTACTACCACAACGGCCAAGAGAAACAGAAATGCCAGACGGATGAAGAATACCGTGAAGCCGTTATCAATCTTGCCCGGTCATATGGATCACAAAAGAGATCCAAGAAACAGTTTGAGGAACTGTGGGAAGCCAACTTTGCGCACATCGATATGCTATCAGATGAAAGCATGAAGCAGGTTGAGAAAACATTCAGGTTGCAATCACAATGAACTGGCAAAAGAGATGGGCAAGCATAACCCAAGATATGCACACAAAACGCGCCGCGTTGCTGCAAGAAATGATCGATAAAAGAATGAGCCGATCACAAGCGGCAATGGTTCTGGGCAAAGCAACAACCTCAATCTCAAGCATGGCGGAGCGTTATTCTCTGGATTGGCCGCTGTTCACAGACACCATAAGGGGACGCAAAGGATTCAGCATAGAAGAATATGAATTATATGCGCGTCAGGGGTTCACAAAGATGCAAACAGCGCAAGCAATGGGCGTCACTTGGAACTCAGTTGATAATGTAGCCCGGCATCACAAGATAAAATTCAAAGATGGGAGACGCAAGGATGATTGAGTTTTTCACTGTGTTAATGATTGATTATGAAATGGCAGCGTATCAGGCAGCGCCACTTGCAAGCATTGTCTACGCCTCAGAAAGCCACTGTCAGCAAGTAATGGATCAGGGGTTGGCTGACCCGATCTACGATCATATCGTAAAGCTGTACGGCAATGACATTTTTATGACCTGCGTGGAAACAGACGTTGTTTCATCCGTACTTAGACCAAGGGCAAGACCATGATTGAAAAATGTATGTACTGCGACAGGGATGCTCTGGTAAAATCCGACCACGATACAATGTGTGCCGAATGTTACATGCGCAGAGAGGTAGAGAATGCTAAAACTCACATCCCAAGATCACGCACTTTTACGTCATCTAAAGCGGGAGGAAGAACGCTGTCTCCAAGCCTATCTTCGCACCGGTACAAAACATCCTAACGTGCAACAGAATTTATGGCGAGCGCGAAAAGAATTGGAAAAGTTTTTGCGCAGTCTGCGCGTAGAAGATAAGTCGTGAGGGTGACGGTTACTGCGAGTAACAAAACCACAAACCTAGTGGAGCAGTTTACACAAAAAGCTTGTTATGGAATGCCACCCTCGAAAAGAATAAAGCAAATTAAGACCGTAACTTCAAGCGGTCTTTTTCTTTTTTGCCTTCATTTTTTTCATAGCCATCTGTTTTAAAGTCGGGTTCATTTTATCAGTCTTTGATGGTCTGCCAACTTTAGAACCATATGTACCTTTACCGTAGGGCATTATGCTTTTCCTTTCTTCAGCATACGCTTCTTAGCAACAGCCTTGAGATCCGCAGCCGTTATCTTCTTACGATCACCGGCCATCGCCGCCAACCTCTTTTGCTTGGGAGAATACTTTTCATATGGCATTCTACTATCCTTTCAATAGATCTTTATCAGCTTTTCTTGCGCCACCCTTACCAGACACAAAAGATTTTACACGCCCCATCGCCCATTGATGAGCCGATACCTTTGGCCGGGAACCGCTGCTGTAATAAGCACCAAGACCGCGCTTATAAACTTTATTCAAGGTCGCAGAGCTAAACCGATCTGCCCCAGGTATGCCGCTAAACTTTGCCATTACCGCTTGCTCCGTTGCTTGCTGATCTTATCCATCATTTCCGGTGTAAGCTTACCCATGCGATACAGCGCCCTGGTTCGTAGAATTTCACGCCGGGTTGCATCAGGATCTTTCGATCCCTTCACATACTTCTTGGGAATGCCAGACTTTTTATCCTTTGGAACGGGTGCAAACTTACGTTTCATCAGACTATCAATTCAAAATGAGGGGCATCAATAAATGCGCGTTTTTTCATATCGCGTTTTTTATCTATATATGCGTTCATGGCATCTTCCATTGTGCCATTCCATCGCCGCATATCCATAGGGTATGGCAAAGATGCAGTTGACCAAGCAGCACCCCAGCAAATACCAACATCAATCGCTCTTGCACCCTCGGCCATTGCATCTGCAATCTCGTCATAAAGATTTAATTCCCAGCGGCCACCCTGACCATCGACATATGCCATAAGGTCAACAGCCAATCCATCAAGATGCTTTGACTTCATGGTTTGACTTGCGCCCTTGGCAACAAGCGCCCTCTGTTCTTCAATGGTTCTTAGCCCACAGATCACAGAGAAGTCTTGCTTTGTCACCGATATGGCGTACCGGACGACTGATTGCATCCGCTCGTCAACACCTTCTAGCTTTTCTAAGCTGCGCTTTCCTAGTTTATAACTCATGGTTTCGCCTTCATATATTTGCTTACCGCTCTATTGCCAAACCAGAATGACATGATCGCAGCAAACAAACCAGCCGTTGCATCATCCCAGATCAAGGACAAAGCACGTCCTATCTCATGGCCCGTATCTAATAGCGCCAGCAAAGCAGTCACTTTAATGGCAACGAAAAGAGCAAAAAAACAATAAGTGATAACAGGACGCACACTTCCGCGTAGTGCGTTGATAAAGCCTCCCGCATCAATGCTATCATGTCGGTATAGCCCCTCTGTTTCCTTGATGTCTGCCTCTTTGTCCATGATGCTTAACTTTAATTCAGCACGTTTAGACATAAGGTCCATTTCAAGCTGCGCTCTTTCTAGCTCATGCTTGTGCGCTTGGTTTGCTTTGAAGTATCCCAATACCTCTG
>Ga0208547_1000257_pt1 | contig 30121 bp, 29 predicted proteins | sample DEB08_DNA_5_FD_185501 | JGI IMG/M metagenome (GOLD analysis project Ga0208547, IMG submission 185501) | Aqueous microbial communities from the Delaware River and Bay under freshwater to marine salinity gradient to study organic matter... | ecosystem: Environmental > Aquatic > Marine > Coastal ...
TGTTGTTGGTGAGGTGCTTGTTCATGATGGGTGTTCTCCCTGTGTCGGGTACAGCGTTCGTGCTGTACGACGGTCCAGAGCACCCCGAAACCGAACCCTCACACTTTTCCCAGAAAAAATCCTGAAAACCCAGAAACGCGCATCCAACAAGGGGTCGAGACCGCGCTGAACGGCCTTCTGCCCGTCTCGGGTACCCTTTCGGGATGGCTGATCAGCGTTTCCGCCGTCCATCGGTCCGCCTCGCGATCCCGGTGGTCGCCCTAGTGCTCGCCTCCTGTGGTGGTTCCGAGGAACCTGCCGCCGAGGAGCCGGCCGTTGAGGCCGAGGCCGCGGTGACGACCACGGCGGCCCCTGCCCCAACCACCACCGAGGCCCCAGCGACCACCGAGGCTCCCACCACCACGCTGGCTGAGGTCAACTACGCGGCCGCGGTCGTCGTGGTAGCCAACGCCAGTTCGGTGAACGGCTCGGCCGGTCGGATGAGCGACATCTTGTCGGCCGCTGGCTACACGATGGGCTCGGCGACCAACTCGACTGAGGGTCAGCTCGGAGCGACAAAGGTCTATTACGCCACCGGTGACGACGCTGCTCAGGCGGTCGCGGAATCGATCGTTCGTGTGCTGGGAGGAGCCATCGAGTTACTCCAACTGCCTGGTGTTCCCCCAGTGGAGTCCGCATCGCTCGATGGCGCCACTGTGCTCATCGCCCTCGGCGATGATTGGGCCGACCGGAACCCGACCGCCGCTACCGGCGGCTGATCGGCGACCGGCGCTTCAGCCGGCGGTCAGCTCGCGAACCCGGGCGAGCAGCACATCCACCGCGGGACGGTTCAGTCCGCCCTCGGGCACGATCACGTCGGCGTGAGCGCGGCTTGGCTCGACGAAGTCCTCATGGCTTGGCCGAACCGTCGCGAGGTATTGGCCGATGATGCTCTCCTGGGTGCGTCCACGCTCCACGACGTCGCGCTGCAACCGTCGAATAAATCGGAGGTCGGCCGGGGTGTCGACGAAGACCTTGAGATCGAACCGGTCGCGCAGGGCGGGCTCCCACAACACGAGGATCCCCTCGACGACGACGACACCGGTCGGCTCCACCCACCGGACATCCTCGACTCGGTCGTGGATCGCGTAGTCGTAGACCGGCACCGGCACCCGTTCGCCTGACAGCAGGGTGCTGAGGTGCTCATCGAGGAGTTCCCAGTCGAACGCCGACGGGTGGTCGTAGTTGGCGGCGACCCGCTCCTCCATCGGCTGATGGGTTCTCGAGATGTAGTACGCGTCGAGTTTGATGAGCGACAACTGGTCGGGTCCGACGATCTCCTCGAGTCGGTCGGCGATCGTCGACTTGCCCGATGAGGTGCCTCCGGCGACGCCGATCAGGAACGGTCGGGAACCCATCGCGGAAACTGTAGGCGAGGTTCTCATCGACGGTGCTTGTGCGGACGACCTCCGAGCGGTAAGGGTGTGCGGGTGATCTCGGAACGCCACCTCGCCATGTTGGACTTCGAGGCGAACTGGTGGACGCTCGACGAGCCGCGCGATCTCGTCATCCGTGCCCGATTTCAGTGCTCAGTCGACGAGTACCATTCCGAGTTGAACGATCTGCTCGCAACTTCGGAGGCGGAGGAACATGACCCCCTCCTCGTCCGGCGACTGCGGCGGCAGCGGTCCCGGAGGCGCCGGGAGCGCCTTGAGACGGGAACGGACGCGCCGGGAGGGCCGAATCGATGAGTGACAGCCGGAACGCAAGCGGTCAGATGCCTCGGCGGGTTCCCCGCAATCAGCAGGCTCAGGTGTCGGGAGGTCTCGCGATCGTGCTCGCGGCGGTCGCGGTGATCGCCGGCTTTTTGATTCTGCGGTCGATCTCCGGTGGCGACGGTGGTGTGGTCGATGGGCCGGCGGTGGCCCAACCGGCGGTGGAGACCTCGACGACGCTCGATGCTGCGGCGGCCCCGACGACGATCGCGGCCCCGACGACCACGATCGCTGGGATGGTCACCGATGGCGCGTCGGTGGTCGTCGCCAACGCGAACGCGGTGAACGGCTCGGCGGGTTTGATGAGTTCCGAGTTGGGCGCGGTTGGCTACCAGATGGGCACCCCAACAAACGCTTCGGCCTCGATCGGCAAGGTCGACCTCACGGTCGTCTATTTCGATCCGGGTATCCCGTCAGCCCAGGGGGTGGCTGAGTCAGTCGCCCGTTCGCTCGGCGGGGTGTCGTCGATCGCGCCGCTGCCGACTCCTGCCCCGACCCAGACCGGATCCCTCGACGGTTCCGGGGTGCTGGTGATGCTCGGCGTCGACAAGGCGGGCCGCACGCTCGCCGAGTTGGCCCCCGACATGATCCCGGCTCAAGACGCCGCGGGCTGACCGCCCGTACCTCAGCCGAGCAATTCCGCGATCAGCGCTGAGGCGCTTTTCTCAATGCACATGAGTGGCTCGCTGAGGGCGAGTTGCTCGCCGTGATCGGCGACGAGTGATCGCGTGGGGAGTCGTTCGGCGACATCGGTGTCGACGATCCCGCACACGACTCCGCACGGAACGCCGTGAGCGGCGGCGATTCCAGCAACTCCGCCGACCACTTTGCCGGCGAAGCTCTGCGCGTCCAGGTGGCCCTCGGCGGTGATCACGAGGTCGGCACCCTCGATGCGCTCGTCGAGTTCGAGCTCGTCGGCGACGAGGTCGAAGCCGGGGAGGAGTCGCCCGCCGAGGGCGGCGAGCCCCCCTGCGAGTCCTCCGGCAGCACCGGAGCCCGGGAGGTCGATGATCTCGACTCCGTATTGCTCGCGGTAGACGTCGGCGAGTCGTTCGAGCCGGCGGGTGAGCAGCTCGACTTGGGCGGGGCTCGCCCCCTTCTGGGGTCCGAAGACCTTCGCCGCGTCGGTGAAGCGGGTGGTCACGTCGCAGGCGACGAGCAGCTCGACTCCGCGGAGGCGGTGGGGTGCGGTGATCGCCCGGATCGCCCCGAGTCCGCCGTCGGTGGTGGCTGAGCCTCCGAGTCCGACGACGATTCGTTGGGCATTGAGGTCGAGGGCGCGGTCGATCAGTTCGCCGATACCGGTGGTGGACGCCGCCATGGGGTCGTTGCCCTCTGCTCCTCCGGCGAGTTGCAGTCCGCTAGCGAGGGCCATCTCGATGACGGCAACGCGTCGGTGGAGGCGCCACGGCGCGTCGACCGGGTCGCCGAGCGGGCCGGTGACGGTGGTGGTGCGGTTGGGGCCGCCGAGGGCGTCGAGGATGCCCTCGCCCCCGTCGGCGACCGCGATCTCGACGCAGTCGTGCCCGAGCTCCCAACAGGCGTGACCGATGGCGGCAGCGACCTCGGCAGCGGTGGCCGTTCCACGGAACTTGTCGACTGCGGCCACGACGCGCACGGGCCGAACCTAGTGGGCGGCCAATGCGGCTTCGCCGGTTGAGTCACAGCGGTCGGGATCTCGCGAGCTCGGGTTCGTAATTCCGACTGATCCGGTTAGATTTCGGCCCATGGCAGTCACGGTTCGTATTCCCACCACTCTCCGCCCGCTTTCTGGGGGAGCGAAGCAGGTGGAGGTCGCTCCGGGTCCGCTCTCGGAGGTGATCGCCGGTCTTGAGGCGGCGCATCCTGGCTTCGCCGATCGTCTCCTCGACGAGGACGGTGGGCTCCGCAAGTTCGTGAACGTCTTCGTCGATGATGACGATGTGCGTTACCTCGACGGTTTGACCACCGAGGTCGCTGACGGGATCACCGTCAGCATCATTCCGGCTGTTGCCGGCGGCTGAGTCGCTGTTCCGCGGGCTCTCGCGCCATTTGAGCGCTCCGATTGCCGGTTGGCAGTCACCCTTGTAGAGTGCTAGCACTCGCATGGCTCGAGTGCCAGAATCCGGCTCGAACCCAGCGACGGCCTCGTTTCACGGGGTCCCCCGCGCAATAACGACAGGGTCCAATGGAGGACAACAGATGCCGAAGATCATTGCTTTCGATGCCGAGGCCCGACGCGGCCTGGAAGCGGGCATGAACAAGCTCGCGGATGCCGTCCGAGTCACTCTCGGACCCAAGGGACGCAACGTCGTCCTCGAGAAGAAGTGGGGCGCCCCGACGATCACCAACGACGGCGTCTCAATTGCCAAGGAGATCGAGCTCGACGATCCGTTTGAGAGGATCGGCGCCGAACTGGTCAAGGAGGTCGCCAAGAAGACCGACGACGTCGCCGGTGACGGCACCACCACCGCCACCGTGCTCGCTTGGGCGATGGTTCACGAAGGCATCCGCAACGTGGCGGCCGGTGCTAATCCGATGGACCTGAAGCGCGGTATCGAGGCCGCCGTCGAGGCCGCGGTCGGATCGATCCGCTCCCTCGCCAAGGACGTCGACTCGAAGGAGCAGATCGCGCAGGTCGCGTCGATCTCGGCCGCTGACAGTGAGATCGGGTCGATGATCTCCGACGCGATCGACAAGGTCGGCAAGGACGGCGTCATCACCGTCGAGGAGAGCCAGACGTTCGGCATGGACATGGACCTCGTGGAGGGCATGCGCTTCGACAAGGGCTACATCTCGCCCTACTTCGTGACCGACACCGACCGCATGGAGGCGTCGCTCGACGATCCCTACGTGCTGCTCGTGTCGTCGAAGATCACGAACGTCCGCGACCTCGTGCCGCTGCTCGAGAAGGTCATGCAGAGCTCGCGTCCGCTGGTGATCATCGCCGAGGACATCGAGGGTGAGGCACTTGCCACCCTCGTCGTCAACAAGATCCGCGGGACGTTCAAGTCGGCCGCGGTGAAGGCTCCGGGCTTCGGTGAGCGTCGCAAGGCGATGCTCCAGGACATGGCGATCCTGACCGGAGGCCAGGTCATCAGCGAGGAGGTCGGTCTCAGCCTTGAGAACGCCACCCTCGATTTGCTCGGCACGGCCAAGCGCGTCGTGATCACCAAGGACGAGACCACGATCGTGGAGGGGGCCGGTGACTCCGACGACATCAAGGGCCGCATCAACCAGATCAAGGCCGAGATCGACAACACCGATTCCGACTACGACCGAGAGAAGCTTCAGGAGCGTCTCGCCAAGTTGACCGGCGGCGTCGCTGTGCTGAAGGTTGGAGCCGCGACCGAGGTTGAGCTCAAGGAGAAGAAGCACCGCATCGAAGACGCGGTCTCGACCACGAAGGCTGCGATTGAGGAGGGTGTGGTGCCCGGTGGCGGTGTCGCACTGATTCGTTCGATTGACGCGGTCGAGGCGGTCGTTGCGTCGCTTTCGGGTGACGAGGCGACCGGTGCGCGACTGATTGCCCACTCGCTGTCCGCGCCGCTTCGCCAGATTGCGGAGAACGCTGGCATGGAGGGCGGAGTCGTCATCGAGAAGGTGCGCTCCCTCTCGGGCGCCGAGGGTCTCAACGCGGCCACCGGTGTCTACGAGGACCTCGTCAAGCTCGGTGTCATCGATGCCGCGAAGGTGACCCGCTCGGCGCTCCAGAACGCGGCGTCGATCGCGGCGCTCTTCCTTACCACCGAGGCGATCGTCGCCGATAAGCCTGAGCAGGCCGCACCGGCCATGCCGGGCGGCGACATGGACTTCTGAGTTTCGGATCGCTGGCGCGACGCGAGTCGCTCACCATCAATCCGTCGGGCCCCGGGGTTACCCCCGGGGCCCGTCCATGTCTCGGCCGTAGCGTGATGTCGTGATCGCCCTCGTCTCCGCCCTCGCCGCCGAGCACCTCGACTCCGACCTTCCGCTTCTGCTCGAACATCTCGAGGACGCTGAGGTCGCTCACTGGGACGATCCGTCGGTCGACTGGAGCCGCTTCTCGGCGGCGGTGATTCGCAGCACCTGGGACTACCACCAACGCCTTGATCAGTTTCTTGACTGGGCTGAGCGAGTGGCGCAACTCACCCGTCTGGTCAACCCCGTCGATCTCATCCGTTCGAATGTCGACAAGGGTTATCTCGTCGATCTGGCCGAGCGAGGAGTGCCGGTGGTGCCGACCCGAGTGGCGGCTGATGCCGATGATGTCGCCGCGCTCCGAGCCGGTGGTGATCTCGACGGTCGGGTCGTGGTGAAGCCGGCGATCGGTGCGGGGTCGAATGGCGCAGCTCGACACGTCGACGATCCCGATGGTGCTGAGCAGCACGCCCGCTCGCTGCTGTCGGGCGGTCGAGTGGTGGTGCAGCCCTATGTCGACGGCGTCGACGATCGCGGTGAGACCGGTCTCGTCATCCTCGGTGGTGAGTTCAGTCACGCGTTCCGGAAGGGCGCGATCCTGTCGGCTGATCGCGCGTGGGCGGACGATCTCTATGTCGTTGAAGACATCTCGGCTCGGCAGGCGACCGAAGATGAGCTCGCCGTCGGACGGCAGGTCGCGAAATTGTTCCCTGAGGCCGCGTATCTACGGGTCGATCTGCTGCCCGGTCGTGATGGCCCGCTCGTGTCGGAGGTGGAGGCGATCGAGCCGTCGCTCTTCTTGCACGTCGCCGATGGCGCGGCTGAGCGCGCGGCCCGCGTATTCGCTTCGCTCGGGGAGACCCCCGACGAAGGTCATCGGTAGCCTGCGGTCATGCGTATGGAAACCGGCGTCTGCGTCGTGCACCTGTTCTGCCGTCCGACGAGCGAACTCGATCGCGAGGCGGTGATCCAGGCGGTCAAGTCAGCCGAGACCGACGGTGCCCAGGTGGTGACCGCGGCGATGCTCGGTCACAAGTGCGATCTCGCGGTGATGGCGCTCGCTCCTGACTTGGCGGTGCTTCGGGCGCTCCAGACCGGCTTGCAGCGCGGCGGTATCGAGGTGGTTGATTCCTACGTCAGCATCACCGAGGTCAGCGAATACGCAAAGGGCATGCCCGAGGAGATGCTTCGCGATCGGCTCTACCCGGTGCTCCCACCCGAGGGCAAGCCGGCCTTCTGCTTCTACCCGATGTCGAAGCGCCGCGAGGGCCACGCCAACTGGTACACGACGCCGTTTGAGGAGCGCTCCGAGATGATGATGGAGCACGGCAAGTCGGGCCGCACCTTCGCTGGGAAGATCGTCCAGTTGGTCACTGCCTCGACCGGCTTCGACTCTCATGAGTGGGGTGTCACCCTGTTCGCGGTGAATCCCGAGGTGATCAAGGACGTCGTCTACACGATGCGATTCGATCGTGGGTCGGCGTTGTTCGGTGAGTTCGGCGACTTCTACGTCGGTTATCTCACCGCCATCGACGAACTGGTCTGATCGACTTGGTCTGATCGACCGGGTTAGCCGATCTCGAATCCGGCGGCGTTGGCGATGACGTCGTTGCCGAAGGCGTCAAAGCGGAACTCGTTGAAGGTGGCGCGCACGAGGTCGCCGCTCGCGGTGCTCAACTCGATGGGTCCCGATAGGCCGGCGTAGTCGATTTGCAGACCGCTCTCAACGAGTCGAGCGCAATCCTCGAAGTTGGAGCAGACGCGTCCTCCGCTGCTTACCGAGGCCATTTGGCCAGCGATACGACCCGGGTTGTCGCTTCCCGCTTGGAGAGCTGACAGCGCGAGCAGGTTGACGCAGTCGTGCGCGTTGGTCGCGAAGTGGCCGGCTGGTTCGTCGATGTTTGGCACGATCGAGCGCGGCGCGATGCCGATCACTCGTTCCCGTGTAGTGCCGCTCATCTCGACCGCGGTTTGGCTGGCGGCGCGGAGCGAGTCGTTCACGATCACGAACGGGGTGGGTGACCCGGTCGCTCCGATGGCTCGATCGACTGCTCCAAGGAGCCGGCCGCCGTCGTCGGTGTCACCGAGGATGATCACGATGCCGGCTTCTGAGGTGACGGCGGCGGTTGCCTCGTCGCGCAAGTCGGGGTCGTCACCGCTGAAGGGGATCTCGGCGACGACGCTCAGGATCGAGCGGGTGGAGATCGCCTCGCGGAGTTCGCTTGCCATGTCGCGTCCGTATCGATCGTCGAGGTAGGCGATGGCGATGGTTCCGCTGCCGGTGCGGGCCGCCGTTCTCGCGATCGCCGACATCTGCAGCGAGTCGCTGCCGACGGTGCGGAAGAACAGGTTCTGGTCGGGGAAGCCGTCGAGGGCGATCGCCGTGGCGGTCGGCGAGCACAGCACGATCCCGGCCGTGGTCGCCTGGCCGAGCACCCGAAGGGCGACGTTCGATGAGGCCGGCCCGATGATCGCGTCGACTCCCGCGGAGACGAGGGCGCTCAGGTCGACCGAGGAGGTCTCGTCGGCAGTGACGAGCTCGACAGGTTGGCCGAGCACTCCTCCTTGGGCGTTGATCGTGTCGACGGCTGACTGAACGGCAGCGGTGAGCGGACTACCGAGGCCGGCGCCAGCGCCGGTGGTCGGCAACAGGGTTCCGAGTCGCAGCACACCGTCATCGACCCTGCTCGGGATGGTGGTCGTTACGGCTGGCAGCACTGAGACGACGGGGGCGGTGTCGTTCGGGGTCGAGCATGCGGCGGTCAGGGTCGCCGTCAGGATCGCGATGACCGAGGCGCGCAGGAGTCGACCACCGCTCACGAGGTCACGATAGAAGGAAGCCGTGGCGGACGGTCAGCACTCATCCAACGGCCTTGATGGTCCGGCGTCGGATTTGCTCACGGCCGCCCGTAACGCGGTTCCACGGTGGTTGGCGAGATGCGTCGAGCGGGTCGCGGTGGCGCAGTCGATTCCGGTCGATGGTGTGACCGCCGAGCTCGACGCGATGGTGGAGCGACGCGCCGGTGAGGTGCTCGACCGGCTTGGTGTCCTGCTCGCCACCGATGTCGATGAGCAGCGGGCAAATCCGCTCGACATCTTGCGCGACGCCGTCGTCGGGCCGACGGAGGTGCTGCGAGCCGCAGGCGCGCGACCGGTGACCCGGGACGCGTTCTCCGAGGAGCGTTTCCCGAGCGACGTGTTCGATCTCGCCCCGGCGACGTGGGCAGATGTCCACGAGTCGATGGTCGAGCCCGGTCTGACCTGGGGGGCGTGGAAGGCGGCGGTGGTGTTGACCCGTCGGCGAGATGAGGGGCTGCGATGAGCGGCACCTACTCTTCGGGTGTGACCGACCCCTCAGGCATGAGTGCGCGGACCCCGCGGGCGGTGTCGACCGCGCTCGCTCGCCGCACGAAGGTGATCAACTCGGGTCCGACGGAGGGTCGGGCGTTCTGCCACGCGCTCGCCGCCGCCACCGATGAGTGGATCGTCGCGCTTCACGAAGCCGCTCGGGAGTCGACCTCGCGGCCGCCGCGGATCGCGCTTGTCGCGACCGGTGGGTTCGGGCGCGGGGAACTCGCCCCGTTCAGCGATATTGATCTCTTACTGGTGCACGCGACCCGTCCGGAGCGGGTGGAGGAGTTTGCCTCGGCGATCTGGTATCCGATCTGGGACGCGGGCTGCAAACTTGGCCACGCCGTTCGAACGGTCGATGAGCAGTCGGCGCTGATCCGCAAAGACCTCGACTCGGCGACGGCCATGTTGACGGCGCGATTCGTGGCCGGCGACGCGGCGCTCGCTCGCTCGGTCATCGAGTCGGGCGCGGAGAATTGGAGGAAGCGTCGCAAGCGGTTCCTCACCGAGTTGAGAGAGCGGGTGCGTGACCGCCAGTCGGGCGCCGGTGAGGTGGCGTACACCTTGGAACCGGATCTGAAGGACGGTCATGGAGGTATCCGTGACGCCCAGTCGCTGTGGTGGGCCGAGGTCGGTGGGCTCGCTTTGCGCGAGGACGACAGCGCGGTGCTCAACGAGTGTTATGACGTGCTGTTGTCGTCACGGGTGGCGTTGCATCGCGCCACCGGGCGCCCGGGCGACATTCTGCGGCTCGAGGATCAGGATGCGACTGCGGTCGCGGCCGGTCACTCCGATGCCGACCGATTGATGGCGGAGATCTCGGCGGCCGCGCGAACCGTGGCGTGGATCGCCGATGAGACGTGGGGTCGCGTGGGTCGGACCATCTCGCGTCGGCGCGAGCCGGTGGCGCCCGGGGTGGTGCTCGTCGACGGCGAGGTCGAACTCGATGACGGCGCCAATCCGGCGACCGACCCGACGTTGGTGATGGCGGTCGCGGTGGCCGCTGCACGACGCCGGGCGAGGATCGGCCGTCGCAGTCTCGATCTGTTGGCGGAGTCGACGCCGATGTGGCCCGAGCGATGGCCGGCCGGGGCGCTCGATTCTTGGGTGGCGCTGCTCCTTGAGGGGCACGCCGCGATTCCAGTGCTAGAGGCTCTCGATCAGCGCGGGTTGATCACCCGCATGTTGCCCGAGTGGAAGCCGGTTCAGGCTCGACCGCAGCGAAACGCCTATCACCGCTTCACTGTCGACCGACATTTGTGGGAGGCAGCGGCCAACGCCTCGATGCTCGTCGATCGGGTGTCGCGCCCTGATCTCTTGGTGCTTGGAGCGTTGCTGCACGACATCGGCAAGGGATACCCGGGAGATCACACCGACGCCGGCGTCGATCTCGTTCGTTCCTCGATCGGTCCTCGTGTTGGTCTGAGCGAGACCGACACCGAGACCGTCGTGTCGATGATCCGACATCACCTGTTGTTGCCCGATGTGGCGGTGCGTCGCGATCTTGGTGATCCGAAGACCATCAAGGGGGTGGCCGATCACCTCGGCGATCGCCTGCACCTCGACTTGCTTCACGCGCTTACTGAGGCCGACTCGCTCGCAACTGGCCCGTCGGCGTGGGGGCCGTGGAAGGAGGGGCTCGTCAACGAGCTCGCGAGCCGGGTGGGTCATGTGCTCGGCGGCGGTGAGGTGTCCGAGGTGGCGTGGCGTCTCTTTCCCGATGCCGAGGTCGTCGAGCGGATGGCGTCGGGCACGCGGTCGGTGATGGTGGACGGGGATCGAGTGACGGTGGTGACCGCCGACTTGCCGGGAACCTTCTCGCGGGTGGCGGGTGTGCTCTCCTTGCACGGTCTCGACGTGGTCGCGGCGCAGGCGCATTCCGATGAGCCGCAGCCGGGTCGACCGACGATGGCGGCTTCGGAGTTCCGGATCCATGTGCCGCGCGGTGGGATCGAGGTGAAACCGCTGCTCGCCGATCTCGAGCGGGCGCTCTCAGGCGAGTTGGCGATCGAGGCTCGGCTCGCGGAGCGGGCCCGCACCTATCGACGTCGCCGGGCGACGCAGGCTCGGCCGCCGGGTCCGCCGCGGGTGGTGTTCCACGATGGGGCGTCGGCGAATGCGACGGTGATCGAGGTGCACTGTGTGAGCAAGGTCGGGGTGCTGCACCGGATCACGAAGGCGCTCGCCGAGGTCGGGCTCGACATCCGTCATGCGACGGTGCAGACGGTCGGTATGGAAGTGGTGGACACGTTCTATGTGCAGACCGCCGCTGGCGCTCCGGTGTCTGATCGTTTCCATCGGGGGGAGATCGAGCGGGCACTCCTCCATGTGGTCGCCTGATCGGCGGCTAGTTTCGGCCTATGGGGCGTCCGGATCCGGGTGATCTTGCGCGGTGGAGCGAGGCGCTGTCGGCGATCGCTCGCACCGGCCTCGGATTCTCCGACAACCTCTATGAGCGCGAGCGCTTCGAGGAGGTGCTCCACATCGCGGCCGATATCCGGGCCGCGGCGGCTGACCTCGACGACGAGGTGGCGACCCAACGCGAGACGGACCATTTCGTTCAGGAGTGGATGGCGAACATCGGTGAGGGTGTGCCCGGTTACATCACGCCGAAGGTCGCGATCGGTGCGATCGTCGGCAACGACCAGGGCCAGTTGCTGTTGGTGCAGCGGCGTGACTCGGGGATCTGGCTGTATCCGACCGGTTGGGCTGATGTCGGCTACTCACCTTCGGAGGTCGCGGTGAAGGAGGTTGCTGAGGAGACCGGGATCGAGTGTGTTCCGGAGCGTTTGGTGGCCGTGATCGACGGTCAGCGGATGGGGTTCTCGCAGTTCGGGATGTACATGTTGCTCTTTCACTGCCGCGCGGTGGGCGGCGAGTTGCGCACCCATCCGCTCGAGACCTCCGATGTTGGCTGGTTTGATGAGGGTGCTTTGCCGAAGATCACCGCCGGTGAGGAGTGGTGGGGTTCGCTCGCTTTCGCCGCGGTGCGGGGCGAGCCGGTCGAGGTGCGTTTCGAGGCTCCGCGAGATCCGGTGTGGCGCTCGGGGCCTGATATCGCCCCCTGACGCTCAGCTGTCGCCGTCGTGGTCGCGGAGGAACTGCTCGACTTCGTCGAGTAGGTGGATCGACTCGTCGAGGTCGATCGGGCCGCTGGTGTCCTCATCGTCGTCCATCTCGTCGACGATCTCCTCGAGTTGCTCGATATGGATGACGAGGTCGTCGTCATCGGAGATGAGGGCTTCGACGCGGGCGTCGTAGTCGGCGGCCTCGTCGGCGAGGTCGGCGGTGGGGGCCGGGGTGCCCATCATTTCGCAGACTCGTTCGACGAGGGCGAGCGCGGCTTTGGGCGATGGGATCTGGGAGGCGTAACCGGGCACGGCTGCCCAGAGCGAGGCGCCGGGGAAGCCGGCGCGGCTGAGCGAGTCTTGGATGACGCCGACGATGCCGGTGGGGCCTTCGTAGCGGGAGCGCTCGAGGTCGTATCGCTCCATGAGGGTGTCGTCGGAGGCGGTGCCGATCACGTGGACGGGCCGGGTGTGGGGAACGTCGGCGAGAAGCGCACCGAGGGTGATCACCATGGGCGCTCCGACTCGTTGGGCGACCGCGGTGATCTGCTCGGTGAAGGTCCGCCAGCGGAGCGCGGGTTCGGGTCCTAGGACCATGACGACGTCGGTGCCGGGTAGTGACGCGGACCACACGCCGACGGTTGGCCAAATGATGTTGCGGCTGCCGTTCTCGTCGAGGCGGAGCAGGGGGCGCACGGTCGCGAAGTCGGTGAAGGGCTCCGGGTCGATCTCGGCGAGGGGCTCGGCTCCGCTCGTCTCGATGAGGGTTTTGAGCGCGGTGGAGGCGGCGTCTCCGGCGTCGTTCCAGCCGGTGAACGCGGCGAGCACGACGGGGTTCTTGAGGGCCGGCGGCCGGTGCCAGCGGAGGTGCTCGACGTCGGGCTCCATGTGGGTGCGAGGCTATCGGTGGGTGCTGGTCGGCGTCGCCGGGGGAGGGGGTGGTTCGGGGTACGGTCGGCTCATGGCTGTCGAGGTCTCCGCTGTCACGGTTGTCGACGACGATCTGGTCGCCGCGTTCGCGCGTCTCATCCCGCAACTGTCGTCGTCCTCTCCGCCGCCGAGCCGAACTGAGTTGGAGGCGATCGTCACGAATCCGGAGTCGGTCCTGTTCGCGGCTGTCGCGGATGGGGTGGTGGTCGGCAGTTTGACGCTGGCGCTCTATCGAATTCCAACGGGCGTGAAGGCGTGGATTGAGGATGTCGTGGTTGACGAGTCGGCCCGGGGGATGGGGGTCGGTGAGGCGTTGAACCGGGCTGCTATCGACGAGGCGGCTCGGCGTGGCGCGAAAAACGTGAGCCTGACGAGTCGGTCGTCGCGGGAGGCCGCGAACCGGTTGTATCGGCGGCTCGGTTTCGAGCCGTATGAGACGAACCTCTACCGCTACCGGCTCTGATCGGGCAGGATCTCGGCGTGTATCTGCCGGAGGTGTTCCGTCTCGACGATGACGTCGCGCTCGACGTCGTAGCCCGCGCTCGGCTCGCGACGGTGGTCGTATCGACGGGAGCGGGTTTTGAGGCGACGCCGATCCCGTGGATGCTGCGTCGTTCGCCTGATTCGACGCTGCTGGTTGGACATGTCTCGAAGGCGAATCCTCTGGCTCGCATGCTGTCGGAACCGGTGGACGCGATCGTCCTCGTCGATGGGCCCGACGGCTATGTGAGTCCGTCTTGGTATCCCTCGAAGGCCGAGTCGGGTGAGGTGGTGCCGACTTGGAACTACGTGTCGGTCCATCTCCATGGACGGCTCTCGGTTATCCACGATGCCGAGTGGTTGAGGGAGATGGTCGAGTCGTTGACGATTCGCTATGAGTCGGAGCGTGAGCAGCCCTGGTCGGTTGACGACGCGCCGGCTGACTATCTCGATCGGATGCTCCGTGGGATCGTCGGCTTGGAGTTCGTTGTCGAACGGGTCGAGGGGAAGGCGAAGCTCAGCCAGAACCGTTCCGAGGCCGACCGTGCTGGGGTGATCGCCGGCTTGCGAGCCGAGGGGGCCGACGGCCTGCTCGGCGAAATGGAGCGCTGAGGGTCGGCTAGCGGCCGGCTTCGTGGTCGAGCAGCCAGGCTTTCGCGTCGAGACCGCCGGCGAACCCGGTGAGTGAGCCATCGGCGCCGATCACTCGGTGGCAGGGCACCACGATGGAGAACGGGTTGCGTCCGATGGCGGTGGCCACGGCGCGGGTCGCCTCGGGTCGGCCGATCGCTGCGGCGTGCTCGGCGTAGGTGCGGGTGGTGCCCGGGGCGATGTCGCTGAGCGCTGACCACACCTTCCGCTGGAAGTCGGTGCCGACTGCGTCGATGGGCAGATCGAATTCCTGTCGGCCTCCGGTGAGATGCTCGATGATCTGTTGGCCGGCGAGTTCCGCGATCGCGTTGGAGCCGTCATCGAGGTCGCCGCTGTCGATTCCGACCCGTTGGAGTTCGCCATCGAGTGGCCAGAGCACCGCGCGTAGGTGCGAGTCGGAGGCGATCAAGGTGAGGGTGCCGACGGGTGTGTCGATGGTGCTGGACACGAGGGGCATGGTGACATCTTGGCACCGAGCGCTTCGGGTCGGTGTCGGGGCGTTAGCGTCCGCGCGGTGCGGGGGCTCGGAACGATCATCAATGTGGTCGCGGTGCTGGCCGGTTCTGGCGCTGGGATGCTGGTTGGGCATCGGCTGCCTGAGCGCACGCGGTCAACGGTCACTGACGCGCTTGGCTTGATCACGTTGATCGTTGGCGCGCTGAATGTCGCCGCGATCGGTGACGCCGCATTCGGTGAGGCGGTGGGCGAGGACTGGACGCTCATTGTTGTGCTCGGCGCGGTCGTGGTTGGCGGGATCATCGGTTCGCTGCTCGGCATCGAGCCGGGGCTCGAGCGGCTGGGCGCTTGGCTGCAGCGACGACTCGCTGGAGATCAGGCCGACGCAGAGCGCGCCCGGTTCATCGAGGGGTATGTCAGCGCGTCGCTGCTGTTCTGTGTTGGTCCGTTGACGGTGCTCGGCTCGTTGAGTGATGGACTTGGTAACGGCATCGATCAGTTGGTGTTGAAGTCGTCTCTCGACCTGTTCGCCTCGATGGCGTTCGCGGCATCTCTTGGCCTCGGTGTGGCGCTGTCGGCGCTCTCGGTGTTGGTGTTCCAGGGGGCGTTGACCATTCTCGGAGCGGGCTTCGGATCGTTTATGCCGGATTCGACGGTGGCGGCGATGACGGCGACCGGTGGCGTGCTGCTGCTCGGGATCGGCCTGCGTCTTCTGCGTATTCGGCAGGTGCCGGTGGCGGATCTGTTGCCGGCGCTCGTGCTCGCGCCGGTCATCACCGCGGTGCTCGCCGCCTGGTGACCCGGCCTCGATGGCCGGCTGGGTCAGGCGTCACGTCGGCGCAGCACCACCCAGGTGAAGTGTTGATCGATGTCCTTCGGGGTGAGGTGGTGCTCATCGCGGGTGGTGACCATCTCGAATCCTTTCGCGAATACCGCGGCGAGTTGGTCAGCGGAGTAGCGAGCGACGTCTCGATCGGAGCAGCGGGTCGGCCCGTCGTCGGCGAAGGTTCCGATCACGAGGTGCCCTCCTTCGCGGATGCTTCGCTCAGCGGTGGCGACGTACCGGTCGCGGCCGGGGCCAGAGAGGAAGTGGAACACGGCCCGGTCGTGCCAGAGGTCGAAGGTGCGACCCGGGTCCCACTCAGTGATGTCACCGACCACTGTCGCGACCGAGGCCGGTTCGTTGAGGCGAGCGGAGGTGGCCGCGAGCGCGGTCTCCGAGAGGTCGAGGAGGGTGAGGTCAGTGCAACCGGCGGTGAGGAGCGCGTCGGCGAGGGGACTGGTGCCGGCACCGACGTCGATGATGGAGATCGTTGCCGGGTCGGCGACCGAGGTGATGAGGGTGAGCGAGGTGTTGGCGCTCGGTTGGAACCACGAGAGTGAGTCGTGGGCGCGCGTTCGATAAACGTCGTCCCAGTGGGCGGCCTCGGTCACACTCCGACGGTACTGTCCGGCGCCGTGGTGCTAAGGCGGCCGGAGCTGAGGTGATGTGGACGACCTGATGGACGGGCTCTGGGTCAGCGCCGCGTTGATCTTCGTCGCTGAACTTGGTGATCGGAGTCAGTTGATGGCGCTCACGCTCGCGGCGCGTCATCGGGCATCGACGGTTCTGGCGGGGATCACGCTGGCGACCGCCTTCGTGCATCTGCTGAGTGTCGCGGAGGGGGCGCTGATCGGTGAGGCGTTGCCGACACTTCTTATTGGTGTGCTCGCCGCACGAATTCCTGCCCGAGCGATCAGAGTCGGTGCAACTGCGCCCTTCGTCATCGTGGGCGTGGTGATGATCATCGGCGCGTTTGGCTCAGCCCGGACATGACTGCGGCCGGGTCACCCCGGAGGGTTCCCCGGCCGCGGCCAGTGCTAGGTGCTCGGTATCAGACGGTGACGCGACGGCGGGAGACGCCGAGGGCGACGGTGCCGAGCATGGCGATGCCGATAGCGAGGATCGCGATGTCACGCGAGTCGGTGCCCGTGGCGGGCAGCGACTGGGGGAGCAGGACGGCGTCGATCACGTGGACCACACCGTTGCACGACTCGATGTCGGCGGTGACGACGGTGGCTGAGCCGTTGAGCACGACGTTCCCTCCGCTGACGGCGATGGAGATGTCGCCACCTTGGAGGGTGGTGGCCGAGTCGAGTTCGACGACGTCAGCGGCCATCACCGTGCCGGGCACGACGTGGTAGGTGAGGATAGTCGTGGCGAGATCGGTGTCGGCGAGCAGTTCGGCTGCGGTCAGACCGAGGGCGGCGAGGGCCTCGTTGATGGCGTCGTTAGTCGGCGCGAAGACGGTCATCGGGGCGTCGTCGCAGCTATCGAATGGGGCGTCGAGGCCGGTCGCCGAGAGCGCGGTCATGAGGGTCGACAGGTCGCTGCTCGCTAATCCGTTCTCAATGATGGTGTCGGAGGAATCGGCGAGGGCGGTAGTGCCGAAGCCGAGGGTGGTGGCGGCGAGTACGGCACCGACCAGAGTCTTCTCTATGCGTGATGTGTGGAATTTGGGCATAGGGGGACCGTATGAAGAGTTCCTACCGACTGTTTCTCAATCGACTATCGATTTCCTGTTGATGTTCATGGTTCTCCTTGGAGGGTTGGGGGGGTTTGCGTCGGCGAGGCCGAACCCTGTGACCGCAGGCACAGAGCCGTGGGCGGTCCAGTCGTGCTGCCGGTTATCGATCGCAGGTCAGCGCGGGGAGTAGCGCGTCGATGATTCGCTCGATGTCGTGACGCTCGGTGGGTGCGCCGATGACGAGCCGGCGCATCACGAACGGGCCCTCGATGAGATCGGCGGCGAGTTCGGGGTCGAGCCCGGGTGCCAGTTGGCCGCGGGAGTGAGCGTGTTCGAGCACCTCCATGACGGGCTGCCGTCGTTCTTTTTGCAGGACGTCGTGGATATCGGCGAAGTCGGGATCGTCGGTGGCGTGCGACAGCACCGAGAGGAACATGCGACGCATCTCGGGGCCGCTGACGAGTTGCGTGAACCGGCAGACCAGTTCCACAAGGTCGTCGCGGAGGTCGCCGGTGTCGGGTGTCTCAATGGAGGCGGGGAGGTCGCGGAGCGCGGTGACAGTGAGGTCGTGGCCGTTTTTGAAGTGCCGGTAGAGAGTGGTCTTGGCGACGCCTGATCGTTTGGCGACCGCGTCGACGGTGACAGCGGCGGGTCCGCCTTCGGCAACGAGTCCTCGGGCGGCGTCGAGGAGCTTGGCTCGGGCGCTGGTGCTGAGCGGTCGTGGCATTGGTCACCTTCGGTGTCGGAATAGCGCCGGTGTGCGGTGCGTTCGTACTGGAGTCGTTCAAGTTGCGGCTGAGCGACACCGCCGATAGAAACGCTACCAGTTCGTAGCGTTATTGCGAACCGAGATTCCGCCCCCCAATCGAAACGAAGGTCCTCCGTGTACCGATCCCTCGCTCGCTGGTCGTTCCAGCACGGCCTGTTCATCCTCATCGCTTGGATTGTCGCTCTGGTCGGCATCAACGCTCTGGCTGGCGCGATCGGGTCCGGCTTCTCCGGCGAGTTCTCGACCCCCGAGTCGGAGAGTTCGACGGGCTTCGATGTGCTCAACGAGAACTTCCCGGGGGCGGGCAGCGCTTTCGGTGGCTCGCTCGTGTTCCTCGCCGAGGACGGCGTTCAAGACGCGACGGTGGTGGCGGAGATGACGTCGTTCTTCGAGGCGATCGATGAGATCGATGGCGTGTCGGTCGTGTCGCCGTATGAGCCGCTTGGGCAGGGCCAGATCGCCCCTGATGGTGGTATCGCCTACGCCCAGCTCAACCTCGCCCGTGATGTCGACCAGGCCCGCGCCGCCGTGATCGCTGAGGAGATCCGCGATCTCGAGCCCGCCGTTGACGGCGTCACGACGGAGATCGGTGGGGCGATCTTCGCCGAGTTCGAGCCGCCGAAGTCCGAGTTGATCGGTCTCGCGTTCGCCGTGGTCATCCTGATCGTGTCGTTCGGCTCGGTGATGGCGATGGGTCTTCCGATCGGTGTCGCTCTGGCCGGTGTCGGCACGGGCGGGTTTGGGGCGGTCAGCCTGCTCTCGAACGCGGTCTCGATTCCCGAGTTCGCCCCGTTCATCGGCGTCATGATCGGTCTCGGCGTCGGCATCGACTACGTGCTTTTCATGGTCACCCGCTACCGCGAACTGACCCGCCAAGGCCGGTCGCCACTCGAGGCGACGATGGGCGCGCTCGACACCTCGGGTCGCGCGGTCGTATTCGCTGGCATCACCGTGGTGCTTTCGCTGCTCGGCATGCTCGTGATCGGTCTCGGGTTCGTGTCCGGTCTCGGTATCGCGGCGGCGACGACGGTCGCGGTGACCCTGGTGGCTTCGATCACCTTGTTGCCGGCGCTTCTCGGCCTGTTCCATTCCAAGGTCGAGGTCACTCGTTGGCGTGGTCTGGTGACGGCGGGCTTCGTGGCTATCGCTCTGCTTGGCGTCGGTCTCGGCGTGTCGGCGCTCTCCACGATCGGCGCGGTGCTCGCCCTCGCGACCTTCGCGGCGAGCCTCTTTGTGCGACCGCTGCGACGGGCCGTTCCGGCACGGCGCGAGCGTCCGCTTCGAGAGACCACCGCCTACCGCTGGAGCCGGGTGATCCAGGCTCGGCCGTGGACCTTCGTGTTCCTTGGTGGAGGCGCGCTGGTGCTGCTGATGCTGCCGGTGTTCTCGCTGCGGCTCGGGTTTTCCGATGAGGGGAACCTGTCGGAGGAGACGTCGGCGAGGCGCGCCTACGACCTCGTGGCTGAGGGCTTCGGTCCTGGTTTCAACGGCCCGTTCCTCCTCACGGTCGAGCCGGGTTCACCGGCCGATTTGCCGGTGATCGCGGCCCTGCCTGATGCTCTTGCGGCCGATCCCGGTGTCGACCGTGTCGGTCAGCCGTTCCCGAGCGACTTCAACGATCCGTCGGCCTCGGAGGCCTTCCTCATCCAGATCATCCCGACTACCTCGCCTCAAGACGAGGTCACCGAGGCCACGGTCGCGCGGCTCCGCTCGGAGGTGGTTCCGTCGGCGATCGTGGGTTCGACGTTGACGGTGAACCTGACCGGCGCGGTCCCGGCAAACATCGACTTCACCGACTATCTCGGTGGGCGCCTGCTCGTGTTCTTCGGTGCGGTGCTCGGAGTGTCGTTCCTGTTGTTGACGATGGTGTTCCGGTCGGTGCTGGTGCCGCTCAAGGCGGTGCTCATGAACGTGCTCTCGATCGCCTCGGCCTACGGCATCGTGGTCGCCATCTTCCAGTGGGGATGGCTGTCGGGGGTGTTCGGCGTCGAGCCGGCTCCGATCGAACCGTTCGTGCCCATGATGCTGTTCGCGATCGTGTTCGGGCTCTCGATGGATTACGAGGTGTTCTTGCTGTCGCGAGTGAAGGAGGAGTTCGACCGCACCGGTGACGCCGCCAACTCGGTGGCCGACGGTCTGGCCGCGACGGCTCGGGTGATCTCGGCGGCGGCGGCGATCATGGTCGTCGTGTTCGGCGCCTTCCTCCTTGAGGACGATCGAATTGTGAAGCTCTTCGGTGTCGGTCTCGCGGTGGCCGTGCTGCTCGACGCGACGTTGGTCCGCATGTTGTTGGTGCCGGCGACCATGGAGTTGCTCGGTGCTCGCAACTGGTGGATCCCGAAGTGGCTCGACCGGGTGTTGCCGCGTCTCAACGTGGAGGGCCCGACCTACGCCGAGCCGTCGATCGACAACGCGGTCATCTCTTCCGGGGATGAGCCGAGCGACGAGCCGAGTGACGAGCTCGAACCGGCTGGCGTCTGAACGGGTTCAACTCATTCGACGATGAGGCCGTCGAACCGGCGGAGATCCTCAGCTGATTGACGCACCTGCCAGTCGCGGTCGTTGAGCGCGCGGTCGATGGCCGCCTCCACCTCGGGCCCTTCGAAGGGTGCGAGGGCGAGGACGGCCCGACGACGGACAGCGGGCTTGTCGTCGCAGGCGGCGAGGATCGCTGGCAGCCCTCGAGAGTCGCCGATCGCACCGAGCGCCGCGGCCGCCGACTCTCGCACGAGTGGGTCGGTGTGCTCGGTGGCGAGGGCGATCAGCCGGTCGAGGGTCGAGTCGTCGACCTGTTCGCGTTCACCCATCGCCCAGGCGGCCACTTCGATCACGGTTGGGTCCGGGTCGTGCAGCAGCGACGTCGGGTCGACGTCGGAGTGGGCGGCGAGTATCTCGGCGAGTCGCCGGCGAACCCTGATCGACGGGTCGTTGATCATGCGGCTGACTTGGTGGTCGTCGAGTGCGCCGAGTCGTTCCATCGCGCCGAGGGCGAGTTCGCGGATCGCTTCATCGGTGTCGCCGAGCGCGGCTTCGGCGGTGGCGCGGTCGCCGAGGTGACCGGCGAGGGTGACCTCGCGGCGACGTGAGGATCGTTCGCTGTCGGTCATCGGCTGAGCAGGTCGGTCAGGGTGATCACGCCGTAAACGGCGGCGAAAGCGACGAGCACGGCGATGAGGGCTCCGGTGAGCAGGCTAAGTCCAGTGGCGGCGGCGAGCGCCCAGATTCGGCGGATGGGGCCGGGTCGCCGGTAGAGGGTGGTGGGTTCTTGGGTGACGGGCACCCCGATATATCCACCGAAGGGTCCGCGTGGTCGTCGCACGGATGCTCTGGCAGGCTTGCGCCAACCGGCGAGCAGCAGACCGAGCACCGCGAGCGCGACGATTCCCGCCGCGCGGACGGTGAGCTCGTCGACGGAGATTGCGATGGATGACGACACCGTGACGACGAGCGTAACCGTGGGCTGGACGGCGCTGTGGTCGGTACCGCTCGCTGTCGTGTCGCTGCTCGTGCCGTTGTTGATCGTCGCGGCCGCGCTCGTTCCGTCGTCGTGGGTGGCATCGAAACTCAACACGCGACTCGACGAGATGCAGCCGGCTCCGTACGCGCGGGTTCCGGCGTCGGCGCAGCCGGTGGCTGAGCGGTTGTCGATTTCAGCGCCATTCGGGCAGTTGCCTGAGCAGTTCCCGAGTGACGGCTCGTTCAACTTCGTGACCATCACTGAGCCGCGCCAGTCTGCGTTGTCGTGGTGGGTTGGTCGCGACGAGGTCGCGTTCCAGTTGCTCACCGAGGAGGACCGGTTCGGATTCCAAACCCCGGATCAACGACGGGTGTTCTCGCTCGAGTCGATGCGCACCGCTGGGCAGGTCGCTCAGTATGTGGCGTTGACCCGGCTCGGTTTCGAGGCGCAACTGTTGCCCGGTGATGTGCTGATTCAGGAGATGGTGTGCCTTGAGCGGGCCGCTGATGGCGAGTGCTTGTCGACGGCGCCGTCGGACGAGATTCTCGACCCGGGTGATCGCCTGCTGGTCGCCGATGGGGTGCGTTTGGAGAGCGTCGACGATCTCATCGAGGTGCTCGCTGACCGATCGCCGGGTGATCTGCTGTCGGTTCGGGTGGAGCGCCGTGGTTCCGATCCGTTCGAGGCCGAGGTGGAGTTGATCTCGGTGCCCGACGAACCGGATCGCACGATCGTCGGGTTCATCCCGTTCGACACGCGCCGTATCGAGTTGCCGTTCACGGTCGATATCGACACCGGTTCGATCGGTGGGCCGTCGGCGGGGCTGGCGTTCACGTTGACGTTGATCGACGAGTTGTCGCCCGGGGAGTTGACGGGGTCGACGCAGGTCGCGGTGACCGGCGCGATCAATCTCGACGGCTCGGTTGGCGCGATCGGCGGACTTCGCCAGAAGGCCTCCGCGGTCGATCAGGCCGGCATCGAGGTGTTCTTGGTGCCCGCGGCGCAGCGCGAGGACGACATCGAAGCGGCTCGGGCTGCGGCTCCGGATCTCCAGATCATCCCGGTGGCGACCCTCGATGAGGCGCTCGAGGTGCTGGTCGACCTCGGCGGCGATCCGATCGATCCGTGACCGTCGCTCGGCGCGCGCATTGACGCGACCGGACTTCGTGCGCAACCTACGCTCGGAACATGGCCACCAGTCCGCGTCCCGATCCTTCGGATCCGGCGGCGGTTGCGTCCGCCGGGTTCTCCTCCGCACGTAAAGGGTTCGACCCTGATGAGGTGCGCACGTTCCTGACCGCGGTCGGGGGTGAGTTGGAGCGGTTGCGCACGCGGCTCTCCCGGAGTGAGAGCGAGTTAGCCACAGCCCGAAGCGCGGGTGGCGATCTCAGCCAACTTGATGATGAGACGGTCGCGCGGATGCTCGGTGATGAGACAGCGAGCGTGTTGCGCGCGGCCCGCGAGGCTGCCACGCAGATCCGCGCGCGGGCCGAGCAGGTGGCCTCCGAACTGGTTGATGAGGCGACAGCGGAAGCGGCTCGGCTTCGGGAGGCTGCTGAGGAGGATGCTTCGCGTCGGCGGAGCGAGGCGGCGGCCGCTGCGTCGCAGGAGATCGAGACGGCCAAGCGCGAGGGTCGTGAGCTGCTCGATCAGGCGCGGTCTCATCAGGAGCAACTTGAGGCGGCGATCAAGCGGCGCAAAGCGGATGCTCGGCAGTGGTTCCGCGAGGCTGAGGTGGAGCAGCGTCGGCTGACGGAGGCGATCGAGCGGGCGCGCTCGACGATCGACACGGTCGCGGCCACGGTGCGCCCGACGGGCTTCGATGTTGATCTCGACGCGCCGGAGCCTGAGCCGGTGGTGTCGTCGGGCACTGGGGCGATCTACGACGCGGCGGCTGATGATCTCGATGACGGCGAGGTGTCGATCCCGCCGATCGTGGATGCGACGGCGGTGATGGAGGCCGTCGAGTCGGAGGCTCAAGCGGTCGACACCGACTCGTCTGGTGATGACTCGTCGGATGATGGAGGCGAGGGCGCCAAGGTGGTTCCGCTGTTCGCCGGGGGCGAGCCGGCCGCCGAGTCGTCGGTGGATGACATTTTCGCACGGCTCCGCGAGGGCGCTGAGGCCGATGATGGTTCGGCTGATGGGGGCGATGGCTCGGCCAGTGAGATGACTGACGAGTCAGTTGACGATGCGGACACCGACGACTCGGGTGATGAGCCCGATGCTGAGGCAGCCGTTTTTGACGAGCTGGTGGCGGCGGCCTCCAAGAAGGTGAAGCGCGTGCTCGCCGATGAGCAGAACGCCGCTCTCGAGACGCTTCGCGGCAAGGCGAAGGTGAACGATCTTGGCGACCTGGTGCCGACCGATGTGGAGCATGCCGCGTCTTACACGTCGACGGTCACCGATGAGATCGATGCCGCCGCGGTGTCGGGGGCGTCGACGGTCGGGGGCTCGAAGCCGGCGGCGCGGACGCTGAAGCGGATCCGCACCGAGGCGCTCGAGTCGATCTCGGAGGGGATCGTGGCGGTGTTGCGCGAACGGCTCGGCGCGGCGGTCGGGGCGGCAGCCGGGGACAACGACGAGATCTCGGCCAAGGTGCGCGCGGTCTACCGCGACGTGAAGACCAAGGTGATCGACGACCGCGTCGGTGATGCGCTGTGGCAGGCGCGCTTGGCGGCGGTGGTCGCGGCTGCGCCGAAGGGCGCGCGTCTCCGTTGGGTGGTTGCGCCCGGCGCGAAGGCGTGTCCCGATTGCGAGGACAACTCGCTCGCGGCTCCGGTGACGGCCGGTGAGCCGTTCCCGACCGGCCATGTGAACGGCCCGGCGCATCCGGGCTGTCGCTGTCGCCTCGTGCCAGACGGCCGGTAGGGTTTTGGGGGACATGCGTCCCCCCTCAGACCTCCCGAGACCAACGCCGGGCGGCCGCTCGCGTGGTCGTATTGCCCTCATCGCGCTCGGCGCGATCTTCTTCTTGGTGGTGGTGTTCGGCCGCGGTGTTGCCGGCTTCTACCTCGACTACCTCTGGCACGACGGCCTCGGTCGCACCGATGTGTTCTGGGGCCAGTTGCTTCCGAAGTTGACGTTGTTCGGCATCTTCTTCGGTTTCTTCGTGTTGTTGGCGCTGGTCAACCTCTGGCTCTCCGACCGGTTCGCACCGAGCGTGTTCCCAGCGAATGTCCACCCGTACGTCGAGCGGTTCCATCAGGTGTTCGGCCGTCGTCTCCGACTGGTGCGCTACGGCACTGCCGTGTTCCTCGGGCTGATGCTCTCGTTGCCGGCCACCCAGCAGTGGCAGGACTGGTTGCTCTTTAGGAACTCACGCGACTTCGGTGTCGACGATCCGCAGTTCGGCGCCGATGTCGGGTTCTACGTGTTCCAATTGCCGTTCCTGTCGTTCGCTCTCGATTGGCTGTACGCGGCAGCGATCGTGGTGCTGTTGCTCACCTTGTTGGCTCATCTGCTGAACGGCGGGGTGATGATCACCGGCAATGTGCCGACGATTCGCCGCGCCACGAAGGTGCACGCGGCAGCCCTCCTCGCGGTGCTGGCGCTGCTGAAGGCCGGTGACTACTGGCTGAGCCGATTCGCGCTCACCAACGAGACACGCGGCTTCGTGCAGGGCGCCACCTACACCGTCGTCAACGCGCAACTCCCAGCATTGATGCTGCTCACGTTGATCGCGGTGCTCACTGGTCTGCTGTACCTCACGGCGATTCGCACCGACCGTTGGAGGTTGCCTCTCCTCGCCTCGGCCCTGTGGCTCGTGGTGTCGATCGTCGGTGGCGTGATCTACCCATCGGTCGTGCAGTCCCTCGTGGTGCGTCCCAACCAGGAGGAGCGAGAGGCTCCGTATATCGAGCGAAATGTGCTCGCGACACGGGCAGCGATGGGTCTCGATGCGGTCGAGACCCGCGAGATCGAATTCTCCTCGCTCACCACCGCTGAGGTGGAGGGAGACCTCGAACCCATCGAGAACGTCCGCCTGCTCACTCCCGGCCTGTTGCTCTCGCGTTTCGCGATCGACCGCGGCGAGGTGGCTGGGCTGCAGATCGACGACCTCGACATCGATCGCTACCTCGTCGACGGCGAGCTCGAACAGGTCCTTGTCGCCGCTCGTGAACTCGATCTCGCCGGCATCCCGAACAACTCGTGGCAGGGCCAGCATCTCGTGTCGACCCGCGGGTGCGGTTTGGTTATGGCGCCGGTGAGCCGCGTGACCACGTCGTTGCGTCCCGACTACCGCACCCTCGAGGTGGACCGCCCCGAGCTGTATTTCTCGCCTGCGCTGACTGGGTATGCGGTGGCAAACACCGATGTCATGGAGAGCCAGTGCGGGGATGGCAGCGCCTACTCCGGGCGTGCGGGAATCGAGATGCGCAGCGCGGTCCGTCGGGCGATCACGGCGCTTGCGTTCCTCGACTACAACATCTTGGGCTCGGGGGCTATCAACTCGGATTCGCAGTTGTTGCTGGTGCGTGATGTGCAAGAGCGCGTTGAGAAACTCGCGCCGTTCCTCGATTACGACGGCGACCCGTATCCGGTGGCGGTCGATGGCCGAGTGGTGTGGGTGATCGACGCCTACACGGCGACCTCCAATTATCCGTACGCGCAGAGCATCGGCAATGTGCAGCTCAGCCGCAGCACCGGTCTTGACCGGAGCGCGAACTACGTGCGTAACTCAGTGAAGGCCGTGGTTGACGCCTACACCGGTGAAGCCACCTTCTACGTGGTCGACGATGCCGATCCGATTCTCGATGCCTGGTCGGGCGCGTTCCCTGATTTGTTCACTCCGCTGGCTGAAATGCCAGCCGAGTTGCGCGAGCACCTGCGCTACCCGGAGGATCTGTTCCGGGTCCAGACCGATCTCTATTCGAAGTACCAGATCGCGCCGGAGGACTTCTTCCAGCGGACCGGTGCCTGGTCGGTTGCGCAGGCTCCCTCGATCCAGCCGCGTGGCACGGTGGTGTCGTCGGTGTCGGGTGGTCTTGGTACGGGCGACGAGTTCGCTCTCGAGACCAATTCCGAGCGGTTCGTGCCGTATTACACGCTCTTCCGCGACCGCGACAGTGGAGAGCAGCAGTTCGTCATCCTTCGTCCGTTCGTGCCGTTCTCTACCGATGACCGACGCACCGAGCTGCAGGCCTACATGACGGCGTCGAGTGACCCCGACTCCTACGGACGCCTGATCACCTACGTGGTCGATCAGGAGTCGCTGCCGTCCGGTCCGTTGCGCGTGGCCACTCAGGCCGAGTCGGAGCAGTTGATCTCTCGTGAGATCTCGTTCCAGGACAACGAGGAGAGCGGCACCGATGTGCTCTTCGGTGATATGCAGATTCTGCCGGTGGCCGATGGGCTGATTTATGTGCGCCCGTTCTATGTCTCGATCGACGGGGTAACGGAGTACCGCTTCGTGATCGTTTCCCACGACAACCGGGCGACCTTCGCGTCGAGTCTTCGCGAAGCACTCTCCGATCTCTTCCCGGGCTTCGATGCCGATCTGCCCGAGCGTGTGATCGCCGAGGAGGATCTCGTCGACGGCGAACCGGCCGAGCCGGTGACCGCTGGCGACGCCGAGTCCGACTCGGGTGCCACTGACAGTGGTGCCGATCAGCCAGCCGAGGGCGGACTTGAGGTGCCGGCCACTCCTGATGAGCGCGCGACCACGGCGGAGTTGTTGTTGCAGGCTGAGGCGCTCTTCGCCCTTGCCGATGAGCAACTACGCGCCGGTGATCTCGGTGCCTACCAGGCGACGATCCAGCAGGCGGAGGAGTTCATCCGCGCGGCGCTGGCCACCCTCGACTGACGGGCATTCAGCTTCGGCGAAGTTGTTCGACGAGGTTGGCGAGATCCTGGCGGAAGGCGATCTGGTAGCGGGCCTGCTCGTTGGCGAGGCGGGTTTGGCCGTCGCGCAGTTCGGTGAAGATCTCAGCGACCGCGTCACTGTCGACACCGGCTGAATCGTCGCGGCTCACCTCGTTGCCGAGTTCGTCGATCTGACGGGCGATTTCGGTGCTGACGGTGGTGAGGCGGACATCGATCGCCTCGGCGCGGTCGGCGATCTCTTGGAGTCGGTCGGCGAGTTCGGATCGTTCGGCGTCGAGGCGCCCCACCCGCTGCTCGAGAGATTTCATGGTGGAGGTGATCCACTCGAGGTCTTTCGTGGTCCGCTTGCGGAATCCCGCCATTTTCTCGAGGTCCTTCGCGCTGCGCTTGGTGAACTTGGCCATAGGGGTTGGAGACCACCGTACTTGTCGAAGGCTCCTAGCCTGTCGACATGGCACAGGCAGCGGTCAACGGCATCACCATCGAGTTTGAGGAGTACGGCAGCGGTGATCCGTTGCTGTTGGTGATGGGCCTTAGCGGGCAGCTCACCGATTGGCCGCCGGAGTTGATCGAGCATCTCGTCGCCGCCGGTTTCCGGGTGATCGCTCCCGACAACCGCGACATCGGGTTGTCGACGGAGATGTCGGGCGAGGGTCTGGCCCGTTCGGCGTTGGTGAAAGCGATGGTCGGTCGGCCGGTGAAGGCGCCGTACTCGCTGAGCGATATGGCGAGCGACGCGGTCGGTGTGCTCGACCATCTCGGTATTGATCGCGCGCATGTGGTCGGCATGTCGATGGGCGGGATGATCTCGCAGGAGATCGCGATCGGTTGGCCGGATCGGGTGCTGTCGCTCACATCGATCATGTCGCACACCGGTGATCGTCGTCATGGGTTGGCGAAGCCGTCGTTGTCGTGGCGCATCACGCGCCTTGGTGACCCTGACCCGTCGAATCCATCGTCGGTGGTCGATAACTCGATGAAGATTTGGCAGTGGATCTCGGGTCCGACATATGACGAGGCGGTGGCCCGTCAGCGGATCGAGGCCGGTGTGGAACGGTCGATCCGGGTGCAGGGCACGGCTCGTCAGACGGCGGCGATTTTCGCGAGTCGCGACCGGACGCCGCTATTGGCATCGGTGAAGTGTCCGACGCTCGTCGTGCACGGCATGGTCGATCCGCTGGTGACGCCGAGCGGGGGTCGCACGACGGCCAAGGCGGTGCCGGGCGCGCGGCTTATCGAGTTCCCCGACATGGGGCACGATCTGCCGACGAACCGCATCCCGGAGATCGTCGAGGAGATTCGGCGTAACGCCGATCGCGCCTGAGTTCGTTCAGTGCCGGTGACGGGCGGGTTCGCCGGACACGACAACGGCGGCCAGCCAGGTCGATAGCGGCACGGAGGCGACGAGTCCGATCGAGCCGACGAGTGCCCGGACGATCTCGGTGGCGACCACTTCGCGGGTGAGCACTCCGGTGATTCCTTGGCCGGCTTCGGTGAAGAGCAGCAGGAGCGGGAGGGCAGCGCCGGCGTACGCGAGGAAGAGGGTGTTGACCGTCGACGAGATGTGGTCGCGCCCGATGCGCAGTGCCGGCCGCATGAGTTCGACAGTGGTCATCTCGGGCCGAGCGCGTTTCAGTTCCCACACGGCGGACACCTGGGTGACGGTGACGTCGTCGAGCACGCCGAGGGCGCCGATGACGATGCCGGCGAGGAGGATGCCGCGCGGGTCGATCGAGTTGTCGAGTCCGCCGAGAAGCACGCTTGAGTCGTCGGTGAGCCCGGTGAGTGAGGTGACGCCGACGAAGATGCGGGCGAGCACGGCGGTGATGACGAGGCTGCCGAAGGTGGACAGCAGGGCGACGGCGGTCGCGATCTCGAATCCGTGGGCGAGGAACAGCGCGGCGAAGGCGATGAGCGAGGCGGTCACGAGGGCGACGGTGACCGCGTTGGTGCCGTCGAGGATGGCGGGCAGGGTGAAGCCGGTGATCACGATCAGGCTGAATCCGAGTCCGGCGATCGCGCCGATGCCTCGCCACCTCCCGAGGGCGAGCACGGCGCCGACGAAAAGCGCGACGAGGATGATCATCGGCCAGCCGCGCCGGTAGTCCTGGAACGAGAACTGCACGTCGCCGTCGGCGGATTCGTAGGCGACGACGATGACGCCGTCACCGACGTCGAGAGGGCTGGTGGTGCCCTGTTCGATGGTGCCGAACTCACCTTCGAAGGGGCCGTCGAGCATCTCGAAGCCGATCAGTCGGCAGTCTTGGCTGGCGTCGTAGTAGCAGGGGACGAGTTGGTCGGAGACCACGGTGGCCGAGATCGGATCGGCGTCGAGCAGCAGTGGGTCTTCGAAGTTGCTGTCACCTGACGGCCAAATCAGGGTGAGGGCGACGAGGGTGAGCACGCCGACCACCGCGACCGCGGGCCAGAGCGCGATTGAGGCGATGCGGTGGAGGGCGGGGGGATCGGCGTCTTCGTTTCCGTGGCTGTGGCCGTGGCCCATGGGGTCACGTTGTCACAGGGTTCGAACGAGCGAGGGGATATCCACCTCGGGGTACGGTGCCTCATGGCCGCGGGGCTGGCGACGACCGTCGAGGAGTTGGATGCGGAGTACCTCACTCGGGTGCTCGCCGTCGACGGTGCTCGCGTGACCTCGGTTGAGGCGACACGGATCGGCACTGGTCAGGTGGCGCTCAGCTTGTTGCTCGAGTTGACCTGGGATGTTGACGATGCGGAGTTGCCGCGCCGACTGGTGGCGAAGATCCCGGCGGTGGAGGAGGCGAGTCGGCAGGCGGCGGCGATGCACCGCACGTATGAGCTCGAAGCCGGCTTCTACGCGGATCTGTCGACGTTGGTCGAGGTTCCCCATCCTCGGTGTCGTCATGTTGTGTTCGATGCCGGGTCGGGTGCGTTCACGCTGATCATGGAGGTGGCGCCCGGTGAGGTGGGTGACCAGTTGGCGGGTTGTTCGCCCTTGGCGGCTGAGGCGATCG
>Ga0208547_1000259_pt1 | contig 30078 bp, 39 predicted proteins | sample DEB08_DNA_5_FD_185501 | JGI IMG/M metagenome (GOLD analysis project Ga0208547, IMG submission 185501) | Aqueous microbial communities from the Delaware River and Bay under freshwater to marine salinity gradient to study organic matter... | ecosystem: Environmental > Aquatic > Marine > Coastal ...
ATAGAGAGTTAGAAGGTCTTCCAAGTAAGTCAGTATCATGTGGTTGTTCAAATATGACAACCATTCGTGGAGATAAAATCTCTGCTGTTGACTTATCGCAGGTTGTTATGCTAAACTCTTATAGGTCAGAAACCAAAAAAGGATTTTTGACTAGCGAAGATATTGCCTGGCAAGAGGCAAGAAGACAACGCAAAGTTCGTAAACTCGATTTTGAGGTTCGTTGACAAAGGTTCGAATTTTTATAAATATTTCATAATATATCAGTAAACCACTGTGCCCAGAAAACCAAATTCTTCTTGCTGTATTTGTAAAAAACGAATATATAGAAGACCATCCCAAATAAGTGGAAATGTTTTTTGTAGTTCTGAGTGCTGTGGAAAGTTTCAAAGATTAAATGAAAAACTATGCCCTGTGTGTGGTAAATCATTTATTGGGCACAAAAAAACGTGCTCAAGATCTTGTTCTAATAAATCAAGAACTGGTATAAAATATGATGGAACTAATTCAAATAACAAATCTACTAAAAATAAAAGATTGAGATTTGCACTTGCTGCGAAAAGAAGTGGAAAATGTGAAGAATGTGGTAATGAAAATTATAATATTCTTCAAGTTCATCATATAATTGAAAGATGTAATGGTGGAACTGATGAAGAAAGTAATTTACAATTACTTTGTCCTAACTGTCATTATACAAAACATCTGGGATATTCAAAATACGAGGAAGGTCAAGCCGATAGGTGACGGCAGCTGTCTTGAAAACAGTCGAGGTGTTAAATCCCTTAGGCGTTCGATTCGCCTACCTTCCGTTTAAATCTTAATATTTTCTTCAACACTTTGTGTATTTCAACACAAAGTTGACTAAATCAAAAAAGTCGCTAGTATAACTAGTAAATACCAAGCAAAGAACTAATGGATGATCACACCTACCAGAATTGGGTCAAGGTCAAAGGAGCATTCGAAGCATCAGGCAACACTGATAATATGTTTTACAAAAGAGCCTGTGCGATCGTATCCACAAGAAAAGATCCACTGGCACATGTATTAGGAGATTCCTCACAACTTGGAAAATAATAACTTTTTTAAATAGTCATGAAGAGCACTATTTTATCTTCGATTGCAATATTTGGAGCAATCGCACTTTTCGTAATCTGGGGTCTTGACAACGCATATCCACAATGATACAATTAGTAAGAACTATTCTAAATAATGATTATTCCTTCGGGTTCCTTTGCTTCCTCTTGACAATGGGACCATTTATAGGTATAATGCTCATACATCCAAAAGATGATAGATGACGGAATGTAGCTCAGTTTGGTAGAGCACTCGCTTTGGGAGCGAGTGGCCGTAGGTTCGAATCCTATCATTCCGACTTGCCAGTTTCATGACTGGCACCCTTGACTAAATATCATTTAAATCCTATAATAACTGGGTAATCAAACAAGACAATGGCACTGACTGAAAAATTCAAGAAAGACGTTAGCACTCTTCGTGCTGCTTCTAATGGAGATTTTCTTCTTGATGTAAAGAATCCGAAACTTTACAAAAAACTCTTCCGCTATTATCAAAATGAGGGAGCAGTTTTCTCTGGTGATCCAATTGACGACTACGAAATCATTATGGAGTATGTCGCTCAAGACCTTGAACAAGTCGAGGTAATGTAAGACACGGACGGTCTATAACAGAACTGGTCGGGACCCCCCCCTTCATTAAGTCACGGACGGACTATAACAGCACTGGTGGAGTCATATGACCTCCTTAGAGTTTACGGCATCTCTCAAGTGCCGTTGGTGCGGATGGAGGTAACTCCCGCCTGGTTTCTTGTTTCCAGTTAAAGAACAAGTGGCGTGCATGAAAGACCTTATGAAGCAGGGTTGCATAAACCCTGCTTTTTTAGTATAATGATAATGCTATAGAACTGTATATGAAAATTGCTTTAATTAGCGGTATTACTGGACAGGATGGATCATACTTAGCAGAACTTCTTCTCGAAAAGGGATATGAAGTGCATGGTATTGTTCGTCGTTGTTCTCTAATTAATACCTATCGAATTGACCACATTTATTCTCAATTGCACCTTCATTATGGGGATCTGACTGATTCTACTAATTTAGTGAGAGTCATTCAGCAAGTTCAACCAGATGAAATTTATAATCTTGGAGCTCAGAGTCATGTAAAGGTATCGTTTGAGATGCCTGAATATACTGGTCAGACTGACGGACTGGGCACTCTGAGAGTCCTTGAGGCAGTCCGTTTGCTTGGTATGGAAGATAAGGTTCGTATCTATCAGGCATCTACTAGCGAACTTTATGGCAAGGTACAAGAGATTCCGCAGACAGAAACTACACCGTTCTATCCACGTTCACCTTATGGTGTGGCAAAACTGTATGGATATTGGATTGTAAAGAATTATCGTGAGTCATATGGAATGTATGCTTGTAGTGGTATTCTTTTCAATCACGAATCTCCAAGGCGTGGTGAGACGTTTGTAACTCGTAAGATTACAAGAGCACTCAAAGCAATCTCTGAAGGTAAACAAGAATGTTTGTATCTTGGCAATCTTGATGCACTTCGTGATTGGGGACATGCCAGAGATTATGTTGAGGCTATGTGGTTGATGCTTCAGCAAGATGAACCTGATGATTTTGTAATTGCCACAGGAAAACAATACTCTGTTCGTCAGTTTGTTGAGGAAGCAGCACCTTACTTTGAGATGCTTATTCGTTGGGAAGGTGATGGACTGAATGAAGTTGGAATTGATGTAGAAACAGGAAAAGTAGTTGTTAGGATTGATTCTAAATATTTACGACCTGCAGAGGTAGAGACATTACTGGGTGACGCTACTAGAGCAAAAAATGAATTGGGTTGGGAACCTAAAATTACTTTTAAACAATTAGTTGAGGATATGTGTATTAATGGACAATAAAATGTTTCATAAGATTGAAAAATGTAGAGTCTGTGATAATAAAGATCTTATTACTGTTCTAGATTTAGGAGATCAATATCTTTCAGGAATCTTTCCTAAACAAGTAGATCGTAATATGTATAAAGGTCCACTGAAACTTGTAAAGTGTGATGAAACAACAGGTGGATGTGGACATGTTCAATTAGAACATACCTTTGATCTTCCTACAATGTATGGTGAAGAATATGGATATCGTTCTGGATTAAACGGTAGCATGGTTAAACATCTTAATGAGAAGTATAAAAAAATTGTAAATTGTGTCAATTTAAAACCAGAAGATATTGTTATTGATATTGCTGGAAATGATGGAACATTCTTGGGGTTTTTTCCTAGCACTCTTAAGTTGATGAGTATTGATCCTACCTCCAAAAAGTTTAGTAAATATTTTGCAGATCATGTAAGTTATATTGCAGACTTTTTTAGTCAAAAAGTTTTTATAGATTTTTTTGGAGATACAACTGCAAAACTTGTAACATCATTTTCAATGTTTTATGATCTGGAAGATCCCTGTGATTTTGCTAGACAAGTCAATTCTATTCTTGATCCTGAAGAAGGAGTTTGGGTTCTGGAGCAAAGTTATATGCCGGAAATGTTAAGAGTCAACTCATTTGATACGGTATGCCATGAGCACCTTTCTTATTATGGAATGAGACAACTCAAATATATTATGGATCAAGCAAATTTAAAAATCATTGATTTTGAATTTAATGATGTTAATGGTGGTAGTATCTCAATGATGGTTGCAAATAATAAAAGTAAGTATGAAGAATGTACTCGAATGTTGAATGAATTAATTCATGAAGAACATGAACTTGCTTTAGACACTGTTAAACCTTGGCAAGCATTTGAGAAAAGAATTGATAACTGTAAAGAACAATTCTGGAACTTAATTAATTCTTTCAAAGAGGATGGTTTAAAGGTTGCTGCTCTTGGAGCAAGTACAAAAGGAAATGTAACACTTCAGACTTGGGGAGTTACTCCTGAAGATGTCCTTGTTGTGGGAGATGTAAACCCAGATAAAGATGGATCATTTACTCCCGGAACTTGGATTCCAATCAAAGATGAAGATAGTGTTCTTTCAGAATATGATGTATTTGTTATTCTCCCATGGCACTTTAAAAACTTCTTTGTAAATAATCCAAAGTTTAAAAATAAAACTCTTGTTTTTCCATTACCTGTTCCTGAAGTTATTCAAATTTGTAATTAATTATGCTAAGTCATTATCTTAAAAATAAATTTTTTAATCAACTTCAATCTGGTACTATGGTTGAAGTTGGAGCAGCTGGTCCAGAATTTTTGTCACAGTCTAAACCATTTCGTGATATTGGTTGGAGATGTATTTGTATTGAACCAAATCCAGAATTTGTGATAATGCATAAAGATATTGGTAATGAAATTTATGAGTATGCATGTTCGTACGAAGATGCTGATAATGTAAATTTTGAAATTGTCACCCAACCAATTAACGGTATTACATATGAAAGTTTTTCTTCATTAGAAGTTAGTGATAGACTGGCATTGACGGGATATGCCAATGGAAAAAAAGACCTTTTTATTAATACTATTAAGGTTAATGTTAGAAAACTAGACACTATTTTGGAAGATTTAAAAGTATCTAAAGTTGATTATGTTATTGTTGATGTTGAAGGTTGGGAACTTAATGTAATGAATGGATTCACTACAGAAAAATATCAACCTAAAATTATAGTTCTAGAAAATGGATTTCCTGATACATATCTAGATTATCATGATTATATGTCTAAAAAAGGATACATGTTTGATTCCTCGGACAATACTACAGGTCCTAATTTAATTTATTATAATCCTAATTATTGATTATGAATAAAGATTCTAAAATTTTTATTGCTGGTCACCGAGGTTTGGTTGGATCAGCAATCGTGAGAACCCTTCAAGAAAGAGGATATGAAAATATTGTAACCAGAAGTAGATCTGAAGTTGATTTAATCAATCAAAAAGAAGTTGAAGAGTTTTTTGCTTCAGAGAATATTGATTATGTCTTTGATGCTGCTGCTCGTGTAGGTGGTATCTATGCAAATGATCATTACTCAGGTGAGTTTATTTACGAGAATATTCAGATTCAAACTAATCTGATTCATTATGCATGGAAGTATGGTGTAAAGAAGTTTCTATTTCTAGGATCTGTATGCATTTATCCTAAGTTTGCTGAAGTTCCTGTTAAAGAAGAATCACTGTTGACTGGTTATCTTGAACCAACAAATGATGCTTATGCAATTGCAAAGATCTCTGGCATCAAGATGCTTCAAGCATACAACAAACAATATGGATTTAAAGGTGTGTCTCTGATGCCTTCCAATCTTTATGGTATTGGAGATAACTTCCACCCTGATAATGGACATGTCATTCCTGCAATGATGACAAAGTTAAGTAATTCAAATGGTAAATCTGTTACCTTCTGGGGCGATGGTACTCCAATGCGTGAGTTTCTTTATGCAGATGATCTTGCAGATGCATGTTTATTTGCGATGGATCATTTTGAAAATGCTGAATTAATCAATGTTGGTTCTGGTGAAAATGTAAGTATTGAGAATCTTGCTCGCACTATTGCTGGTGTTGTCGGATATTCTGGTGAAATTGAGTGGGATACAACTCGTCCTAATGGAACTCCAAATCGTCCACTGGATTATTCTAAAATGACAGAACTTGGGTGGAAACCAAAGCATAATCTTCATGAAGGATTAAAAAAAACATATCAATGGTTTATTGAAAATACTTATTACGATAGCTCTAAATGAAATATTCTAAAGTAATTATTTGGGGATATCCATTATATTCCCATACTCATTCATATGTTCATGAAGCATATTATAGAGCATTTAAAAGTATGGGATACGATGTTTATTGGTTTCATGATGAAGATTATCCGGAAGACTTTGATTATACAAATTGTCTGTTTATTGGTGAGGGATTTGCAGATAGAAAGATTCCTATAAATGATACAAGTTGTTATTTAATAATGTACTGCCCATCACCAATTAAGTATCAAGATGCTGGTAGATATATTGATGTTAGAATGTCTGCAGTTAACTTTAAAGATCACATTCAAGAATACTCTTTAGACAAAAATATCGCAACTAAAATTGGACCTGCCTGTTATTTTGTCCCCAAAACACTTGAAAAAGTTAAGGTTAAAAATGATTATGTAGATTATGAAATAAATGATTATGATAAGGTATATATTGCTTGGGCAACAAATCTTCTTCCTGATGAATTTGAAGAAGAAGATATTTATTTGGAGCGGGAAAATGCAATTTATTTTTTTGGAACTATCTCCGCTCATGGAATATGTGAAAACTACTCTAATTGGCAACCATTTTTAAAGGCATGTGATGATAATCAAATCAAATTTATTCACAATGATCCTTGGAAAAATCCGGTATCCATGGGTAATGTAATCGTCAATACACAAAAATCACTTTTGGGTATTGACATTCGAGGACCGGAACATTTAAAGCAAGGATTGCTAACTTGCAGAGTATTTAAAAATATTAGTTATGGACATTTAGGATTGACAAATTCAAAAGCAGTATACGAAGAATTAGAAGGAAATTGTATTTACAATCAAAATACTCAAGAGTTATTTTATGATGGTATGAAGAATAGAAGTAATTATAAATTAATATCTGATGGTATGAAGTTTGTTCAAGAAAACCATACATACATAAATCGAGTAAACGCTTTATTATCAATTTTATGACAACTAACATAACAAATATCGGTATTATGATGAGTTGCTTTGATGAAGTCAAAGCAGTATCATTTGCAATACAGGAATTAAGAAAATTTTACCCAGAAAATAAAATATATATTTTTAATGAAAGTAATGAAGATTATAGTTTTTTACTTAAGGATGATAGTAATATAAAAATAAAAAATGATAAAGATACAATGAGTTTCTATTATCAAAATACTATTTCAAATGTTTATTTGCTTCCAGAATTTCAATCAAAAATTCAAGATGCGTTTTTAACTTTTTTGAGTAGAGTACATCAAACTATAGAATATTCTCAAAGTGAATATTTGTTATTAATGGATCCAGATGTCTTAATAAGGGGTCAATTAAATATACCATCGAATATTAATCTTTTAGGTTCACTAAGAAATAGGGGTGTTCCATTATCAACAAAAAAATTATTACAAGAGATAGAAGGTGCTATAATTATAGATGAATGGGGGGCAACCCCTGGAATATTTAAAGTCGAAACTTTTCTTAAAGCCTACGATAAATTTATTTCTATTCCCAATTTACTACAAAAATTTACTCAATCATGGTATGCTTTTTATGCTCATGATATAATTATACCAATGTTGTTTGCTCTTATAGGTGAAAAAGAACACTTAAATAATGATTTCACCGAATGTAATAGTGATATTGATTGGCAAACAAACAATAAAAAATTAGTTCATCATTATAAAAAATATTATGATGATGTTGAAACCAAATTTCCATTTTTTAAAGAAGTATAGAATATTATGAATGTTTTTATTATTAATAACTCCGCACAAAATTGTGGAGTTTATCAGTATGGAAAAAGATTTGGAAGTATTGCATCCAAATCTAAAAAATATAATTTTATGTATTATGAAGTAAATTCTGAAGTAGAATTTTTTAAACTATATGAAATTCATAAACCGAAAGCAGTAATTTATAATTATCTTGCTGGGACTATGCCGTGGTTAAATGGTCGAATAATTCAGACATGTAGGGAACAGGGTGTAAAGCAATATACAATCGTTCATAATTCATACTATCATGGATTTGATTATTATTTGCATCAAAATCCATACCATCCACACATAGATGATAGAAATTTTGCCTTAGCGAGACCCTTATTTGATTATCAGTCACCTAAAATAGAAAGGGATGATGATACTTTACATATAGGTACCTTTGGATTTGGATTTAAATGTAAGCATATTGATGAGATTTGTAAAACTGTAAATCAACAAATAACCGATAGAAAAGTTCAAATTAATTTACATTTAACAGAATCTTATTATTCTCCAAATTGGGATGCAATAGAAACAATAAAACAAGATTGTTTCAATCAGATTACTCATGATAATATTAAATTGAATATAACTCATGATTTTTTGACGGATGAAGAAATGCTAAACTTTCTTTCTAATAATGATTTAAATATATTTTTCTATGAAAAGTATCCAGATAATTATTATAATGGTATTTCCTCTACAATAGATTATGCACTCTCTGTTAAAAAACCATTAGCAATTTGTAAAAGTAGTATGTTTTCTCATATTTGGGATGTTCAACCATCTATTTGTGTAGAAAATAATTCCCTATTATCAATTATCGAAAATGGATTTTCTCCTCTGGAAGAGAAGTATAATTTATGGACGAATGAAAAGTTTATAGATATTTTAGAGCAAATCATAGAGAAAACAACTGAAGTTATTATGACTCAATTCAATTCCGATGCAAAACAAGATCAATTTGTTGCAAATATTTTAAACTTTAAAGAGAATGGTTATTGTGTAGATATCGGCAGTCATCACTCAATTACTTCTAATAATACTTATTATTTTCAAAGTTTAGGATGGACATCAATTAGTGTGGAAATTGAAAGTTTACATAATGAAAGTTATTATAGTAGAAAAAAAGGAGTTCATTTAAATGAAAATGCTTTAGAAATTAACTACAAAAAGCAATTTGAAGAATATGAATTTCCAAAAAATATAGATTATCTTTCTTTAGATGTTGATACTCTAAGTTTGGATGTTTTGAAAATTTTACCTTTAGATGAATATAGATTTAAAGTAATTACGATTGAGCATGATGGATATCTTTATGGTGATAAGTACAGAGAATCTCAGAGAAGTATTCTTAATTCATATGGATATCTTCTACTTTGTTCAAATGTTTATGTTGAACAATCTGGATATGAAGGAAAAGAATTTCCCTTCGAAGATTGGTGGATTGATCCTTCAGAATTTAATGAAGAATTAATTGAAAAAATTAAATGTGATAGCACACTACCATCGGCAATCATTTCTAAGTTTTAATAATCTATTGAGGTAAATAATATTATGATCAATATGATAGAAAATAAATTTTGTTTAATTACTTCTCTTTTTAATATTGAAAGAGAAAAAATGAATGGTAATGATGGTAGATCTTGGAATGATTATTTGGAGTGGTTTGAAAAAACTCTTCAACTTAAGACCCCTATGATTGTTTTTTGTGAAGACAATTTAGTCGAGTTTATTGAAAAGAGAAGGGACTACCCAACAAAAATAATCACACATACTGTTTCTGAAATACCCTATTATTTTTTGAAAGATAAAATTCAAATAATTATTTCTTCAAAAGAATATCAAAGTAAAATAGGTGCTCCATATAGAATTGAATGTCGAAACCCAATGTATAATGTTATTCAATATTCAAAATTTAAATGGTTGGATCAGGCAATAGAACTTAATCCATTTGATAGCAAATATTTTTTCTGGATTGATGCTGGTGCTTCTCGACATTTTGAAGGATTTGATACGAATAATAATTTTCCAAGCCAAGCATCTCTAGATGCACTTGAACAAGTGGGTGAAAAGTTCTTACTTCAAATGAATATGGATTTTTACCAAGACTTAGTAAATGCAAAAACTTTAACAGAAGAATATTTTTGGGATGCTAGGGCATTTACTTGCGGATCTTTTTTTGGTGGAGAACTTAACGCAGTCAAAAAAGTAAATAATGAAATTGATGATATTTTTATTAATAAAATGATTGGTAATGGACTTGTGAATACAGAACAAACCGCACTAGGGTATTTGCTAAAAACAAAACCAGATTTGTTTGTTGAATATAGGAGATATAATGGTAAGCATATGGATATGTTTACAGAACTTTCTTGAGGTAATTAAATGAATATTGCATTTATTGGACCGGGTGTTATGCCAATTCCTCCTACTGGATGGGGAGCTGTTGAAATGTTAATTTGGGATTATGCAACAGTTCTTGGAAAACTTGGGCATACTGGAGTAATTATTAATACTCCGGATAGATCTCAAATAATTAAAGAACTAACTGAAGAGGAATTTGATATTATACATCTTCATTATGATGTTTTTCACGATATTATTCCAGAAATTTTGGATATAATTTCTGGAAAGTTGATTGTATCAAGTCATTATCCATATATTAATTATCTTGATATATGGAAAAGAGACAATTATAATCCTATAGCTCAAAGTTATATTAATAATAAAGATTTTCATATTTTCTCTTCAAGTCAAAAGGATATTGATACTTTTGTGGGTCTTGGTGCTGACCCAGATCGTTGTTGGTTGAGTAGACTGGGAGTTCTTTCAGACTCTTATAGATTTGATGAATATATAACATATAATCGTACTCTTTCCTTTTCGCAAATTTGTGACAGAAAACGTCAATATCTAATTCAAGATTTTGACGATATTGATTTTATAGGTAGATTGGAATATGGAAAGTTTAGTAATAGATCAAATTATAAAGGTGAAATGCTAAGAGAAAAATTAAACAGTGAAATTACAAAATATTCTAATTTTATTCTTCTAAGTTCTGTTGAAAATACAACTCCATTGGTTGTAAAAGAAGCACTTATTTGTGGATTGGGTGTTGTGGTTTCTGAAGAAGTATCTGTGGAATTGGATACGAATTTAGATTTTATTGATGTAATTTCAGAAGACAAAGTTGAAGATCTTTCTTATATTAGAGATGTTTTGAACAAGAATAAAGAATATTCTGTAAAGAATAGAAATAAAATTAGAGAATATGGAATTACAAAATTTGGACTTTCCAACATTTTGGAATTTGAATATGTTCCTAAATTACAATCATTATTATGAAAATTAGTATTATTGGTCCCGCAACTCAAATTCCTCCTATTGGTTGGGGTGCAGTTGAATGTTTAATTTGGGATTATAAACTTTCATTAGAAAAATTAGGACATAGTGTTCAAATTATAAACAGATCAAATTCAAGTGAAATTATTCAATGTATAAATGAATTTCGACCAGATTTTGTTCATATTAATTATGACGATTGGATTATTCTTTATCCATACATTCAATATCCTTCTGCAATAACTTCTCACTTTGGATATATTGAACGACCCGATATGATGGGTGGATATGTAAATATTTTTAATTTGTTTCGAGATTACAAACCAAATGTTTTTTGTTTATCGGAAAGTATTAAAAATGTTTATAAAGTTTTTTCTGATATTCCAGATGATAAGTTATTCATTACTCCAAATGGAGTAAATCTTTCTGTATTCAGGAAAGTTAATAAACCAAAATATGCAGATAGAAGCATTTATTTGGCAAAGGTAGATTATCGTAAACGTCAACATTTATTTCAATCTATTGATAGTCTTTGGTTTGCTGGAAATATTGCTGATTATAGATTTGATACATCTAAGAATTATCTTGGAGAATGGGACAAACAAACTGTTCATAAAGAACTGACTGAGTATGGAAACTTGGTTCTTTTGTCTGATGGTGAGGCACACCCACTAGTCTGTATGGAAGCACTTGCTGCTGGTCTTGGTGTTGTTGTGTGTGAATGGGGTAAGGCAAACCTGGACACTGATAAAGAGTTTATCACTGTTATTCCTGAAAGAAAGATTAATGATCTCAAGTATGTTGAGGATGCTATAATAAAGAATAGGGAATACTCTATCGCACACAGAGATGAGATTCTTGAATATGCTAAAGAGTTTGAATGGACTAATGTTATTGAAAAGTATTACCTTCCTAGTGTTAAAACTATCGTGGAGAGATGTAAATGATAGGATTTAATCATATTGGAAGACTTGGACGTATTGGAAATCAAATGTTCCAATATGCTGCTCTTAGGGGTATTGCCGCAAAACAAGGTGTAAACTATTGTTTACCTTTTTACGAACAGGCAGTTGATGATGGACTGGGCAATCCAAATAGAACAGAACTTTTCAATTGCTTTACAATGGAAACAGTTCATACATTGAATATTCAAAGTATTGATTCTAGAAGACCATTGGTTTCTGAAGGAACTTTTCACTTCAATGAAAAACTTTACAACAGTTCTTTTGATTGGGTAAGTCTTGTTGGTTTTTTTCAGTCTGAAAAATACTTTAAGAATGTAGAAGAAACTATTCGCAAGGACTTCACTTTCAAGGATGATATTCTTAAACCTTGTGAAGATATGATGGGGGATATTGGAGAAGTAGTAGGTCTTCACATTCGTAGGAAGGACTATCTAACTAACTCAAATCATTGTGCTTTAGACCTTGAGTATTATAAGAAAGCACTGCAGAAGTTTCCAGAAGATGCTTCAGTCATTATCTTCTCCGACGAACCGCAGTGGTGTATGGAACAGGAACTATTCTCGGATGAACGTTTTATGGTATCTGAAAGTGAGAATGGATACGTTGATATGTGTCTAATGAGTATGTGTAGTGACTTTATTATTGCTAACTCTTCATTCTCATGGTGGGCAGCGTGGTTGGGAAACCGTGGTAAGGTTATTGCTCCCAAAAAATGGTTCCCTGATGATAAGAACACTAATGATCTTTATTGTAAAACTTGGGAGGTGATTTAATGAAACTTGTAAATCTAGCAGTTATTTTTATTGGAACCGGAAAGTATATTAATTTTCTTCCAAGTTGGTATGAATCTTGTGAAAAAAATCTTGTGCCAAATACTGAAAAAGAATATTTTGTATTTACTGATGGTGTGTTGGAAGGTGCCCCCGATAATGTGAATCATATTACTCAAGAACATCTTCCTTGGCCATATATTACCTTAGAAAGGTTTAAGTATATTGGAAAAGTATCTCATAATTTTTCTAAGTTTGATTATATCCTTTTTCTTGATGCAGATACTAGAGTAGTCGAAACTATTACTGAAGAAGAATTATTTACCGATAAGAAGTATATTGGAGTGCATCATCCATGCCACTATCTCAAGATGCAACCTCACAATAAATTTCCAGGTGCTTTTGAAACTAGAGAAGATTCGAAAGCAGGTATTGTAGATGGTGATGATACATCTGTTTATTTCCAGGGATGTGTGTGGGGTGGTAAAATGCCTTATATAGTCGATATGATAAATGAATTGACTAATAGGACACAAGATGATTTGGATAGGAATGTGATTGCCATATGGCATGATGAAAGTCAAATGAATAAGTTTTTTTCAGAACGTAGAGAAGACGTTCATGTTTTAGGACCAGAATATGCATATCCAGAAGTATTTTCTTCTAGTTGCAATTTTGATCCAAAAATAGTACACTTAGCAAAAGACAATTCAAAATATCAGCAATAATGGATAAAAATAAAGCATTATACAAACTTAAAGGTCTTCCTCCCGTATATTATTTAAATCTGGATGAACAACCAGAAAGAAAAGAATATATGGAAGAGCAGTTTAAGTATTGGGGTGTTGAAGACTATACTCGCATTTCTGCATATGATGGTAGAGATGGTAGAGATCTTGGAGATATATTGAAAGGTCGTTATCCTGATATGATGTCTTCGGGTGAAGTAGGATGTGTAACTTCACATCTTAAGGCACTTAAGTATTTTCTTGAAAACTCTGATGCTCCATGTGCTCTTATTATGGAGGATGATTGTGATATCTCAACTGTAAAGCACTGGCCGTTCATATGGAAAGATTTTTTCTGTAAAGTTCCTTATGATTATGATGTTGTTCAGTTAGCAGTTATTAACCCTGCCCAAGTACATCTTAAAATGCATCGTAGATTTGTAAACGACTTTTCTACAGCTTGCTATATGATTACTCGTCACCATGCACAAAAACTTATCAATTTACATGTGCGTAGTGATAAGTATAAACTTGATAATGGTGTTAAACCAAGAGCAGTTGCCGATGACTTAATTTATAACTCTGGAAATACTTTTGCTATTCCATTATTTTTATATAAAATTGAATTGGGTTCTTCGATTCATGATGAGCACATCAATGTATTTCATAAGTCAAGTTATGAGGGTCTTTGGAATTTTTGGAGAAACCAATCAGTAGATATAGAAGATTGGAATGCTATTTTTGATTACGATCCATACTTTGGAACTTTGCCTCCGGGGTTTGAGGGTAAGTAATAATACTCATTATGTTATGGTATCCGAACAAAGAGGGGCTTGACCCCTCTTTCTTTTTGCTATATAATATTGTAACGTTTCTTCACAAAACTACAATGACTGTAACAACTAACGAGCGTGGACAACAAAACATGTGGGCAACGGAACCCCGTATGTATATCTCGAAGGAAGATGCAGAGAAGTATGGTCTGGAAACTCATGCCGAGAAAGCGGAGCGTTTAAACGGACGCACTGCAATGATGGGATTTTTGGCCGCAATTATTTCATATGCATTGACAGGAAAACTTTTCTTTGGCATTATTTGAGTTTTAATTTTATATGCCATACATTATAAATAATATAAAATATATGTGTGGTATATGAAATCTCTTTACAACATCGGTGATAAAATACACCGACTTACTATCAAAGGAAAAACAGTTTGCACCACTCCAAGTGGAAGAAATCGTTCTCATTATATTTGTGAATGTGAATGTGGAAATGAAGTGAAGGTTGAGGGATATAACCTCAATAATGGTCGTTATAAATCCTGTGGATGTAAAAGAGCATCTGCTGGTGGAATATCAAACACAAAAAGATATAGAATGTGGAAATCTGCACAAGAGCGTGCTATTAAAAAAGGATTAGAATTTTCTATACGAGTGGAAGATATTGAAATACCAAAAACTTGCCCTTTATTGAACATAGCACTCATCGAAGGTGATAGAGAATGTACTCCTTCACTTGATAGAATTGATAGTAAAAAGGGATATACTCCAGACAATGTGTGGGTTATATCTCATAGAGCAAATCAAATAAAAAATGATGCTACACTTGAAGAATTAAAACTCATAACAGAAAACCTATCAAAAATAACTTGACAATGGCACCATATATCTTTACAATAACGAGTGTTGCCTTCTTCGTATTGCTGGCACACTCTGTAAATCAATTAGCAAAGACCTACTAAAAAGAAATGACTTTCAATGTTACTTTCCGCTCTCCCGACAATACCGAAACCACTATCCAAGTTCCTGACGATCAATACATTCTTGATGCGGCAGAAGAACAAGGTGTTGACCTTCCTTACTCGTGCCGCGCAGGCGCTTGTTCATCGTGTGCGGGTAAACTGGTAAGTGGCACTGTTGATCAAGGAGATCAATCTTTCCTTGATGATGAGCAACTTGAAGCAGGATTCGCACTTCTATGTGTTTCCTATCCTACTTCCGATGTGGTTGTAGAAACCGAAAAAGAAGAAGCACTCTTCGACTGAAATTTAAACTAAAAGGAGAAAAACAATGAACGAAAAAGCAGAACGTATTAATGGTTGGGCAGCAATGATCGGTGTGATCGCTGCCATGGGATCCTATGCCCTTACCGGACAACTGATCCCTGGGATTTGGTGATGTTGTTGGCCTCATCAATGTTAATAAGTGGGTTCATATTCTGGGCAGCATTTATGACAGATGACATCAACGATGATGATGACGATGATGATTTTCGTGGTGGAAAACTAATACCAATTTACAATACGACAACGAAAAATTAAAATCAAATGTTAAAGAACCAGCACTTATCTGATTCTTTATAGGAATAAGTTACTATACTCCGTCATATATACATGACGGAGTTTTTTTATATGTCAAGAAATCAACTTACAAAAGACGAGATAAAGTGTTATGTTCTTAAGTTAAAGAATCAGTTGTATCATGAAACATATTCTGATGGAGTGACTTTTTTGGCACACAAATATTTGGATAGAGTTCTGGACAAATTGGAAGAGTACAGGGCTTGACAGGCAGGGGATATTACAGTATATTAAGCAGGTCTTCGGGAAAACCGTCAAAACCTCCCCAAATGGGAGTCTCCAAATAGGGGGGGTTGACAGATACGGCAATCCGAAGTATACTAAATAAATCAACAACGTTAAGGAATGTAACGTTCTTTACAAAGTTGATCACTTGCTGAAACGGGTCTAACCACCTTACCGAGGCTAAGCAAGTAAAAGACGCCTCTTATATCCACAATGGAGGGTGTTGTGGAAATATCATATACTCGGTTCGTCCCCCCGAACTCTTACTAACCCTTTTTTCAAAATGTCTGCTACTACACTTTCAAAACAACAACAATCAAATACTTGGGATCAATTCTGCCAGTGGGTCACTTCCACCGATAACCGCCTCTATGTTGGTTGGTTCGGCGTTCTGATGATTCCTTGCCTTCTTGCCGCAACTACTTGCTTCATCATTGCCTTCATCGGTGCTCCTCCTGTTGACATCGATGGCATCCGCGAACCAGTTGCCGGTTCACTCATGTATGGAAACAACATCATCTCCGGTGCTGTTGTTCCTTCGTCCAACGCAATTGGACTGCACTTTTACCCCATTTGGGAAGCTGCCTCTCTTGATGAGTGGCTCTACAACGGTGGTCCTTTCCAACTCGTTGTCTTCCATTTCCTGATCGGTATTTACTGCTACATGGGTCGCGAGTGGGAACTCTCCTATCGTCTGGGTATGCGCCCCTGGATCATGGTTGCTTATAGCGCACCTGTTGCTGCTGCTTCTGCTGTCTTCCTCGTCTATCCTTTCGGTCAAGGTTCTTTCTCCGATGCTATGCCTCTTGGTATTTCTGGTACTTTTAACTACATGCTTGTATTCCAAGCAGAACACAATATCCTTATGCACCCGTTCCACATGCTCGGCGTTGCTGGGGTATTCGGTGGATCTCTTTTCTCTGCTATGCACGGAAGTCTGGTTACTTCTTCGCTGGTTCGTGAAACCACTGAAAACGAGTCCCAGAACTATGGTTACAAGTTCGGTCAAGAAGAAGAGACCTACAACATCGTTGCCGCACACGGTTACTTCGGTCGCCTGATCTTCCAATACGCTTCCTTCAACAACTCCCGTTCGCTGCACTTCTTCCTGGCAGCATGGCCTGTTGTCGGTATCTGGTTCACCGCTCTTGGTGTTAGCACTATGGCTTTTAACCTCAACGGTCTGAATTTTAACCAGAGCATTCTGGATAGTCAGGGTCGTGTGGTTAATACTTGGGCTGATGTCCTCAACCGTGCTGGACTTGGAATGGAAGTGATTAACGTGTAGTCACCCTGGAACAGGAATGTTCCTTGACGAAACTGGGTTAAACGGGGAAACTCTCAAGTAGACAATCCCGTACCAATCCGAAGAGGGTTTAAGTTCTTCGGCAGGTCTAACGACTAGGTAGTGAGTCCCAACAATAATCTACCCACGAATGCCCAGCATCCAGAACGGATGAAGATATAGTCTGAACTCTATGGCGACATAGAGAAGTAAGAAATAAAGAGTTCTTACGATAACAAAATTGGCACGAACGTAACGCCCACAATTTTCCATTGGATCTTGCTGCTGCTGAGTCAACTCCAGTTGCCCTCACTGCACCAACCATTGGTTGAGTTTCCTAAAAACTGAATAAACATTAAAGAGACCTTTACAGGTCTCTTTTTTTATGGTAATATGTATAAATATTTCCATACCAAACTTCCATACCATTATGAAAACTTGTAGCAGATGCGGAGAAACGAAAGAACTTTCTTGTTTTTCTAAAAGAAGTAGTAGACCTTCTGGGGTTCAATCAAAATGTAAAGAGTGTGAAACAGAAGTTCGCAGACAATACTATAAACCTCACGAATATGCCCGTCGCAGATTTAAACTAACAGAGGAACAATATAATAATTTGATGTCTAATACAAACTGCCAAATATGTGATGCAGAACTATCCAAGAAGTGTATTGACCACTGCCACTCCACAAACAAGATACGGGGTGTGCTCTGCAACAACTGCAACACCGCACTAGGTCTTGTAGGAGACAATACCCACATCCTCCAAAGTATGATTGAGTATCTCGGTTGATACCAAACAAGGTATAATATAAATCAATCCCCGAAAGGGGATTTTTTATGAGTAGAATTTCTCATTGATATAAATTGTAAAGTAATGTAAAATAAATATGTTAAATTCACAAGCAAACTATTATCAAATTTTGGAAAGGTATATAACATTTCCAAACATTTTTAAAAAACTAAGGTAAATTAAAATGGTTTCATCAACACTTTCACAACCTATTCAACAGAGGGGATGGTTCGATGTCTTGGACGACTGGCTTAAGCGTGATCGTTTCGTATTTGTTGGATGGTCTGGACTTCTTCTTTTTCCCTGTGCTTATCTTGCTCTTGGTGGCTGGCTTACTGGAACAACTTTCGTTACGAGTTGGTACACTCACGGGCTTGCATCTTCCTATCTTGAAGGTGCGAATTTTCTTACAGCAGCAGTTTCTACTCCAGCAGATTCTCTGGGTCATTCTCTTCTTCTTCTCTGGGGTCCTGAGGCTCAGGGCGACTTCATCCGCTGGTGTCAGTTGGGTGGACTCTGGGCTTTTGTAGCACTCCACGGAGCATTTGGTCTTATTGGATTCATGCTTCGTCAGTTTGAAATTGCACGTCTAGTCGGTATTCGTCCCTACAATGCTATCGCGTTTTCTGGTCCTATCGCTGTCTTTGTGTCTGTCTTTCTCATGTATCCTCTCGGACAGTCCAGTTGGTTCTTTGCGCCGTCGTTTGGCGTTGCGGCGATTTTTAGATTCCTCCTATTTCTCCAAGGGTTCCATAACTGGACGCTCAACCCCTTCCATATGATGGGAGTTGCTGGTATACTGGGTGGAGCACTTCTCTGTGCTATTCATGGAGCAACAGTGGAGAATACACTATTCGAAGATGGTGAAGGTTCAAATACTTTCAAGGCATTTGAACCGACCCAAGAGGAAGAGACTTATTCAATGGTTACCGCCAATCGTTTCTGGTCTCAAATCTTTGGTATTGCTTTCTCTAATAAGCGTTGGCTTCACTTCTTTATGCTCTTCGTCCCCGTCATGGGTCTTTGGACCTCTTCCATTGGTATTATTGGTCTTGCTCTTAACCTTCGTGCTTATGACTTTGTGAGTCAGGAGATAAGGGCTGCTGAGGATCCTGAATTTGAAACTTTTTATACAAAAAATATCCTCCTTAATGAGGGACTTCGTGCCTGGATGGCACCAGTAGACCAGCCAGGAGAAAACTTTGTATTTCCAGAGGAAGTTCTCCCGAGGGGCAATGCACTCTAAACCACTTCCCAAAGTGTCCACCGCCTCTTCACAGGGGCGGTTTTTTATTGTATAATAACCTCATACGAAACAAACGCATGACTTACGAAGCAACCGTTCAACTCAAGTTTGATGCTACCTGGACTCGCACCTACACTAATGGGTTTGGATCTACTGTTGAAGATGACATGCTCCCCGAAGAGCATTATCTGATCACTGCACCTGCTGATGATCTCAACTGCCGCCAATACTTCAAACTATTTGAGAAATTCTTGTTGTGTGTCGGCATGTCTCCCGAAAATATTCGTAGTGGTGCTATGTCTCTTGTCTTCAATGATTATGTCAATGAAGCAGACCAACGCAAAGTCTGTGAAGAGTATGAACTAACTATGGATGAAGATCTCCGTGGTAAATTTGAGCAATGGAAAAAAGAGGAAGAAGAGATTGATCAAATTGTTAAAAACACTCAAAATGTAGTTGATGGATGTTTCAACAATGACTGAATTTGTGAAGAACCCTGATGAGATTGTGCTGGAAGATGTACGCATGGTCCACTTCGAAACAATGGAAGAAGGACGTGCTGTGTGGTTGGGCATCTACATGAATGATGGTAAGATGTACCACATGAACATCGGTGGTGACAATCTGTATGTCAATTACTCTTATGAGGGTAGCATCAATGATATTCAATATTATGAATGAATACGAACAACAACTCTATGATGTCGTTGCTGATTGGTGGGATGAAGTATTTGCTCGCCCACGAAAGTTAGACAAGAATGACACCATCGTCGATCTTGTCAAGTCTATCATGGCATTGCAAGCACTAGACAAACTGCACCAAGAAAACAAATGACAATCCCTAATTTCAAAAACCAAGAAGACTACCAAGAGTTTGTCAATCTGTTTGATGATCGTTGGCAAGCAAAGTTTGAACTTCTCACAGAATTATGTGATAGAATAGAGCAGTTGGAAAAAGACATCGAACTACTCAAATCTTATGCTTGGGAAGTATGACTGAAATGACACGAAGTCCTTTATTTTATGTTATCCTCGTCTTTGGTATCATTGCCATGATGAAGATAGTCTATAAATCCGACAATAATCGACAAATGCAATGTATTCAACGCATTTGTACCACACTACCTCAACCTCATCCCGATTGTAACAAATGACAATTCCTAATTTCAAATCAATCAATGACTACCAAGAGTTTGTCAATCTATTTGATGATCGTTGGCAGTGTAAGAAAGCATTGCTAAATCGTGTTAAAAATGATTTGTTCCCAGAATATAAATCTTGGGATCAACTTCAAGGACAAACACTTGAAACTATCAATGACATCACACAGTCTCTTCTGTATGATGTAGAGTATACATTCAAAGAAAAACATCCAGACTACAAGACTGAGGACGATGACATTTTCATTCCTCGTGAATCATTCAAAGAAACTGTAAAAAAAGCAATCGACGAAGCATTGGAAAAGAATGACTGATAATGGCGAAGATAGTATTCCTATGTGGGTCTATGTTGCTGGCATAGGTATTATGATCTTTACAATATTCTGTTTTGGTATTATGTTACTTGGAATGCTTACATACTAAATATTGAAAATACGGAGAGTAAATGAATCCTGGTAGTATTCGCCCCGTCATCACAACGATGGCGGGGTATTTTATTGGAATGACAACAGTTGCACTTCCTGTGCTGATCGTGTTATTATTGTAGAGATATATAAGAAAGATATTCAAACAACATGAAAATTTTCCTGGATACTGCCGATACCCGTGAGATTCGTCACTACTATCAAACTGGACTTATTGATGGCGTGACAACAAATCCTTCTTTGATTATGAAAAGCGGTAGAAAACCTGATGATGTATATGAAGAGATTAAAGAGATTGGTATTCGAGATATCAGTATGGAGGTTGTTGGAACTCAACAACAAATGGTTGATGAGGGGATGAGACTTTTTGAGAAGTTTGGTTTCTGCACGACTGTGAAAGTTCCTTGTACAAGACAAGGAATTGGAGCATGTAAGAGATTGAGTGATGCTGGTATTAATGTTAATGTAACTCTTATTTTCTGTGCTGCACAGGCAATTCTTGCAACAAGAGCAGGAGCAAAGTATGTGTCTCCTTTTGTCGGAAGACTTGATGATCAGTCTGTTGCTGGTCTTGAAGTAGTTCGTTCTATCTCAGAACTTTATCGTATTCAGGGTGCTCCGACAGAAGTTCTTGCTGCTTCGATTCGTAGTGTTCAAAGAGCAGTAAGGTCTTGGTATAATGGTGCTTCTACTGTTACAATGCCACCAAAAGTTTTTGATCAAATGTATGATCATATTTTGACTGATAAAGGAATGGAGATTTTTGATAAGGATTGGGCACAGGTCAATAAATAATTATAAGCCGCAACTGCTTATGGAAATCCTATCTTCACCTCAGCAATATTTGTTTCACCTACAAACAACAAGTCCAGGAGAAGCAAAAAGATTGTGGAGGCGAAAGATAAAGGATCAATGGGATAATAAATGTGCATATTGTGGTTGTGAAGAAGAATTGACAATCGATCACATTGTGCCGCGATCAAAAGGTGGTCCAGACTTTACAAAAAATTGTCTGTGTGCCTGCCATTCATGTAATCAAAATAAAGCGCATACTCCTTGGGAAGAATGGTATTCTTCTCAGGAGTTTTTTAGTATGCAACGATATGAAAGAATAAAGAATTGGATTAAACCAGATCCTCCGGCAAATCTTTATATGTATAGAAAAAGAAGGAACAATGCTTCTTGATCTTTTATAAATAAATCAAAAGAGCAGTATATACTGCTTTGTCCGGTAAATACCAAATATAATAAATGGCAACTCCGATTCGGATAAAAAGGTCAGCTGTACCTGGAAAAAAACCTGAATTAGATCAACTTCAGATAGGTGAATTAGCTGTAAACTTTTATGATGGAAAAGTTTTCTTTAAACAAGACACTCAAGGTGTTGGAATTGGTACAAGAATTGTTGAGATAGGTGCTGGTAGCACAACCTTTGCTGGTAAGACATTATATGTAACTCAAAATGGAAATGATGAAAATGATGGTCTAGATGAAAATAATGCGAAAGCAACAATTAAATCTGCGACAGCAATTGCACTTCCTGGAGACACAGTTAAGGTTTATGCTGGATCATATGTAGAAGATAATCCTATTGTTTTGGCAGATAATGTTACTCTTATTGGAGCCGATATTCGTAACATTACGATAAGACCACAAAACGATTCTGAAGATATTATTCAACTGGGGCAGGGTGGAACTGTTCAGGACTTATCATTTGTTGGTGTTGCCAGCACCGGATCTGGAATGGGTGTTATTGCTTATCGACCATTAGTTGGTGTGGCATCAGATAGGTTCTTTGATGCTGCAAGATTGATTAGGCAAAACTTAGACTTTATTGCAAAAGAAACTATAGGATATATTACAAGCACGGATTATGAGAATCCTGCAATATCAATTGATTCTGATGCTTATGAGAGTAATATTAAAAAAGCATATCGTTCAGTCTGTCATGACATAACAAGAGGTGGAAACTCTAAATGTATTGATGCTGGTAAGTTATATTTTACCGGAGAGACATTAAACTCTGGTATTGGTGTCACACATATCGATGCTCTCAATTATGCAATTGGTATTGCTCGTTCTTGCATTAATAATATAACTTGGAATGGTGGATATCAATCAACATATTATCAAGTAAGAGATTTGGGAATTCAGGCAGATGGTGCCACTGGTTCAAATTCTGACTATGGTTCATGTGCAAATGTTCATTCGGCAGTTAATACTTGTGTCGGAATTATAACTGGCATTATTCAAAATGGTATTGATGCCAATCCTCCAGTTACTGGTTTTACCACAAATTATCCTGGTAATAATGGAGCGTCTCCAAATTCTGGTATTCTTGATTCATCGTCAAGTCCATCTCAGGGTGTTGGTGTAATTACCAAAGGTCCTTATATCCGTAACTGTACAAATTTTGTAGAGAATAGTATTGGTGTAAAGGTTGATGGTTTTAATGCCGATGAAGGGTCCGAAATTAATAATATAGGAGTTCAGGGTTCATTTAATATTGATGCATTTACACAATATAATAAGAGTGGTATTGGAGTATCAGTTACTAATGGTGCCTATGCTCAATTAGTTTCTTTATTTACTATTTGCAATGACATTGCTGTTTATACTGGTGGCGGAGCACAATGCGATTTAACAAACTCTAACTCATCTTTTGGTACTAAAGGATTAGTTTCGAAGGGAGTAGGTGATTCAGCAAGCAAATCTATTGATCGCTATACTGGAGAAGTTACCACAACTGCTGCCGTAAGTCAGAATGAGGTTATAGTTTCTGGTGTTGGTAATAACCGCCCATATCCAGGACAAGCAATTTATTTTGATCAACTCTATTATGTTGTAAGTGATATTACCATTACTGATGGTGGTTCATCTTATACTTCTGCACCAACTGTTACTATAGATGCTCCAACTGGTCCAGGAGTTGCTATTAGAGCACAGGCATCTGCATCTATTAGTAATGGAGCAGTTTCTCAAATTAATCTTCTTTCAAATGGATCTCAATATACTGAGATCCCAAGTGTTAATATAACTGGTGGTGGAGGAAATGGAGCTTCTGCTACGGCAACAATTCAACCAATTTATTATGGAGTTGCGGAAGCAACATCCCCATCTGCTGGTGTTTCAACAATCAGTTTAATACAAAATCTAAATAATGAGGTAGGAATAGGAAGTACAGTATTTTTTGCTCGTCAAAGTTTCCAGATTGTAAGTTCACATTCATTTGAATATATTGGTGCTGGAAATACAATTGAATCTGCTTATCCTTCTAAAGGCGGCATAACAATTCAAGAAAATGAGGTTATAAAACTTGACGGTGGAGATATTGCATATACCAGTACAGATCAAGAAGGTAATTTTAGAATTGGTGATGGTTTATTGATTAACCAGCAAACAGGATCTATTTCTGGTGCTGATTATACGAAGAGTTTGTTCAGTCAAGTTACACCATTTATTCTAGCATTAGGGGGAGATTAATTAAATGGCAGTCGCAGCAGCAGCAGTTAATGTATTTAAAACGATTACACATGTCGTTGGATTAAACACTGTAGGAATTTATACGGCACCTTCAGGATATACTGGAGTTGTTCTTTTAGCACAGGTTACTAATACTGGAAGCGGAACAGAAACTATAAGTTTTAGTCATCGAAGAAATGAAATAGATACTGAAATTATAAAGGACTTATCTATTCCTGCGAATGATACTGCAAATCTTCTTGCGGGAAAATTAGTAGTACAAACTTCTGACACACTCACAATTGTGGGTAGTACATCATCTGACCTTAAGTTTATATCAAGCATTCTGGAAACTTCTAATCTCTAATATAAGAAATGACGGCACCAATTCGTTTTACCAGCGGTAGACAGCAGCAACAAAAAATCGGTGTAACTGGAGATACCGATAATAAAAAAGTATTGGAGGTTGTAGGTCGTGCAGGTATAGGCACGACAATTTTTGAACCTTCGACTTCTCTGGATGTTCGTGGAGATGTTAACGTAAGTGGGTCTATAACTGCCACATCATTCGATGGATCTTTTGTTGGAACTATCGATTCAACTAATATAGTTGGTGCGTCATTATCAATTAGTGGTATCAGTACCTTAGGAATTACTACTGCTACTGATTTAACACTACAACAACTTAATGTTTCTGGTATTAGTACCTTAGGAATTACTACTGCTACTGACTTAACACTACAACAACTTAATGTTTCCGGTATCAGTACCTTAGGAGTTACCACACTTACTAATGTAACTGCTCAACAACTTAATGTAAGTGGTATTGCTACTTTAGGAGTTACTACTGCTACTGATTTAACACTACAACAACTTAATGTTTCCGGTATCAGTACCTTAGGAGTTACCACACTTACTAATGTAACTGCTCAACAACTTAATGTTTCTGGTATCAGTACTTTTAGTAGTAGATTACAAATAGATGCCAATGTTGGTATTGGAACCACAAATCCAACAGGTATTGTTACGTCTACAAATACTACAGTTCTGCACGTTGGTGTCGTAACGGCAAATTATTATTATGGTGATGGTACAAATCTGATTATGACCGATAGTATTGGTCTTGGAACTGATACGCATGGAGACTATGTTAAGTCTATTTCAGGAACTGCAAATGAAATTAAGGTAACTGGTGGAACTGGTGAAGGATCTACTCCAACAATTGGATTTGAAGATAATCCAACTATTAGTGGTAACGTAACTATTGGAACAGATTTACAAGTTAATAATAACTTAAATGTTACTGGTTCAATTACAATTGGTGGTTCTGCCGCTTTCCTTGACTCTGAAACTTTAAGAGTACAGGATGCCGATATTGTTCTTGGTTTTACGACAAACTCCAATAATGATGATGTTTCTACAGATACTACCGCAAGTCATGGTGGTATTGCCATTGCATCTACAGAGGGCAATCCACTTGTCACTCTTGCAATTGCTGGTATTGAAACCTTACCTGCCACATATAAGAAGATTATGTGGTTTAAGGCAGGTTCTTTTGCTGGATTAAACACTGATGCTTGGTTAAGTAACTATGCTATTGGTATTGGAAGTACTCAGTTCCCTGCAGGAACAAGATTAGCTGCTGGTAGTGTTCAGTTCTCGGAAAATGATTTAAGTGTCGTAAGAAATATTAATGCATCTGGTATTATAACTGCTACTAGTGGTTTTTCTGGAACTTTAACAGGTAGTCTAACAGGTACTGCAACAACTGCAAGTAATGTAAATAGAACTGTTACTGCTGGTCTTGGTTTAACAGGTGGTGGAACATTAACTAATAATATTACTGTCCATGTTGGTATTGGAACCACTGCAGGTCTTGAGAGAGCAGACGATGAAATTCGATTAAAAAATTATAATAATCTCATTAATAATAATATTCTTACTTGGGATACAACAGGCGGTGTTGGGCAAATATCTACAAGTCAAATATCTGATGATGGAACCAATGTAACTATTGGGTCAGGCATTACATTTTATGTTTCATCGGGAGTTGTAAGCGCAACATCATATTATGGTTCTGGTGGAAATCTTGAAGATATTATTAAAGGAAAAATTGAAGGTATAAATGCCCTTGATTCTGAAGGAACGTATGTTGGTACTGGATTCTCATTCTCTGCATTACAGTTTACTGATAATAGAGTATCTGTAACTGGTATCGGTACTACTCTACAGATTGCTCTTGGAACTCCTGGATATGCAACTACTGCTGGTTTTGCAACGGATCTGACTGCAGGCACTGCTGGTGATATTCCTTATCAGACTGCTGCTGATAGCACTTCTTTCTTAAATATTGGTGCTGAAGGTCAAGTTTTATTAGTATCTCCTGGTGGACTTCCTGTATGGGGACCTGTAACTGATGCATCTTCTGCTCTTGGTATTTCTGTAGAAGATAATTTAACAAATGTTGGTGGAGCTTCTAGCGTTACTACGATTAACTTCGGTACAAATCTTGGAGTAACAAGCTCAACTTCGGAAGTTGGTCTTGTTACTGTTACAGTATCAGATACTCCATCATTCACTCTTGTATCGGTAAGTTCAAGTATTGGTATTGGTACGACCAATCCTCTTCAGGCACTTCAGGTTGGTACGGCAAATACTTTAGGATTTACTACTGATGGTACGGCTGTTGTTGTAACGGGAATTGGATCTGTTGGTGTCGGAACCATATCACCTCGTTATAATCTAGATGTTCTTGGTGATATTAATCTTGATGGAACTTTCTATCAAAATGGAACCCAGTTTGTTGCATCAAGGTGGACAACTGGAATTGGGGATAGTATCTATCGTCTAAGTAGCGTTGGTATTGGAACCACAAATCCAGAAGCAACTTTAGATGTTAAAGGTGATTTAAAAGTTGGAACTGCAATAACTGCTTCTGCTGGTGTCATAACAGCAACTAAGTTTGTTACAAGCGGTGCTACTTCTTCTGACTTCATAAAGGGTGATGGTAGTACTGATAGTAATACTTACCTTACCGCAGAATCTGATACTATTGATACTGTTCTTGGTAGAGGTAATAGTACAACAAAAGGTGTTCAAATTACTGGTATCAGTACTTTAGGAGTTACTACTGCTACTGATGTAACTGCTCAACAACTCAATGTAAGCGGTATCAGTACTTTTGGAACTCTAAAGGTCGGAACTGCAATAACTGCTTCTGCTGGTGTTATAACAGCAACTAAGTTTGTTACAAGTGGTGCTACTTCTTCTGACTTCATAAAGGGTGATGGTAGTACTGATACTGTTCTTGGTAGAGGTAATAGTACAACAAAAGGTGTTCAAATTACTGGTATCAGTACTTTAGGAGTTACTACTGCTACTGATGTAACTGCTCAACAACTTAATGTTTCCGGTATTGCAACAGTAGGTAAAATTGTAACTAATCCTACTCCACCATCATCGGGAATAACTACTCTTGCATTATTTGGTGAGAATGGAGAAACTGAAAAAATTATAATTGAATCTGATGGTGACTCTGGTTCTCGTGTTCCGTATTTTACTAATGTTGTAACCAATAGTAATTTATATTTTTCTCCACGAAATGGAGTTACAATAACAAATTATGATGCAAGTACAACATCCTTTGAGGCATTTGTAGACGGTGAGGTTAGACTTTATTATTGTACAGCACTTACAAGTTCCCAAAAATTCAATACTTATGCAAGTGGTGTACAAGTCTCTGGTAACATTGAATTTGATAGTTCTGGTGGTACTATCGACGCTGCTGGTAGTGGAGTAGTAACCTATTATGGAGATGGTTCCAACTTAACTGGTATTGCCGCTGGTGGCGATGGGGCAGACTTTAATACTGGACTTACAACAACTGCATATGCCTCTGCAAGTGATAATATTGATGGATTTACTGCTATTGGAGTTACCTTCCCAACTACTGCAGGTAAGAGATACTTGGTGACAAGTATGCACATTACTAATGTTTCGCCTAGTGATCTATATCTGACATCAAGAATTGATTATAATAGTGGACAAAATGTACCTCTTACAAATAGAGTTATTATTCCTTATCAGGGTTCTTTAGAAATTGTTGATGAATCATTTATTACAAATCCATCAGATAATTTAAGATTTGCCGCATTCACTGGAATAGGAACAACTGCTGGTGGTGTAACAAATGGTTTAGATTGTTGGGTTACTTATGAAACCAAAGATGATACAAACTATATCGGCATAGGATCCACTGTACCAACAACTGGCAATCATACAGTATTTACTTCAAATACTAATCCATCAACTATCAATACAATTAACCTAACTAACTATTCCAATTTTGTGGATGTTGATGCATCCGTTTCTATATACAGAGGTGGAACAATACGTCAAGGATACCTTGCATATAATTTAACTATTCCACAAAATAGTACGGTTCAGATACTTCCAAGAGCAAAGAGGCTAAATGCGTCTGATACTATCGTTGTGAATGCAGGAATCGGAAGTGCGCTTTCTGTAAACATTGCAGGAAAATATATAACCTGATATAATAATATTATTTGAATATATTATGTTTAAAATAAAACAGGGGGATATATTCCCCACATCTTTTTATACTGCAAATATTTTTGAATATAGTGAGAATGAAAAGTACAAAAACTTTTTGATTGATCTATCTCAGAGAACTTCGGGAAAGGTAAGAAGTAATAGAGGTGGATGGCAGAGTGATACTGATCTTTGGAATCAAGAAGTTTTTAAACCACTCTTGGAAAAAACGACAAGTATAACTCAAAGCATTATAGGAAATATTTCTACCAATAAACCTGAACAAGTTATTAGGTCAATGTGGGGAAATATTAATCCAAGAGGTGGTGGAAATTTTACTCATGTACATCCATCAGGATGGATGAGTGGAGTCTACTATATACAATTGCCAAAAGATAATAATGTCATCACCTTTGAGGATCCACGACCAGCAAGAATGATGGATTTTCAAAGAAGTTGTTTAGTTAGCGATGAGTATTTTTCACATCATGTAGAGGTTGGAGATTTGCTTTTATTCCCATCTTGGCTTCCACATTTTGTTCTTCCCAATACATCCGATGAGAATCGGATTTCTATTTCCTTTAATATTGAGTTATTAGTATGAGTATTTTAATCGCACTGCCTTGTTATGGTGGACTTGTCAGTGATAAGACGGCAAAGGGTTTATTTAATCTAGGTAAAGATCTGAGATCAAATCAAATTGATCATGGTTTAATTACTCTTGCAAATGAAAGTTTGATTACAAAAGGTCGATCAAGAATTGCCAATTTCTTTATGAACAATACTCAGTATGAATATGTAATGTTTATTGATGCTGATGTTGGATTCACTTCTGAAGATGTATTAAAACTTTTATCACATCAAAAGGATATTGTATGTGGTGCATATCCAATGAAGAGTATCCCATTACAATACAATTATAATATGTCTCAACCACCAGTAGCAGAGGATAGTTTGGTAAAAATTGAGAATATTGGATTTGGTTTTGCTCTTATTCATCGTAGAGTATTTGAAAAAATAAAAGAGAACTATGAAGATTTAAAATATATTCCTGCACAGGGGCATTCTACTTATCCAATTACTGAAGCAGAATATTATAATTCATATCACTATTTTAATGAATTCAAAAAAGATATGAGTTATCTTCCTGAAGACTTTTCTTTTTTTGAAAGAGCAAAGAGTGTTGGGTTTACTGCATGGTTAGATACAACAATTCGTTTGTGCCATGTTGGTTCTCATGTATTTTGTGAAGATAAATAATAAAAAATAGAGT